>ENA-OQKC01000650-OQKC01000650.1-human-gut-metagenome-genome-assembly--contig:-NODE-650-length-14171-cov-2.685773_pt1 | contig 14171 bp, 9 predicted proteins | sample MGYA00242774_ERZ504790 | MGnify/ENA primary metagenome ERZ504790 (study PRJEB26092, sample SAMD00036419) | human gut metagenome | host: Homo sapiens | study: EMG produced TPA metagenomics assembly of...
GAATGGCCGCGGCCGGCCTGCTCATCCTTGCTCCACTTGACGAAGTGCTTGACCGACTGGGCGAAGATATGCCCCTGGATGCCGGCACCAGCCTTCTGCGAGGCCGCGTTATACACCTTCTCGAACACACGTGGCACACCCAGCAGGTAGGTGGGCTTGAAGCTGCGGATATCGGCGAGCAGTCGCTTGGCGTCGGGAATGTATCCGACCACGCCGCAGCCACCGATGCACACGTACTGGATGTAGCGGGCGAAGCAGTGCGCCAGCGGCAGGAACAGCAGCAGACGGTTGTCGTCGTACAGCATGCCACGCAGAATCTCGTAGCCGTTAAGCACGATGTGCGTGTAATTGCGGTTGGAGAGCATCGCGCCCTTGGGCTTGCCGGTGGAACCGGAGGTGTAGACCACGGTGAGCAGATCATCGGCTTTGATACGAGCGATAGCCGCATCCAACGTCTCATCGGATACGCCATGCCCGAAGTCAACGACAGCGTCAAGGCCATCGGCCTTGAAATTGAACACGTATTTCATGCCCGGATGATTGACACGGATCTGCTCAAGCGTCTGTGCGCGCTGGAAGTCGCCGGCAAAGGCGATGGCGGGATCGACTTCCTCGACGATGCCCGCGGTCTGACGGGCGGAATCGGTCTCATAGACGGGCACAACCACAGCGCCGATTGCCGCGCAAGCGAAATCAGCCACACCCCACTCATAGCAGGTAGGCGAGTAAATCAGCACCATGGTGCCGGCTTTGACGCCAAGTCCCAACAGGCCCTTGGCCACCTCGCGTACGCGGGACAGCATTTCAGTAGCTGTGGCGCTGCGCCATTGGTGGGTGTTGTCATCCTGCCATTCCGCGATGATGTCATCCGGCGTGCGAGCTGCTCGTTTGGCCAGCAGCGAGTAGACGGTGTCGTCATCGGTGGTGACATATCTGGGTTCTTCTACATGTTCACGCATGGTCACTACTATAGGCGAACCAGCCTATGACACGGCAGAACCGTCTTCCGCTACCAGCGTAGGAATCGGCGTGCGGGCGGGGCCGTCTGGTCAGCCCAGATCGGCATAGATGCACATCCATCGAGAACCGATGTACTTCAGTTTGAGGTTGACTCGCAGATTTTCCTGGCCGATGGTCATGAATACCGCCATTTCCAGCGTGTCCTTGCCGGTAATCATGCCGTCGATCAATGTGGGGACAGTGGGCAGATAGCAGAATTTCGCTTTGAGCTCCGGATGAGTGACCATGTGGGTGCCGAGCAGGTATTGCATGGTTTGCAGCCGGTCCAGGCATGGTTTTGTCATGGCTCTGTTGAGATGTGCGACGCTGAGTTTGCCACGTATCGCGTCCGCCGATGTGCAGGCGATGCGGCATGCAGCCATGGCCATGGAATGACATTCCTTCGCATTCAGCCCGCCTATGAATGTGGGTTGGATGTGATACCGCACCGGGCGATCCGACAGCTCCACAACGATGAATCCGTCATAACTCGGCAACGGCCCGTACTGATATGTGCCGTGGAAAAATCCCGAATACTCCATGATGACCCCCTTCAAGCCCCCTTGCAACTCACCATCATCGGCGAGCGTCTGTACTACAACATCACGAAAGGCGCGCCAAGTCAAACTACTTGAGCGCGCCTTCGGGCAAGTTAAGCCTCCTGCATGGAGGGCAAACCCCCCATTTTCAGGGGGCAATCGGGATTATCGTGCGGAATACGGGTTGACCACCATGCCGCAACGCTGGAAGTTCTTCACGTCGACGTAGCCGGTGGAGGCCATCGCGCGCTTGAGGGCGCCGATGAAGTTGGTCTTGCCGTCCGCCTGGTGGCTCGGTCCGAACAGCACCTGTTCGAGCGGGCCGACCGTGCCGACCGTGGTGCGGTAGCCACGCGGCAGCGTCTGGTGGCGGGCTTCAGAACCCCAGTGGGTGCCCTTGCCGGGGGCCTCGGTGGCGCGGGCCAGCGGCGCGCCGAGCATGACCGCGTCGGCGCCGAGGGCCAGGGCCTTGACGAAGCTGCCGGAGTCGCCCATGCCGCCGTCGGCGATGACCTGCACGTAGCGGCCGCCGGATTCGTCCATGTAGTCGCGGCGGGCCTCGGCCACGTCGGCGATAGCGGTGGCCATCGGGGCCTGCACGCCGATGGTCTGGCGGGTGGCGGAGACCGCGCCGCCGCCGAAGCCGACGAGCACGCCGGCCGCGCCGGTGCGCATCAGGTGCAGGGCAGCGGTGTAGTTGGATGCGCCGCCGACGATGACAGGCACGTCAAGGTCGTAGATGAACTTCTTGAGGTTCAGCGGTTCCTGACCGGAGGAGACGTGCTCGGCGGAGACCACAGTGCCGCGGATCACGAACAGGTCCACGCCCGCGTCCACCACGGTGGAGTAGAACTGCTGGGTGCGCTGCGGGGAGAGCGCGCCGGCCACGGTGACACCGGCGGCGCGAATCTCGTGCAGACGTTGCGTGATGAGCTCCGGCTTGACCGGCTCGGCATAGATCTGCTGGATACGCTCGGTGGCCTGATCGGCCGGCAGTCCGGCGATTTCGTCCAACAGCGGGGTCGGATCCTCGTAACGGGTCCACAGACCTTCCAGATCGAGCACGCCGAGCGCACCCATCTTGCCCATGGCGATGGCGGTGGCCGGGCTGGTCACCGAATCCATGGGGGCACCGATCACCGGCACATCGAACTCATAGGCGTCGATCTGCCAAGAGGTGGAGACGTCCTCGGGGTCGCGGGTGCGACGGGAGGGGACGATTGCCACATCGTCGAGTGCGTAGCCGAGACGGCCTTTTTTGCCCAAACCGATTTCAATTTCCTGAGACATGGTTTCCAGCCTATTGCCCGGGTGGGACGCCAACAAGGCCGTTTCCCACGGACCGGACGATTGCTTCAAGTCGTTACAAACATGCGCTATGACTAAATCATCTTCACACCATCTATCAGGAGGAAGCATGGCCAAAATCAAGGTCGAAGGCACTGTCGTCGAACTCGACGGCGACGAGATGACCCGCGTGATCTGGAAGGACATCAAGGATCGTCTGATCCTGCCGTACCTCGACGTGAACCTCGACTACTACGATCTGGGCATCGAGCACCGCGACGAGACCGATGACCAGGTGACCATCGACGCCGCCCACGCCATCCAGAAGCACCATGTCGGTGTCAAGTGCGCCACCATCACCCCCGATGAGGCCCGAGTCAAGGAATTCGGTCTCAAGAAGATGTGGAAGTCCCCCAACGGCACCATCCGCAACATCCTGGGCGGCACGATCTTCCGCGAGCCGATTGTGATGAGCAACGTGCCTCGTCTGGTGCCCGGCTGGACCAAGCCGATCGTCGTAGCCCGTCACGCATTCGGCGACCAGTACAAGGCCACCGATTTCAAGGTTCCGGGAGCCGGCCAGCTGACCGTCACCTTCACTCCGGACGATGGCTCCGAGCCGATTCAGCACGTGGTCTACAACTACGGCGAAGACGGCGGCGTGGCCCAGGTGCAGTACAACGTCAACGATTCGATCCGCGGTTTCGCTCGCGCCTGCTTCAACTACGGCCTGATGCGTCATTACCCGGTGTACTTGTCCACCAAGAACACGATTTTGAAGGCCTACGACGGCCAGTTCAAGGACATCTTTGCCGAGGTGTTCGAGACCGAATACAAGGACAGGTACGCCGAGGCCGGCCTGACTTACGAGCACCGCCTGATCGACGACATGGTGGCCAGCTCCCTGAAGTGGCACGGCGGTTACATCTGGGCCTGCAAGAACTACGATGGCGATGTGCAGTCCGACTCCGTGGCCCAGGGCTTCGGTTCGCTGGGCCTCATGACCTCCGTGCTCATGACCCCGGACGGCCAGACCGTCGAGGCCGAAGCGGCGCACGGCACCGTGACCCGTCACTACCGCCGCTGGCAGAAGGGCGAGAAGACCTCCACCAACCCGATCGCCTCCATCTTCGCGTGGACCGGCGGCCTTAAGCACCGCGCCGATCTGGACGGCACGCCCGAAGTCCGTCACTTCGCCAAGACGCTGGAGAAGGTCATCGTCGACACCGTTGAAGGCGGTCAGATGACCAAGGATCTGGCCATGCTCATCGGCCCGGACGAACCGTGGCTCGACACCGACGGCTTCATGAACGCGCTGGACGAGAACCTGGCCAAGGCTCTGGCCGAGTAAATCATCGAACACATCGTGCGGACCTACATGGGTCATGTCATGTCGCAAACTGTCATGATTGTCGTGCTTCATCTGGAATGTTCCTCAGCACGATAATCATGACAGTTGTTCGATGCACGCACGTAATACCTCTAATTGTTCCCGGATATGTGGCGATTTGTCCACTGGTCCGGGACTTTTTCGTATACGGCCTACTAGAATCGTGATTCAGCTTGTTTTCACGCCCGCTTGAGGAGGTTTCGCCGCTTATGGTGTTCGCACGCCGCTCAACCACCCTGCTCGCCGCCATTATCGCATCCTGCGCGATGGTGCTGTCACTGACCGCGTGCACCTCAGACAATAAGACCGTTGTAGATGGTCAGACCACGGTGACGTCCAATTCTGCCGGCGGCGTGGCCGTGTTCACACCTTCGGACGGCATTACGCTGAACCAGCAGACGCCACTGAACAAGTGGGCGAAGCTGGTGCATGACCTGACCAAGGCTCTGGTCGACGCCGGTTTCAAGAAAGGCGATATCGATCATACGACGTCCGACTCGTTGGACAAGCAAAGCCGCGCCATCCAAGACTTTGTGGTCGATCATCTTTCGAATAACACCACGGACGATTCCGGCATTGCCATCGCGCCCGACAACATGACATTGCTCGTGGCTCCGGTAGTCGAGGCCGACGCTTCCACTCGCCAATACGGCGATTACGTGAGCCAGAACCTGAGCACCAACGATGCCACGGATGAGGGAGCTACTTCTGACGGCGAATCTTCCGAAGACGACTCGTCCAAAGACGATTCGTCCAACACTGAGAGCGACAGCACTGCATCGGACGAGCAGGCGCAGGCCGTGGACCGGCTGGTCTCATCGCTCAAGCTGGCCAAGGAATCCGGCATGCATGTGGTATTGCTCGGCAACAGTATCGAGGGATATAAGCCGGACGCCTTCGTCAAGTTCTCGGACGCCCAGACCATCGGCAAGCTACAGGCGGAAAAGATGGTGTCCAAACTCAAGTTGGATAAGGCCAGTAAAGACAACCCCAAATACATTGAGGTGCTGCTGCCATACACCGCCGTGGACGAAAAAGGCAACGCCAACGATTCCACGTTCGCCCAAGAGGCGTTCCGTGGTATCTGGCAGGTACTGGGCTCCTACTATCAGAAGGGCGTTGTGGAAAGCCCTTCAGGCACCTTGGACGGCAAATCCACGGAAAACGATTGGCAAGCCGTGGCCTACGATGCCGCTAAGGAAGGCTCCACTGCGAAAGTGCTTGACAAGCGTCTGGCAAAAACCGACGGACAGTCCACACTCACCCGTATTGACGGCATCATCACGATGAACGACTACATCGCCTCCGAGGTCGTCAAGGAATTGGACGATCTGGGATACACCGGCTCTGCCGCCGATATCAATCCGCAGATCACCATCTCGGGCATTGTCGGCAATATCACCGGCAAGAAGGATCTCAGCCGCGACGCCGTGCCGGACCCGATCAAATCCCCTGAAAACGACAACGCAAACGACTCATCCAGTTCCGATGACGATGCGGACGAGGACACCTCCGCTTCCGACAAGGACCGTGACTCGCAGTGGCCTCTAGTAACCGGATACGGCGCGTATGTCTCGAACATCCCATCCATCGTCAATGGCAAGCAATGGATGACCGGCATGGAAGACAGACAGACCATCGCCACGGATATCGCTCAGGCCTGCGCCAAGCTCAACAAGGACGAAGCGCTGAATTCCATGCCTTCAATCAGGAACTCCGAGGTAGGCGGCGTGAAGAAGATCCCGACCATCAGCGAACCGTTGCTGGCTGTCAGCGCCAGCAATCTCAAGTCCGCGCTGATCGACCCCGGATATATTTCCTTGGCCGATGCCGGTCTGTGATTCATACTCGTCACGCCGCTAGCCGCCTGCGATGTCTCTTCCGTACGGCCCTGTTCCGGCCGACAATCACCGTTAAATCATGACGGTTTCAGTACGATTTTTCGACTCCCCGCATATTGCTGTGGGTCAAGATAGTCGGCCGTTCCTCGCTTGAGGCCCCAATGCAGGCAACGGTCTTCGCAATGGTCCGAGCTGCCTTCAACGATGCCTACGGGCTGTCTGCGGGAGATCGTATCCCCCACTGAGAGCTCGGTAACGGCCGGTTCGAATGTCGACGTGACACCTCCACGATGCCGTACACTCACCACATCTTTGCCAGCTACTTTGCCAGCAAAACTCACGGTCCCTGCCTGTGGTGACAGAATTACGGTACCTTGCTCCGCAACAAGATCCACTCCACGATGACCTGGTGCCCACGGGTTGACCGGCCGCTCGAACTGTTGTTCGACCTGTGGATCGTCGACCGGCCAGTCGAATCGGGATTCGCACTGATTGCCATTGCGCCACGCCAAATCAGACATATCGGTGAAATCCTCCACCGTGTATGCCGCATCTCCGGTCACCGCAGTATCCGCATGCGCAACATGCTGAGGCGTGGATGCCAGCCCTACTCCCAAGGCAAGCAGCAGGCCGATAACGGCGGCCAACGCGATTATGGCATCCATACGCCGTTGCCGTTCCTGAGCCCGCTGACGCGCCTGCTGACGCCGCCGGCTGGCACGTCGGGCTTCGTCGCGACGCCAATCAAACAACAGTGGTGCATTCATGAGATTCCTCCCCATAGTGTGAGTGTGATGCGATTCCGGCTTCTTTGCCGGTGATACCCACCTTGAGGGGTCCGAAACAGGATGTCCAGCCAAAACGACCTATGTGGTTCTAGCTTCCGAAGTTATCCACAATGAAATTTCGCGTGACAGTATCGCCGCATCGTCATGTTGTTCGACCTTCAGCCGCGGCCGATCCATGTCACAACCGCTGCCATGCAGTGACAGCGGAACATCAGAACTCTTGTGATTGTTCCCACTGGGTTCGCATACTCAGACGGTTGTTCCGTTTCACCGATTCCAATATCTGCCAAGCAGACACCAGCTCCTCCCGGGGGCTGAGCATTTCATCAGTATTCGACGTTCCATAGCCAGCTCCTCTACCGTTAGTCGCTAGTGTATATCCGTGTTCAGTTTTTGGCTGTATGAGATAGTATTCGATGAGTCCGATTCTGCGGAATTCAGCGCGACATGCCCTACACGCATGTAATTTGCTTTTTCGTGGCAAGCATGTAAGATATGTGACTTGTGCGTGAGAGAAATCTCAAACACAGCAGACATTCCTGCGTAGCTCAGTTGGCAGAGCATCCGACTGTTAATCGGACGGTCACTGGTTCAAGCCCAGTCGCAGGAGCTCACCTGAACGGGTAACTCCGGACGGGATGAAAATTGAATATTCCTGCGTAGCTCAGTTGGCAGAGCATCCGACTGTTAATCGGACGGTCACTGGTTCAAGCCCAGTCGCAGGAGCTTCCAAGGCCCTCGCTTCGACGGGGGTTTTTTGTATCCCGCCTCAGCGCGAATGAGGACGGAGTCGTCCATGAGTGCGTCCGGGGTTACGCCAAGGAAATCAGCGGTGCCAATCAGGTCTGTGACTGACCAACCAGTTCGCCCCACCATTTTCTGAGACATTGAGCCTCGTGTGATTCCCAGTGCGTTTCCCAGGTCCGTCTGGCTTTTTCCGGATAGACCAAGATAAACGCGAACGTTCGATGCGATGGCGGCTTCGATGCGCTTTCCGTGCTCTTGGCTGAACGGAAAAGGGCGCGGCCAGGCAATACAAGATCGTCTCCCGGCTGTTGCGCCGCAACGACGTGGACCTGCTGGTTAACGCATGCGACCCGGACCGCGAGGGCGAGGCCATCTTCCGCCGCATCATCCACCATGCCGGCGTCAACAAGCCCACACGCCGCCTGTGGGTGGCCTCCCTTGAGGAAGAGGCCATCCGCCAGGCATTGGCCGCCATGAAACCCGAAGGCGACTACCGTGGACTCGCTGACTCGGCCATGATCCGCGCGAAGGCCGACTGGCTGATCGACATGAACGCCTCCCGCGCCTACAGCCTCGTCTACAACACCAGGTTCACCGTCGGACGCGTGCAGACGCCCACATTGGCGATGATCGTGGAACGCGACCGGCAGATCGAATCGCACATGCCCACGCCATTCTGGAAGGTCGTCGCCCCGATGGGGAGCTGGACCCTGACCGGAACCCATCTCGAAAACCACGGGACCGCCGAAGCATTGCTCGAAATCGTGAACCAGCCGGACTTCGCCTTCGGAATCTATGCCGTGAAACGCCACCGCCAGCACGACGCGCCGCCACGCCTCTACGACCTGACCAACTTACAGAAGGACATGTCGAAACTGCACGGCCTGACCGCAGCCCACACACTGACGGCATTGCAAAGCCTCTACGAACAGCGTCTGACGACCTACCCTCGCACCGACTCGCGATTCATCACGCACGACGACCTGGACGCCCTACGCAAACTCACCAACGGGGACCGGCTGGCCTCCGGGTTCCTTGATCCCGCCGTCCGTCCCGCTCAGCCCCGACTGGAGCTGACGGTGAACGACGCGAAGGTCACGGGCCACACCGCGATCCTGCCCACGCTCCAGGCAAGCGGGGAAACACTCGGCCAACTCGGTGATGACAAACGCCTGGTGCTGACGCGCGTGGTTCGCCGCATGTGGGAGGCGGTGGCCGACGACCATGTGCATGACGTGACCCTCGTCGTCGCCAACATCGACCCCGATTACGATGAAAGCCATCCGAACCTCCTACGGATCAGCGAAGCGGATTCCCGTTTCACCAGCTGCTCCGACCAGACCATCTCCCTCGGATGGAAGGGCATCGAACCCACGAAGACCCAAGAGCATGACGGCGGGGAAGACGAGGAGGACGCCCCGGCGGGCAACCTCATTCCCGTCAACCTCGCCACCGGAGCGAACGCCATGCCGATGCCACGCAGCGGAGCCCGACTCGTGGAGGGGAAGATAAAACCTCCGAAGCCCTACACCGAGGCGACGCTGCTCGCCGCGATGGAACACGCCAGCCGCCTCCTGGACGACGCGGGTCTCAAGGCCGCGCTGGACGACGACGAATCCCATTCCGGCGGCATCGGCATGCCGGCCACCAGGGCAGACGTGATCGAGAAACTGATCCGATCCGCATACGTGGAGCGCAAGGGCAAGCAACTACGCTCAACCGAACAGGGGCGGAATCTGATCAACGTAGTGGCGCTCCGCCTGAAGGACGTGGCTCTCACCGCCGAGATGGAACAGGTCCTCTCCGACGTGGAACACGGGAACGCCGACCCAACGCAGACCGAATCCAGATTCCGGGCATTCGCCGCCGGTATCCCCGCCGACGCGCAGTCCACGGCAGAGCCCGAGCTCGTGCAAGCGAGGCGAAGCCGCGTGACGGAATCGTTCGGCCCGTGCCCGCGCTGCGGCCAGCCCGTCGTCAAGACCGGCAAGGTCTGGCAATGCTCGACCAACAAACGAGAGAAACAACCGGACGGCACATGGAAGGATGCGGGCGGCTGTGGCTGGAAACTATTCTCCACCATCGCGGGCAAGACCCTCACCGACGCGAACGCGCGCCGTTTCCTGGCCGACGGACGGATCCGCCTTAAGGGATTCATATCGAAAGCTGGCCGGAAATTCGACGCCATGCTCATCCTCGACAAGGAAGGCGGCGCTCGGTTCAAGTTCAATGACAAATAACAGAGGGACAGCCATGTCTGGTCAAGCAGAGTATGACCGGGGTCGTCTATGTGACTGATGAAATCAACATCATCGGGTGAGTTTCGTCGTATGGTTGCTGCTTCATGGAGTCAACCGGCGCGGGCAAGCATAGTGTGCCACTGGTCGGAATGGTGATCGGCGTGGCTGTCTCTATAGTGCCTAAGCATTGGGATTTCAGGTCATGCGGCTGCCTTTGGAATAGGTGATTTGCCGACCTTGAAGGTTATAATTCCCCTCATGGGTAAGAGGAACAAAATCGCAGCTATTGATCTGTTCTGCGGAACGGGAGGCCTGTCCCTAGGCTTGAAGCAGGGCGGGATACGAGTCGTCGCGGGAATCGACAACGCTTCAGCCTGCTCATACCCGTATAGCCATAACATCAAGGCGAAGTTCATCGAGCGTTCCGTCTGCGATGTGACCGGCGAGGATCTGAAGCGCCTGTGGGGGCAAGCGGATGTTCGTCTCTTGGCCGGCTGTGCGCCCTGTCAGCCTTTTTCCTCGCAGCGACGTGGCGCGGACACATCCCATGAGAAAAGCTGGCCGCTGCTAAATGAGTTTGCGCGGCTCGTGCAGGAGACCATGCCGGATTTCGTGACGATGGAGAACGTCCCGCGCGTCCAGTATTCGCCGATCTTCGATGAATTCGTAGCACGCCTGAAACAGGCCGGCTACGATGTCACGTATCGTGTCCTGTTCGGCCCCGACTACGGGCTTCCGCAGCGCCGTCGGAGGCTGGTGCTGCTGGCCGCATTAAACGATCATATTGAGATGCCTGAGCCGACGGTGGGAGCGGACCGGTACAGAACCGTGTATGACGCCATCCACGACCTGCCGTCCTTGGAAGCAGGGCAGAAAGACGATGACGACTCCCTGCATTTCGCTCGGAATCTTTCCCCGACCAATCTGAAACGCGCTCATGCCTCCAAGCCGGGTGGAACATGGGAAGACTGGCCGGAGGAGTTGAGAGCGCCCTGCCAGACCCGTGATTCAGGCAAATCCTTCAAATCGTTCTATGGGCGAATGGAATGGAACAAGCCCTCTCCCACGATCACGACGCAATCCTATAATCCCGGAGCCGGGAGATTCACCCACCCGGCGCAGGACCGTGCGCTCACGCTTCGGGAGGCGTCCCGCCTTCAAGGCTTTCCGGATTCATTCGTGTTCACCGGACCTTCGGAGAAGATTACGTTGAGCACCGTTGGGCGTCTGATCGGTAATGCGGTGCCTCCGGTGTTTGGCAAGGCCATAGCTCGGCAGTTCATCAAGACATTGGATGATAGGAAATAGTGATAATGAGTGACGAATACACTTTGACGGTCGATATGGCGACCGTGGACTCACTGGGACGAAACCTGTATTCCAATGCGGCGGCCGTGTTGTCCGAATTCGTGGCCAACGCTTGGGACGCGGACGCGAACAACGTGAGCATTGACTACAAGCCGGATGAAGGCTCTGGCAGCATCACCATCACTGATGACGGGTGCGGGATGGACACCGATACGCTCAATTCTCGTTTCCTGACCGTCGGCTATCAAAAAAGAAAACGGGAAGGCGATGAATCGTTCCGTTTCCACAGAAAATACATGGGACGTAAGGGCATCGGCAAGCTGTCAGCCTTCTCCCTTGCCGATATCATGCAGGTTGAATCCAAAAGAGAAGGCGCGGAGGCCAGGGGATTCACGATTGACGTTGCCCGATTGGATGAAGCGATCAAAAGCTCGGATCCAAACGAACGCCAATACCACCCGGCTCCTATCAGTCGGGACGGATTGACGTTGAACGACTGTGAGCATGGCACGAAGATAGTCCTGACGAGTCTTCGACGTAAACGGATCGGCCTGACCTTGGAAGCGTTGCGGCGGCGTATCGCTCGTCGCTTCGACGTGCTTGATCTCGCTGATAAAAGCGAGGAAGAGGGGGCGTTTCGTATCGTCATCAATGGAAAACCCGTCACGTATGAGGATCGCGGAGATCTGCAGCGGCTTGAGCACATCTGGTATCTGGGCAATTTCTCCCCCTCGAAAGAGCAGCAGAACAGCATAAAAGCCGAACATCACCGTGTCGAGGATGTGTCGTTCGACGGACATCCTGGCTGGAAGTTGTCAGGATGGATTGGAACGGTCCGTAGACCGTCTGACAGAGCCTTCAGCGACGACACGGAAAGCATGAAGAACATTATCGTCATGGCGCGTAAACGTCCCATCCAGGAGGGACTGCTGGATCATCTGGACTTCAATAGAAATTTTGCCAGCTATGTCACAGGTCAGGTGCAGGCGGATTTTCTCGATGACTCCCAGCAGGATGACATCGCAACATCTGATAGGCAGCGATTGGTCGAGTCAGACGAGCGAGTCAAGGCTTTCAACGAGAAGATGAAAGACATATTCAATCGGGCCTCTGATGAATGGTCCCGTGCGAGGAGTGACGCCAACACCAAGAAGTTGATGGCTGATATCCCAGAGGTTGCCGCTTGGGTCGACTCTTTGACAGAGGGGCTGAGGAAGCCGGCACGAGATTTGATTGATCGGGTTTCGCGTATCAACGGCATTCCAGAAGCCGACCGCCGTTCACTGTATCAGTCATCAATCATGGCCTTCACCCGACTGGTTCAACGGGACGACATCGAGAAACTGTACCATGTAGGCGAGCTTTCGACAGAACAGCTGCTTGCTATATTGACGTCTTACAAAGACTACGAAAACATGGAATACGCGCAGGTCGTGCGTACGCGCCTCGAAGTGATAGACAAGTTGGAATCCATGTTGAAAGCCAATGAGCTTGAAAACGCCACGCGTGACTTCGTTTCGGACAATCCTTGGCTTCTCGATCCAGCATGGGAGCGCGCAACGCGCAACGCTGAGAAGGAAAAAGCGTTCCGGACAATAGGCGAAGAAGAATACAAACTGGACTTTTCGTCGGATTCGGAGTCGAACAGCCGCGTGGATATCAAATATCTGACGGCTCCTGACCGTGAGACCATTGTGGAATTCAAACGCTATGGTCGTGATATCAAGATAGAGGAGATACGAGAGCAGGTATGGCGTTATGCGGAGGCGATGACTCGGATTCTGGAAAAGGACGATGCCCGGACCGACCGAGCCGAGGGAAGAAAGAATGCGTCCGGCATTGACGAGAGAGTCAACGTTCTCATCATCGTCAGACGGGTGCTTGACAACCGTGGCAAGCCGATGTCTCCGGGAGCGGCGAACGCGCAAGTCGAAATGTTCCGGGCAAAATTCCTGTATTTCAGTGACATGCTCGCTCAGAGTCGTGAACGCTATCAGGAATTTGTCAAGGGCGTTTCCCAAAAAGACTATGCCGGAGAAGCGATCCAAGCCATTGAATCCTCCGGTAGCGCTGGCAACGCCGAGAATATCTAGCGATGCCGGCTCATTGGGCATAGCTGCGCGTTTCCCATAAGAAGGAAGAGCTCGTGGCATATGCCGAGAGTAGAGCGATGGCTAATCTTTCCCACGCGCAGTGAGCATAGGACAGAACTCGTATTAGTCTTGTAGATATGAGCAAGTCCATCGCGCAGATCCGTAACGAGGCTGCTGCCGCTCTTTCCCCGGAGCGGAAGCAGCAGTGGGAGCAGTTTCTGACGCCCGCCCCTGTTGCCGAGCAGGCGGCCGGACTGTTCACTCCTGCCGTTGAGCCCGTGCGTATCCTTGATCTCGGTTCGGGCACGGGGATCCTAGCTGCAATGGTCGCCGCGCATGCGCCAGCCGGCAGTGGCGTCACAGCCATCGAACAGGACACCGATCTTGCCAAGGCGTCCGAGGTTTCGATCCGACAGGTCTGTGATGATGTCGAGGTCATCGCCAAATCGGTGTTCGATGTGTTGCTCGATGACAGATTCGATCGCGTGATTCTCAACCCGCCGTATAAGAAGATCAGTCCCGTAACCATTCCCACTGCCAGCGGCGGCGTGAAGATCACCAACCTGTACACCGCTTTTTTGGTGATCGCTATCCAGGCATTGGCCGAAAGAGGGGAATGCGTGGCCATCATTCCTCGTTCATGGATGAACGGCGAGTATTTCAAGGACTTCCGCAAATGGTTGCTCGACGAATGCAGCCTTGACGTTCTGGCCGTTTACGGCTCGCGGCAGGACCACTTCAAGGACATGGACATCCTCCAGGAGATCATGCTGCTCAAGGTGTCCAAGCGAAAGCAAATCGGTTCAATCGCCGTTTATGACGGGATCTCCCCGGAGATTCCGTTGGGCCGGCAGCCGCACGAGCTTATTCCGTTGGAGGCGCTGACCATGGGTAGGGACCGCATCCTGCGCGTCGAACGTCAGGATCCTCGGCTCTCCC
>ENA-OQKC01000653-OQKC01000653.1-human-gut-metagenome-genome-assembly--contig:-NODE-653-length-14117-cov-2.684417_pt1 | contig 14117 bp, 9 predicted proteins | sample MGYA00242774_ERZ504790 | MGnify/ENA primary metagenome ERZ504790 (study PRJEB26092, sample SAMD00036419) | human gut metagenome | host: Homo sapiens | study: EMG produced TPA metagenomics assembly of...
TGGCGTGCTTTGGAAAGAGCCTGTTTGGAAACGTCAGGGAATGAAAGAGCAGAAAGATCATCCCGGATGCGGGAAAGATTCTGGAACATGGAAGCCTTTGAGGAATACAGAAGATAAATAATGACATTCTAATACCGAATTCTTAAATGAAAAGGAAAATTATTTGGAGTTTTGCATTGCTGGCCTGCCTTTGCTGCCTGCCATCTGCAAAAACAAAAGCACAAACGAAAAATGCCGCAATCATACCCGGGGAAGTATGGAAAGACACCGACGGCAATACCCATCAACGCCCATGGCGGCGGCCTTCTTTACCACGAAGGGACCTACTATTGGTATGGCGAATACAAAAAAGGGGGAAAACCCATCCTGCCCGAATAGGGCTACGTGGGAATGCTACCGCACCGACGTAACCGGTGTCAGCTGCTACTCTTCAAAAGACCTGCTGAACTGGAAGTTCGAGGGTATTGTACTTCCTGCCGTGAAAGATGACGAGAAACACGACCTGCACCCCAGCAAGGTGTTGGAACGTCCCAAAGTGATTTACAACGAAAAGACAAAGAAATTCGTCATGTGGGCGCATGTGGAAAGCGCCGACTACAGTAAGGCATGTGCCGGCGTAGCGGTCAGCGATTCTCCTACCGGGACATTCACCTATGTAGGCAGCTTCCGTCCCAACGGTGCGATGAGCCGCGACCAAACAGTGTTCGTTGATGATAACGGCAAGGCATATCAGTTCTACTCGTCGGAAAACAACGCTACCTTATATATAAGCGAACTAACGGATGACTACCTGAAGCCCACTGGTCGCTATACACGCAATTTCGTGAAGCAAAGCCGCGAAGCACCCGCCGTATTCAAGTATAACGGCAAGTACTATATGCTCTCTTCCGGTTGTACCGGCTGGGATCCCAATGTTGCCGAACTGGCTGTGGCCGACTCCATCATGGGGCAATGGACTACCATCGGCAATCCGTGTACCGGTCCTGATGCAGATAAGACCTTCTATGCACAAAGCACTTACGTGCAGCAAGTATACGGAAAAGGAAATGCCTACATTGCCATGTTCGACCGCTGGAAAAAGAAAAACCTTGAGGACTCACGCTACGTATGGCTCCCGCTTGAATTCGGCAAGGACGGCACAATCGCGATACCCTGGCGCGACAGCTGGGACCCGCGTACCCAATGGGAAGGACAAGGCGACTTCTCTGCCGGCAAAGGAACATTCCTATTGAATGGCAAGCCGTTTGTCATCAAAGCCGCAGAGCTGCACTATCCACGTATCCCCAAAGCCTATTGGGACCAACGCATCAAGCTATGCAAGGCACTGGGCATGAACACCATCTGCCTTTATGTATTCTGGAACTCCCACGAGTCTCAGCCGGGAGTGTTCGACTTCACCGGACAGAATGACCTGGCGGAATTCTGCCGCCTATGCCAGCAGAACGACATGTATGTCATCCTGCGCCCGGGACCGTATGTCTGTGCCGAATGGGAAATGGGCGGACTGCCCTGGTGGTTACTCAAGAAAAAAGATATCCGCCTGCGCGAATCCGACCCCTACTTTATGGAGCGTGTAGGTATCTTCGAAAAAGCCGTTGCCGAGCAGGTAGCCGGTATGACCATACAGAACGGAGGTCCCATCATCATGGTACAAGTAGAGAACGAATACGGCTCCTACGGGGAAGACAAAGGCTACGTATCGCAAATCCGCGACATCGTACGCGCCAACTACCCCGGCGTAGCACTGTTCCAATGCGACTGGGCGTCCAACTTCACCAAGAACGGACTCCACGACCTGGTATGGACCATGAACTTCGGTACAGGAGCCAACATCGACCAACAGTTTGCACCGCTGAAGAAACTCCGTCCTGATAGCCCGCTGATGTGCTCCGAATTCTGGAGCGGCTGGTTCGACAAGTGGGGAGCCAACCACGAAACCCGTCCGGCTGCCGACATGATTGCCGGCATTGACGAGATGTTGTCCAAAGGCATCTCCTTCAGCCTCTACATGACCCACGGAGGGACCAACTGGGGACACTGGGCAGGAGCCAACTCACCCGGATTCGCCCCTGACGTAACCTCTTACGACTACGACGCCCCCATCAGCGAATCGGGACAGACCACTCCCAAATACTGGGAATTGCGAAAAGCATTGTCCAAATACATGAACGGCGAGAAGCAGGCTAAAGTTCCCGCTTTAATCAAGCCCATCCGTATTCCGTCTTTCCAATTTACAGAGATGGCTCCTTTGTTCGACAATCTTCCTGCTGCCAAGAAAGACCGCAATATCCGTACCATGGAGGAATATAACCAGGGATTCGGAAGTATTCTCTACCGCACCACACTGCCCGAGATGAAAACCCCGTCCCTGCTCACTGTGAACGATGCGCACGATTATGCCCAAGTTTTCCTGGATGGCAAATACATCGGCAAACTGGACCGCCGCAACGGTGAAAAGCAACTGGAATTCCCCGCCTGCCCCAAAGGTGCACGCCTCGACATTCTGGTAGAAGCCATGGGCCGCATCAACTTTGGACGTGCCATCAAGGACTTCAAGGGTATCACCCAAAGCGTAGAACTTACCGTAGACATCGACGGCCGTCCTTTCACCTGCAACCTGAAGGATTGGGAAGTCTATAATCTCGAAGATACATACGATTTCTATAAGAACATGAAGTTCCAGCCCATCGGCTCACTGAAAGATGAGTTAGGACAACGCATTCCGGGTTGCTACCGTGCCACCTTTAAGGTGAACAAGCCCAGCGACACATTCCTAAACTTCGAGACTTGGGGCAAGGGACTTGTCTACGTCAACGGGCACGCCATGGGACGCATTTGGGAAATCGGCCCGCAACAGACCCTCTACATCCCGGGATGCTGGTTGAAGAAAGGTGAGAATGAAGTGATTGTCTTCGACATCATCGGTCCCAAAGAAGTTAAGTCCGAAGGACTGAGCGAGCCATTACTGGACCAGTTGCTCGTCACCAAACCGCTGACGCACCGCAATGAGGGTGAAAATCTCGACTTGTCCGGTGAGCAGCCCGTCCTCTCCGGCAGCTTCAATCCCGGCAACGGTTGGCAGGAACGCAAATTCGACCAACCCGTCACCGGACGTTATGTCTGCCTGGAAGCCTTGAGTGCACAAGATGGAAAAGACCTGGCTTGCATTGCCGAAATGTATCTGCTGGATGAGAATGGGGAACGTCTGTCACGCGAACCCTGGATTGTCAATTATGCCGACAGCGAAGACGTATCCCACGTCAACTGTTCTGCGGACAAAATCTTCGACCTCCAGGAATCAACCTATTGGAGCACAACAAAAGACACTCCATACCCGCATTCTGTCGTGATTGACTTGGGTAGTACCCGCACCCTGACCGGCATACAATATCTACCCAGAATGGAAAGCGAGGTACCGGGTGGAATCAAAGACTTCAAGGTTTACGTAAAATCCAAGGCTTTCAACTATTAAGCCGGATTTACAACACTAATAGATTCTTTAGACACGGATTACATGAAAAATCATGGATAATAAATGAAGAATATCCATGATTTTTCGCGTAATCCATGCCTAACTTAAAATCAATCAAACAGATTTTCCGTACAATTCATCGTCTACCACAGCCAGCATTCCCTCACTTGAGCCAATGCCAGCATACGGCCATGAAAAGAATAACCTGCATTGTACCCTTTATCCTCGTCGCCCAACATCATGCGACCGTGGTCCACACGCATCGGCAATCCCGGATTTTCTTTCTCAAAGATACGAATCAAATCAATGAGGTGTCCCCTTCCCTCCAGATGGGAACTTTCGATAAAGTTTCCACCCGGTATTGCCTTCGTACTGCGCAAATGCACAAAGTGGGTACGCCTGGCAAACTTCCTTGCCAGTTCACGGGTATCATTCTGTTCACCCGCACTCAATGAACCGGCGCAAAAAGTCAGGCCATTATGGGGATTGTCCACTGCACTCAGTATCCAGGCAATATCTGCCTCGTCTGTCACAATGCGCGGCAACCCCAATACCTGAAAAGGAGGGTCATCGGGGTGTACACACATATTCACCCCATATTCCTCGCATACCGGCATGATGGCAGACAAGAAATAACGCATATTCTCGCGCAGAGCCTCCCGGTCTATCCCTTTGTATAGCGCCAGCAAACGTTTGAACAGGGTTACCGGCTCCTTGTCACCTTCCTTGATGTTGCCATTTACGAATCCTTGTGTCTTTACGATAATCGTATCTACCAGCTCTGCCTTTTCAGACTCCGTAATCACCTTATCCAGTTCTGCCACCTTGTCCAGCTCTTCCGGAGAATAATCGGCTTCCGCATTCTCCCGTTCCAATATCTTCAGGTCGAAGTAGGCAAAACGGATTCTGTCGAAATAAAGAGAAGATGTCCCGTCTTCCCAGGGATGTTGTAAGTCCGTGCGAATCCAGTCAATCACCGGCATGAAGTTGTAACATACCGTCCGGATGCCTGCCTTGCCGAGATTGGCAAGGCTTATCTTGTAGTTCTCTATCAATCGGTCACGCTCACTCCCCGCATATTTGACAGCCTCGCACACCGGCAGACTTTCTACTACAGACCAGCGCAATCCGAAGGATTCAATATAATCCCTCAAATCTTCAATGGCTTCCAACGTCCATATTTCACCGTTGGGAACTTCATGCAAGGCAGTGACAACGCCTTCCACTCCTATCTGTTGCAACATGGCAAGGGTTATCTTGTCTTTCTTGCCAAACCATCTCCAAGTCTTTTCCATTCTTTATTATTAATTTTCTTGTTTTTCAGGCGTTCAAACCACCCGTTACCTTTTTGCAAAAGTAAGAAAGAATATGAGAACTGTCCATTCTGAATGGATAGATTTGTTTGTTCGCAATGAAAACAATATCTTAGCACTTCATTACATATATTAATTACGCTTATGCAAGACTTTATAAACGGACGTTGCGGCTGGTGCGGAACCGACGAGCTGTATGTGAAATACCACGATGAAGAGTGGGGAAAACCGGTAACAGACGACAAGACACTATTCGAGTTTCTTGTATTGGAAAGTGCCCAGGCGGGACTGAGCTGGATAACCATCCTCAAAAAGCGGGAAGGCTACCGCAAAGCCTTTTGCAATTTCGATGCCACGCAAGTGGCGCAAATGACCGACGAAGACGTGGAACGGCTGATGCACTTTGACGGCATCGTGAAAAACCGTCTGAAAATCAAGTCGACCATCACCAATGCAAAGCTGTTTCTTGCCATACAGAAAGAATTCGGCAGCTTTTACAACTATACGCTATCCTTCTTCCCCGACCGGAACCCCATTATCAATCATTTTCAGTCATTGAGTGAGATTCCGGTATCATCTCCCGAATCAGATGCCATGAGCAAAGACATGAAAAAACGGGGATTCAAGTTCTTCGGCTCTACCATTTGCTATGCCCATCTGCAAGCTTCGGGGTTTATCAACGACCATCTGACGGATTGCATTTGCCGAAATCAGAAACAATAAAACAAAGAAATATACAGAAGCAAGCAAAACATCAACACAAAGCGGTCACCCTCCCCCATCGGAAAGGCGACCGCTTCAGTGTTATAAAATCTGTTTCTCAGTATGTAATACACTGAGAAGAAATGTTATTCTATTCCGATACTATGGCATACGGGAAAAAGGATGAACGTAAACTCATAATCAGCGTATGGCACCAGGTATTCCGGACGGGCTATACGTCCCCAACTGTCTTCGCAACCCAGACCGGCTTGCACCTTGTCGATACAGAGATTAGTCAAATCAGCTTCATCCACCTCTTGCGAGTGTCCTTGCTCTTTGCTCCAGCCTTCATCTAAAGACTCGATGGTATAGTGCAAGGCAGATGCGGAGAAGGGAGCGGCTGCCACAATCTTGATGCCATTACCAGACTGATCCAACATCTTCCACCAACGAATATCGGTCTTTGTTCCATTTTCCTGCGGACGGATGTAGGGATAGAACTGCTCGGCCACACTTTGGCGATAAATGCCTAAGTCGGCGCAATGATTACGGTCAATATAGTTTTCAACCGGACCGCGTCCATAGTATTCAACGGTTTCAAAGCTGCGCGGCATAGGCATCTGCAGACCGAAACGGAACATGTTCGATACTTTGGCATTCTGTCGGCAGTCAGCTTCTGGGTCACCTTGACGGCACCGGCATTGTTGATGACATAAACAAGGTTCAGCTTAGCTGAAACACCCGGCATGTCGTAAGCAGATTCTACAATCACCTGATTGTTCTCCGTGCGCTGTTTGAAAGAGGTCAGTTTGATTTCCGGATTCTTCCAAGCGATATATTTGCGTTGCAGATTGGCACCGTAGTCGTTGTCAACAGGCGCACGCCAGAAGTTTGGTTTTAAAGCCTCGCCGTCTTTAATCATATCCCGGCCATTCACTTTGTACTTGGTCAGATAACCGTTGTGCTTGTTGATTTCTACACGGAAAGCATCACCGGAGACGATGAGGTAGTTCCAATCGTTATCCTGTACTTGGGGAGCCGTCATCTCGATATTGCTCTGTTCGCAGTTCTTCAATTCCATGGAAGGAGCTTGGTAAGGATTGAGCGTCAACTGGTCTTTTGCCACTACATGTCCGGCGGAAAGCAATCCTTCACGGTTCTTCAGCTTATAGGAAACATTCAGCAACCACTCGGTGCATTGGCAAGTCTTGCCCAAGTCCAACTTGATTTTGGCTGTCTGTTGGGGAGCTACATTCAGATTATCCACACGACCGGTCCGTATCACCTTACCGCCTTTCAGTACCTCCCACTCCATATAATAGGCAGAAAGATCACGGAAGAAGTATTCATTGAACACATTGATTTCGCCGTTCTTCAAGTCGGCCGGAGTAGTCCAGATGTCCTGATAGATACGGCCTACCTCATACATGTGGGGATTGGGCACACGGTCGGGGCTGATAAGACCGTTATCGCAGAAGTTACCATCGCTGGCATCAAAACGGTTAAAGTCACCGCCGTAGGCATAAATCATCTTACCGTTTTTTCCTGTCCAACGTACAGACTGATCAACAAAATCCCAAATAAAGCCACCTTGGAATTTGGAATATTTACGCACCAAATCCCAATATTCTTTAAAACCTCCTTGCGAGTTTCCCATCGCGTGAGCATATTCGCACTGAATCAGGGGCTTTGTCATAGAATCATCCTCACTGTATTTCTTACATCCGTCATAGCCATAATACATCGGGCAATAGATGTCTGTCTTGCCTGTTTTACCGGCTTGTTCATATTGTACGGCACGGCTCGGGTCTTCAGCCTTTATCCAATCGTAGGCAGCTTCGAAATTAGCGCCATAGCCGGCTTCGTTGCCCAAAGACCAGAAAATGATGCTGGGATGATTGAAGCTACGCTGCACATTGCGCTGGTTACGCTCCATATGTGCTTTCCTATAGTCCTCACGTTTGGCAAGTGTCTCTTCCCCATAACCCATTCCGTGGGATTCGATATTGGCTTCGGCCACTACGTAAATACCATATTGGTCGCAGAGGTCGTACCAGAGATTATTGTCGGGATAGTGGCAGGTGCGCACGGCATTCAGGTTGAACTGCTTCATCACCTGAATATCCTGAATCATGCGTTCGCGAGAAATGACGTAACCACCGTCCGGATCCATCTCGTGGCGGTTGGCTCCCTTGAAGAGAACGGGCTGGCCGTTGACAAGTATCTGACTTCCTTTCAGCTCTATCTTTCGGAAGCCCACCTTTACGGGAATCACTTCACTGCTGCCTTGCAAAGTGGCACGTAGGGTATACAAGTAGGGCGTTTCCGCCGTCCACTTATGAGGATTCTCCACATTTATCAAGGCAGTAGCGTTACCTTTGGCGACAGCTGTAGCCACCTGTTTTCCGGCAGCGTCCAGCAGTTCAAGACTGACATTGCCGCCACCCTTCACATCAAGCTGTACTTCAGGGAACCGTTCTATAAGCAGTATCCAAATCGGGAGTGACACGGATGTCCTGAATGCGCTTCTTGTCACGGGCATACAAGTAGCAATCGCGCCCTACACCGCTATAACGGAAGAAGTCCTGGTCTTCCAGATACGTCCCGTCACACCAGCGGAATACCTGAAAGGCTATCAGATTCTTTTGTCCCGGCTTCAAGTAGGGTGTCAGGTTGAATTCAGCCTCCAGTTTGCTGTCCTCACTATAACCTACGTACTTGCCGTTTACCCACAAATACATATTGGAAGTCACGGAACCGAAATGAGCAATGATGTCCTTACTCTTCCAGTCGGCAGGTATTACAATCTCACGACGGTAGGAACCTACATTGTTATTCTCCGTTGGCACCTGCGGTGGATTGTTCTTGAACTGATTGCGCCAGGCATATCCGGTATTCACGTAGATAGGGTCGCCGAAACCGTTCAGTTCCCACATACCGGGAACGGCCATATCGCTCCATCCCTTGTCGTTGAACCCCACTTTCCAGAAATCCGTGGGACGGGCATCGGCATTCTTCACCCAGAAGAATTTCCAGATACCGTTCAGAGTCATGTAATTGGAAGATGTTCTTTTGCTCCACGAGCCGCAGCATCTGGCCGACTCATAGGCAAAATGTTGGTGTGCATCGGAGCACGGTTCACGGCATTCACTTCAGGGTTTTGCCATTCAGTGAAGGACTGTGCGCTTGCGGCAATGGCAAAAGTCGCAAGCAGTCCGGTAATGAAATGTTTCTTCATGGTAAATAGTTTATAAAAATTAGCAACGGCATACAAGCAGAACCGGTATGCCGTCACAAAGATACGCCTATCCTATAATTAAAAGGAAGAATAATCGTTCAAAAAAGGCTGAATTTAATTCTTTAAATAAGTGTTCATAACTAGTTCACATAATTAAATTAGGTGACTAAATGGGAATTTATTTTGATTGAGTACTTATCCGCAAACGATAGACTCCGAACGAACGGGGCTGAAGCTCCAGGCTCAGAGAACGGGAAGCCACCTCCACCGGACGAATACGTGGAACAATAGCCTCCTGCTCCAGTGTATTCTTGGCTTTCCAGTCATCACTTTGCAAATAGGTGCAGGAACCCGAGACAAGCTGCCGCTTCTTCAATCCGCTGAACTCTATCTGTACCTTCTCCGATCTGCTGCCCGCATTGACAAGCTTCAGAATTACTTCTCCCGTAGGAGCATCCAGCACTGCCGATGCATAAAGGCTGTCCTGCCCCGTCACGGGTTTTCCGTCCATTTGCAGGTTCAGCACATCTGTTCCGGCATTCATACCGTACATCTGCTGTACGTAATAGTTGGGAGTCCGCATCATACGGAGATTGTCGAACCAAATCAAATCGGGATTCCACTGCCAGGCATCCACATGGGCAAACAACGGAGCATAGGTAGCCAGGCGCACCACATCGGCATTACGTTCCAGTCCCGTCATAAAAGCTGCTTCGGACAGTGCCGCCAAGAAATTATTGGCTTTCCCGGTGGGGTGGTCATGCGATGCATATTCACCGGCAAAGACTTTCGGTCCTTTACGGTCATAGTCATCATAGCGGGCAGCATTGGCAAAGAACCAGTCGGGAGCCATATAATAATGCTCGTCCACCAAATCCACCCCGATGCGTTTCATTTCGGGCCATAGGTAATCGAACTTGTCCCCATCTGCACTCGGACCGGAAGAACCTACAATCTGCATATCGGGATATTCCGCACGGATGGCTTTCGTGAACACTTCCAGACGCTCGGGATAGACTTCCCCCCACTGTTCATTGCCGATGGCAATCATTTTCAGACCGAACGGTTCGGGATGTCCCATATCGGCACGCACCTTTCCCCACTTGGAGGTTGCAGCACCGTTGGCAAACTCGATGAGGTCGAGGGCATCCTGCACGTACGGGCCGAGTTCTCCAAGGGGAACCACTTCGTTGCTTTCGTATTGGCAGGACAGCCCGCAGCTCAGTACCGGCAGAGGCTCTGCACCGAGGTCTTCACTCAGCAGGAAATATTCGTAAAAGCCAAGTCCGTAACTCTGGAAATAATCCGGGAAAGCTTTATGCTTGAATGTATAGTTCCAGCGATTTTCGTTCAAAGGACGGTTCTCTACCGGACCCACGGAATTCTTCCATTGATAACGGGTGGCAAGGCTGTTGCCTTCGATGATGCAGCCACCGGGAAAACGGAATACTCCGGGATTGAGGTCATAGAGGGCTTGTACCAAGTCGGCACGCAATCCATTCTCACGCTTCTTCCAAGTGTTCACCGGGAAGAGAGAGATGTGGTCCATATCTACCGTACCCTCCGTCTGCAACACAACACGCAGACGCGAGCGAACATCGGTAAAAGGAGCTTTCAGCACAGCCGTCAGCTTCTGCCATTCACTGCCTTTCACTTCCAGTTCCTTCTTCAGGAGATTCTCTCCGTTGGAATTCACCAGTTCGACGGAAAGCTTCATTGGTTTGGTATCCGGCGTACGGACATAGGCGGAGAAACGGTAATCTTCTCCTTTTTTCAGGCCGATGCCACGATAACCTTCATTATCCAGTCCGGCACGCAAAAGACAGCCGTCATTGGTAATGCGCACATAATGCGGATTGCGGTCGAAGCAGGGCCGCTCGTCCTGTACCGTCACCTCGCCGAAAGGTATCCACCCCACCAGCGGCTGCGGGAACTCAAAAGAGCGGTTCTTTACCAGTTCGGCATACAAACCACCGTCCGCACCGAAATTAATGTCTTCGAAGAAGATTCCATACATGGCAGGATTTATCCGAGCCGTCGGTTTTGATACATCAACAGTCATCACATGCTGTTGCGCCTGCATGCCAAGAACAACGAACAATGTCAATAGAAATAAAAGTACTTTTCATGGTTTTAATCTGTTTATAACGATAGCATAAGCTAAATTATGACGACATACTTACCTATTCTACATCAATCCTATTTACCGGCAACCATACATCCATCTTGCCCTCACCCCGGTGTGCCCATGCATAATAAGGTATCAGGGTCAGCGTCACATCTCTGGTTGCCAACTTTCCGGCAGCATCAAAACCAAGAGCCTGCACTTCTGTGGTAATTTCGTTGATGCCATACAGCAGTTCGGGCTTCTCCGTCACCTGGAATTTCGGATGACGGTTCAGGATGATATTCTGTATATTAAAATCATTATCGGCCCACTCGGCACAATAAACGATAGGACCACGCTCAACGGCCACCCGTCCACGGTCGGCAACCACTTTTTCATTGGCTTTCACCACACGGGGTTGCATGTCGAAATGCACCTCTACCACATCCCCTTTCTTCCACTTCCGGTCTATCCGGAGATAGCCTTTACGAAGTTCACCGGTCACCTCCTCGCCATTCACCAATACACGATAGCCCAACTTCAGGTCGTCGGCATACGAATAAAGGTCACTCGGAAGTACACTGCCGCGCACCCAACCCGGAATACGGATATTCATCGTAAACGGCAGGTTGCCCTGAGCCACCTTCACACGAATGTCTCCGTTCCAGGGGTATCCGGTTTCCTGCTCCAGCACCACTTTCTTTTCATTCAACTTCAGCTCGGCACGGTTGGACAAGAAAAGGTTGACGTACACCTGATTGTCTTTCACGGCATACACATATCCCGGCAAAGAAGGAATGAACCGGCTGATGTTGCTGGGACAGCAGGCACAACCAAACCACGGCTGACGTGTAATCGTATGGTCGGCATTAAAGTGATACTTACCATCGCAAGACAACGGATTGGGATAGAAGAACTTGCCTCCGTCCAATGAAACGCCGGAGATTAATCCGTTGTAAAGCGTACGTTCCAGCACGTCGAAATACTTGGAATCGCCATGCAGCAGAAAGAGGCGGTAATTCATGTAAACATTGCCGATGGCGGCACAGGTCTCATTGTAGGCAGTCAGATTCGGCAATTCATAGTTATCACCGAAAGCTTCGCCCGCATGACGCGCACCGATACCGCCGGTAATATATATCTTCTTGCCGACGATATTCTCCCATATCTTGTCGATAGCCTTGATGTAGGAGCTGTCACCCGTAATGGCAGCCACATCAGCCATACCGGAATACATGTAACCGGCACGTACGGCATGTCCCACTGCCTCTTCCTGCTCCAGTACAGGCTTGTGCGACTGCAAATAGATGTCCTTGCGTGCCGTAGTGCCGCGCGCGTCGAGGAAGAACTTGGCCTGGTCGAGATATTTCTTATCTCCTGTCACGGTATAGAGGCGTACCAATGCCATTTCGGCAATCTGATGTCCGGGAATCACACGCTTCTGTCCGGGGCCTTCACCGATATTCTTGCATACGCAGTCGGCATAACGGATAGCTATATCCAGGAAGTTCCGCTTGCCTGTAGCTTGATAATAAGCCACAGCCCCTTCCACCATGTGACCCAGATTATAGAACTCGTGGCTCAAATTCTCCACCTCCGACCAGCGTTCCGGCCCCGACCAATCGTGCGGATGCTTGGGGTTCATGGTACGTGCGGTGTAAAGATACCCGTCCGGTTCTTGGGCGGCGGCCACTATGACCAATACGCTGTCGATATATTCTTCCAGTTTCTTGTCCGGGTAAGTCTGCAAGGAGTAACTTGCACCTTCAATCGTCTTATAGACATCCGTATCGTCAAAGGAGAAGCCTCCCACCTTATACTCATCACTGGGATGAGTAGCTTTCACAAAGTTTTCATAACGTCCCGTTTCCTCACACTTACTGAAAGCCAACGGGATGGTTACCTCGCGGCTTGCCTTCAAGCGTTGTCCCCAGAAACTGTCCGTCACCTTCACTGAAGTGAAAGGAACCGGGTCGATGGGATAACCGGAATGCAAAGTCTGTTGCTTTTGTGCCGACACACTGCCGGTCATGGCTGCAACAAGTGCCAAAGTCAATAATCGTATCATATCTTTTAAGTTTTTAAGTTCCCACGCACGGAATTACACGGATTTATCCTTATTTCCCCTTATTCTCATGGATACGTATCACCGTAAACGAATAGGCAGGCAAGGTATAAGGAAACTCCGTACCGCCGATGTCGAAGGCGGAAGTCACGGAACGTGCCTGCTTGTCTTTCGGGTCACCCGTCAGGAGCGTCTTCACTGCCGAGGGATTCTGCAAGTCGATGCCCTTCAGCTTCACTGTAGAGGAAACCTCCACCGGAAGCAGGTTCACCAGCTTTACGATATGGTCACCCGTGGCCTCATCCTTTACCACCGAAACACCGACGCGCTTACGGACAGCCTCTTGCCCATTATTCAGTGTGACGTGCGAGGTGATGTACTGCGTACCCGCATTCTGTCCGTACATCTGCTGTGTGTAGTAGCCCACGGTAGGCTTCACTTCCGTGTTATTGAAATAAATCAAGTCGGGATTCCACTGCGTATGGCCTTCCTTCGCCAGCAACGGGGCGTACGAGGTCATCTCCACCACATCGGCATTACGTTCCACCGAAGTCAGATAGAGAGCTTCTGCCAACGCTGTCTCTATGTTGTTGGGACGTCCGGGCAGGTGGGCGGCATATTCGCCCAGATAGACCTTGGACTTGGTACGGTCATAACGGTCGTAGTAGTCCTGGTTGTGAATCATCCAGCCCGGATCCACGTAATAGTGTTCGTCCACCATGGGCACGCCCAGTTCCGTGGCAAGGCGCCAGCCCTCCGCATAGTCCGTGCCTTCGTAGAAGGGACCTACAGTGCCGACAACCGTAATTTCGGGATGCTTCTCCCTGACAGCCTTGTATATCATGGCAAAGCGCTCCTCAAACACTTCGGTAATCATATCCTCGTTGCCTATGCCGATATACTTCAGATTGAAAGGCTTGGGATGGCCTGCCTCAGCACGCTTCCTGCCCCACACGGTGCGGCGTGCATCGCCGTTGGCATACTCTATCAGGTCGAGCACATCCTGGATATAGGCAGGCATCTCTTCCATCGGGATGCCACCCTGCTGGCCGTAGCGCATCAGTTCCTTGTTGGCCCCCTGCGGACAGTTGTCGGCATAGTGCGAGTGTGTGCCCGAGTTCTGGCACGGCACGCCCGCTGCCAATACCGGCAGAGGTTCGGCACCTATATCTTCGCAGAAGCGGAAGTACTCGAAGTAGCCCAGTCCGCGTGTCTGATGA
>ENA-OQKC01000655-OQKC01000655.1-human-gut-metagenome-genome-assembly--contig:-NODE-655-length-14101-cov-4.698869_pt1 | contig 14101 bp, 17 predicted proteins | sample MGYA00242774_ERZ504790 | MGnify/ENA primary metagenome ERZ504790 (study PRJEB26092, sample SAMD00036419) | human gut metagenome | host: Homo sapiens | study: EMG produced TPA metagenomics assembly of...
CTCCCGTCACGAGCGGCCAGCCATACTGTCCATCCATCATATATCCGTTTTCCAGATATTTATACTCTCTTGTCCTCATCGGTAACATATTCTGACATATCAACAACCGCTCCGGAATCAATATATGACGGGAACATCTCATTATACATATATCCCACGTCCGGTCCTTCGCCTGAGTTAAGCGCTGTCGTGTATGTCTCCTCATAACTGTCCCAGGGCACTACTTTTACGTTAACCGTGCAGCGTTCTCCTTCTCCCAATCCTTAAGAAGCGGCTTCCAGTTGTTCACCGTGTCGTCGTCCAGCGGAGCGACCCACACCTCCAGCGTCTTCCGTCTCCTTCGGACTTCTTTCATCCGCCCCGTTATTCCCGCAGCCGGCAATCAATGTTACAGCCATGGCGGAAACCAGCAGCATGCTAATGACTTTCTTTTTCATATCTTTCGTCCTCTCCCTATCATTTTATTATACTGTTCAAGAACATTCTACCATTGGCATGCTGCCGCGCACAAATTGCTAACTGCTATAAACTAATCGTACTTATTGATTGTTTCTATAATTACGAACCTGTTCTATCCAGGCTTTTTTCTAAACGTTCCTCTCCAAAGAAAAACGCTGCATATCTTCTTCCACAGTTCCTATCCCTGCGATGTTAAATTACTCTACCAGTACCTTTGCCACATCTCAGATAAAAACGCGGGAAGCGTAGGCCCAAGATGGATGTTCTTGACACCCAGGTAAAGCAGGGCCAGCAGGACGATGACCGCCTTCTGCTCGTACCAGGCAATATTGTAAATAATCGGCAGATCGTTGATATCATCCAGGTCGAAGACCTCTTTGAGCTTGAGGGCGATCACCGCCAGGGAATAGGAATCGTTGCACTGCCCTGCATCCAGCACTCGTGGAATCCCCCCGATATCGCCCAGATCCAGCTTATTATACTTATACTTTGCACATCCGGCCGTGAGGATTACCGTATCGTTTGGCAGCGCTTTCGCAAAATCCGTGTAGTAGCTGCGGCTTTTTGCACGCCCGTCACAGCCTGCCATCACAACAAATTTCCGGATCGCCCCGGATTTGACAGCAGAAACAACCTGATCTGCAAGAGCCAAAACCTGTGCATGTGCAAATCCGCCGATGAGATCTCCCGTTTCAATTTCGGTTGGTGCAGAGCATTTTTTGGCGTGTTCAATGATAGCGGAAAAGTCCTTCTGCTCCCCGATTTCTCCCGGAATATGGGTGCATCCTGGATATCCGGCTGCGCCGGTGGTGTAGAGTCTGTCCTTGTAGCTGTCCTTGGGCGGAACAATGCAGTTGGTTGTCATCAGGATAGGACCGTTGAAAGATTCAAATTCCTCCTTCTGTTTCCACCACGCATTACCATAGTTACCGATAAAGTTGGGATACTTTTTGAATGCTGGGTAATAATGAGCGGGAAGCATCTCGGAATGGGTATAAACATCCACACCAGTTCCTTGTGTCTGCTCCAGCAACATTTCCTAGATCTCGCAAGTCGTGACCGGAAACCAGAATAACCGGGATTTTTTCCAACGCCAATGTTTACCTTTGTGATCTCGGGATTTCCATACGGCTTCCGTGTTGGCCGTTGTCCAGCTAAAGCCATACCGGATACACCATGTTTTCCGGTTTCCATTCGTCAGGGCGATCAAGTCCTCCATGTTAGAGATTATCATCCAGTGTAGCAGCCAGCGCCTCGACTCGAAGGAAAAGTGTCCACCTCACTGTCATCCTTCAACAGCACATTTGCGTGCTTGGAGTATGCAGACAATACCCTTCAGACCGTAGGTGATCAGTTCTCGCAGAGAACGGATATCTTCATTTTTTGTGGAAAGTACGCCGACTGTTTGGGCCTTTTCTTCCCAGTTGCCGGAGCCATTCCATTTTGCTGCTTCTGGCAGGACAGAAGGATCTGTGATTTGCGCCAACAGTACCTCTTTTTCTGTCAGTGTGGCGCGGATTCTCGCTTCAATGCTCTCTTTGTCAAAATTTGCATTGGTGATAGTAGTGAATAAGTTTAAAGTAATCAGATGATTGATTTCTGCGGACACCTGTTTGCCTTCCTGACGTAGTGCAGTTGTGACAGCCGAAATTCCTTTTGTGACATAGACCAGCAAATCCTGCATGGCTGCTACATCAGGTTTCTTTCCACACACACCAGACATGGTACAGCCTTTGCACCCAGCGGTTTCCTGACATTGATAGCAAAACATTTTTTGTTCCATAATAGACCTCCTAAAAGTTATTAAATAAAGTTATTTGATTTTCGTTTATGTGGTTGCCGTATAATCTGAAAAAGATAAATGCATTTAAATTAATCGTTCCAAACGATTGCAGACACAGGACACGAGTCGATGGCCTCCTGTACAGCACCTTGATTTTCAGCGTCTGCTGGTTGACACGCTTCCACCTTTCCCTGCTCGTTCATACGGAAAACCTCGTCGCAGATCCACAGCAAAGCCCACAGCCAATGCAGAGATCCTTATCTACTTTTGTTGCTTTCATAAAATCACCTTCCTTTGTCAATTTTGCGTTTGATTAAAATACAACTACTAAAAGCATCTTGAACGCTTCCTGCCCATATACCGCATGGGGATGGCCTGCTGGCATGACAATAGATTCTCCTTCGTGCAGCAGATATTCAACGCCATCAATCGTGATTTTTCCGATACCATCCAAGCAGGTGACGAAGGCGTCCCCACCCGATTCATGGGTGCTGATCTCTTCGCCCTTTGCGAATGAGAACAGGGTAATACTTACTGCCTGGTTTTGTGTCAAAGTTTTGCTGACAACCTGCCCCTCCTGATAAGAAATTTGTTCTCTCAGCGTCAGTACTTCTGATTGAGCAATGTTTTTCATCTTTTTACTCATAGTATCTCTCCTTTTAATTCCAAAATTTTACCACCCAACGTAAATCGTAACAATCTGCCAAGGAATGAATTTTCCGCTTGCCTGCAACGCTTTTTTGGCAGCTAATTCCAGACCGCCGCAGCAGGGAACTTCCATGCGGACGATACGGATACTCCGGATGGAATTATTTCCTATGATCTCTGCAAGCTTATCTGCATAATCTCCCTCATCCAGTTTGGGGCATCCGATCAGCGTCACATGATCTTTCATGAATTTCTCATGAAAACCTGCATAAGCGTAGGCAGTACAGTCTGCCGCGATCAGAAGCTGTGCATTTTCAAAATATGGTGCATTGACAGGAACCAGTTTGATCTGTACGGGCCACTGGGCAAGGCGGCTTGTCTGTTCCCCTGCATTTTGGGGAACTTTTTTCTGCTCTGCCTGCACCGGCGGTTCCTGCTTTTTATTAAGGCTTCTTGCCATACTTCCGGGGCACACGTGTGGCTTCCCTGCTGGCATCGAGGCCTCTGTTTTCTTAAGCTTCATTCTTTTTTCCACTGCCTCCGCGTCATAATCTGCGGCTTCCCGCTCTATAATACGGATCGCATCGGCAGGGCAGGCCGGAAGACAGTCTCCCAGTCCGTCACAGTAATCATCCCGGATCAGTTTTGCCTTGCCGTCTATCATGGCAATAGCTCCTTCGTGGCAGGCAGCTGCACAGGCACCACAGCCGTTGCATTTCTCTTCCTCAATGTGTACGATCTTTCTTATCATGATATCATCTCTCCCTGATTTTTATATTTCTGCAAATGTTTTTTTGTTTTCACTGACATCATACAAAAATCCCGGAGATTCTTCGGTAACATATGTTACCTTACAGATATAACTCCATTTTTTCCTGATCTTTCACAAGGATCTGACGCCTGTCAAGTTCCAGGATTCCTTCTTCCTGCATCTTTCCCAGTTCTCTGGAAAGAGACGGCCTGGTAATGTTTAAATAATCCGCCATCTCTTCTCTGGAAAGATTCATGTGGATCTGTCCTTCACTGTCCTGGCATTCTACAAGGAAACGGACGATCCGCTCCCGGAGACTGCCACTTCCAAGGATCCGAAGCTTCCGGTTCATATTGTAAGCCTTCCCGGCAAAAACCTCAAGAAGATTTTCCCGAAGTTTCCGGCTTAAACTATTTTCTTCCCTGTCTGTAAAGATCCGGCTGCTCATGATCAGAACGGAAACCTGCGTCAGCGCTTCCACATACATGTCATAGGAAGCTTTCTCCATAAAGGCATAAACCTCCCCGAACAGAGCCCCTGGATCTTCCAGCTGCGCCAGAAGGATCCTTTTTCCGGAAAACGTCTCTTTTGCGATGATCACACTTCCGTTAAGAAGCATATAAACCGAATCCGGCCGGTCTGTTTCCTGAAAGATCCGCTCCCCTCTGGAATAAGTCCGCACCGTTCCTTCCTGCTCCATGAGGTTTAGGAGTTCTTTTTCTTCCAGGTTTCTGCAGAGCCGGCTTTGTCTTAAAATGGCCATCCATTCTTCTCTTCTTTTTTCTTCCACTTTTTCACCTCATCTCTGTACAGGTTTTTATCACATTTCTGCAATCTCTGTCAACTCCCGTGAACTTCATAGGCAGGGTTGTTTCATGAAGGATTTTTAAAAACATAAAAAGATCAGATTTTATCGGGGGTTATGCATGTTATACAAAACATGTGTAACTCTTGATTTTTTGTGCCTGTAGAGGTATAATATCTATATGGTATAGGTGTATTGCACCTATACAGAAAGGAGGATATTATGCCAGTAACTGAGAAAAAGTACCCGGATTGGGTTCAGAAGTATCGGATCAAAGGAACTACCGTGAAGAAAAAAGGAGATTCGTATTATCTCTATAAAAGAACATCCCGGCGCGTGAAAGGGAAAAAGTATCCGCAGCCAGTCGATACCTATATCGGCGTGATTACTCCGGAAGGAGTAATACAAAGCAATAAAAGAAAAGTATCTTTGACAGATGCAGAAGTATGGGAATACGGATTTTCAAAAGCCGTCTGGGAGTTGTGTCCGGATGATTGGAAAAAACCGTTGGGGGATGACTGGCAGGATGTACTTTCCATTATTCTTCTAAAACAGTCTCCAACCTCTTATATCCAGAAAACACGAGTGATGAAAAAAGAATCGGATTTCCGATATCAGTTTGCAGCCCAGACAGCGTCCCTGTCCCGCAGAATTTATAAAAAACAGGGCATTGGCCTGGAAGAATTACATCAGTTAGAGACCATCTATTTAGTATGCCTGGATAAAACGGAAATCATTTCGAAAGTGAATGAGGGGCAACGGAGACTCCTGGAGAAAATACAGGTGGCATTGGAAATGTGCTGAAAAGACTGTTCTGACAGAAAAATTGATCCATTATTTCAGGCAGATTCCGGATTATCGGTGCGGCAGAGAGAAAAGACACGATCTTGGAGAAATGCTGGTATGCGTCACCCTCGGATTCCTTTGTGGCCGGACAACGATCCGCAGGAGCCTGAAATGGTGCAAAACCCACTTGGAAGAGCTGCGGAAGCATATGAACTTAAAATACGGGATCGCCTCGCCTTCCACTATTACCCGGATGTTGAATGGCATTGATGAGGAATTAGCTTTGTATGCTTTTATGGAGTGGATTGGCGAGATCGTGGAATCCAGAAATACCCATCTAGCTATTGATGGGAAAGCATTGTGCGGTGCAACGGAAAAAACGAAAGGTGAGACAACCCCGATGCTGCTGAATGTAGTGGAAACGGTCCGGGGATTGATACTTGCACAGCTTCCGGTAGATTCAAAGACGAATGAGATTACGGCGATTCCTGAATTATTAAAGCTTCTGGATATCAGCGGGAGCATTGTAACGATTGATGCTGTTGGGACACAGACTGCAATCATGGAACAGATTCATGAACAGGGAGGACATTTTGTGTTAACAGTAAAGAAAAATCAGCCGGAGGCCTATGAGGAGATTCATACGTTCATGGATAAACTGGGGGCGGAAGATCTCAAAGAAAAAAGGCGAAGCTATGGATCCTGGGATGAAGGAGTTCCTTGAGAAATACGAAGAAATCAGCCAGATGGAAAAAAACCGGGACAGAAATGAGTATAGGACTTGCCAGATATGTAAAGACGCTTCAAATCTGACCAAAAGCCAAAAAGAATGGCCGCACGTTCAAAGTATTGGGCGGATCAAGCAGGTGAGGATACCCAAGGAAAAAGACAGCCAGGGGAATGATGTGACGCCGTCGAAGGAAGAGTTTTTGGAAAAAGGCTCCAGAAGAATCCCAGCTCCTTCTGCTGGAGAGGGAGCCGGGAAAGATGTCCAGTGTACGGCACTGATATCAGACCTGATCCTTACAGCAGAGGAGCTGGGAAGCATAAAAAGAATGCACTGGTCAATAGAGAACCGGCTCCATCATGTGCTGGACGATACATTTAGGGAAGACCGCTCGCCAGCCAAAAAGTCCCGGAACAACCTGTCGCTCATCAGAAAATACGCATACAACATCCTGCGTCTGGCAATGTACGAGACGGGTCTGGCAAATATAATGACAGAAATGATGGACTGCTTTTGTGACAATGCCGCTTTGCGGGAACGGTATGTGTTTCAAGGCATAGCCAGTCTCTATTGACTATATAAAAAGAATACCTCTGAAAAAAGGTCCTGTAAAGGGATATAGAGTTAATTTGCGCTTTTTTACATGACCAATGAATCAGAAACAATATGAGAGATGTGATAGCAAGGATGCAATAAGTTAGATCTGCCCATGGATAGTTCATGAAACAACCCTGCTTCATAGGTTCCCAGCCTGTACTTTTTTCTGAAAATCAGTTATAATATTTTTGTTTGTAAAAAAATTTTCACCAAGGAGGATACCGGAAATGAAAACACAGAATCAGACTATGCTCTCTGAGAATACACTGACATCCCGGCCCACAGATATTATTGCGGGATTTCCTGTACGTCCCGGGTTTTTTGAATTAAATGGCGCTACTCCTCTTTCCAACGGAGTCAACTTTACCGCACATACCCGCCACGGTACATCCTGCGAGCTTCTTCTTTTCCACTCCGGAGAAGAGGAACCCTTCGCAGTCCTTCCTTTTCCCAATGCCTGTCGTATCGGTGATGTCTACTCCATGATCGTCATGGGACTGGACATCGAAGATCTGGAGTACGGCTACCGCATTGACGGTCCTTACGAACCGGAAAAGGGTCACATCTTCGATAAGACAAAGGTTCTTCTTGATCCTTATGCCAAAGCCGTTGCCGGTCAGCGTGAATGGGGCCAGCAAAAGATCGGAAGCTATCATGCCCGTGTGGTACGTGATTCCTTTGACTGGGAAGACCTGCCGCAGTCCACCCGTAAGATCAGTGACCTGATCATCTATGAGCTTCACGTCCGCGGCTTTACACAGGATTCTTCTTCCGGTGTTATGCACCCGGGAACCTTTGCCGGTCTTCGTGAAAAGATCCCTTATCTCAAGGAACTGGGGATCAACGCCGTAGAGCTGATGCCGATCTTCGAGTTCGACGAGAATATGAATGCCCGTACTGTAAATGGCAAACGGCTTCTGGAATACTGGGGATACAATTCTGTCAACTTCTTTTCTCCAAACACCAGCTATGCTTCCAAGCCGGAGCATAACTGTGAGGGAACTGAGCTGAAAGAGCTGATCCGTGAGCTCCACGAAAATGGCATCGAAGTAATTCTTGATGTTGTATTCAATCATACCGCCGAAGGAAACGAGCTGGGAAAAACCTTCTGCTTTAAGGGCTTTGACAATAAGGTTTATTATATGCTGACTCCAGAGGGAAATTACTACAATTTCAGCGGATGTGGAAATACTCTGAACTGTAACCATCCCATTGTACGTCAGATGATCCTTGAATGCTTACGTTACTGGACCATCAACTACCGTGTGGACGGCTTCCGCTTCGATCTTGCTAGCATTCTCGGACGCCATGAGGACGGTTCTCCACTTAACAATCCGCCCCTTCTGGAGCTCCTTGCTTACGATCCGGTCCTTAGAAATGTCAAACTGATCGCAGAAGCCTGGGATGCCGGCGGGCTGTATCAGGTTGGTTCTTTCCCTGCCAGCCGCAGATGGGCTGAATGGAATGGCCGTTACCGTGACTGCCTCCGTTCCTTCCTGAAGGGAGATTTCTGGAATGCCTGGGACGCTGCATGGAGTATTTCCGGTTCCGGTGATCTGTACGGAGGCTTTTATTCTGATCATAATGACAATTATGCAGGATACAATTCCTGTGTCAATTTCCTTACCTGCCACGATGGCTTCACCATGTATGATCTTTATTCCTACAATGAAAAACACAACGAAGCAAACGGCTGGAATAACACCGACGGTTCCAACGATAACCGCAGCTGGAACTGTGGAGAAGAGGGCGATTCCACCAACCCTGAAGTGCTCTCCCTCCGCTTCCGCATGATACGGAATGCCTGTGCTGTACTGATGTCCAGCCGCGGAACCCCGATGTTCCTTGCAGGTGATGAATTCGGAAACACAAAACACGGAAATAACAATACCTACTGTCAGGATAACGAAACCTCATGGATCAACTGGAAGCTTCTGGAGAAAAATCACGATCTTTTTGAATTTTTCAAATTTATGATCCGGTTCCGTAAAGACCACCCTATTATCTCCCGGAAGCTTCCCAACGCAGTATGCGGTATGGAAAATATCCACACTCATAACATTGACGCAAGGGATGTGACCATTCCAAGAGATGCCCACACCTTCGCTGTAAGCTTTGCAGGCTATGATAAGAGCAAAGGCACTGATGACCTGATCTACATTGTGATCAACGCATACTGGGAGGACGTAACGGTCACACTTCCGGAGCTTGCCCGTCCCGGTGCATGGTATCTCTGTGTCAACACGTTCGGTGACGGAAATGGCCGTTATTTCTACGAAAAAGGCCAGGAGCCACGCATTGAACACGATTTCTGCATGCGACCCAGATCCGTTGCCATCTTTACCGGCCACAATTATTAGAATTTATATCAGGGGCAAAATTCTTTTTGTCCCTGTCTGAAAGAAATGGAGTATTTTGAATGGAATTAAAAAACAGAACTTTGTCCAATTTTGCAGAACTTGTAGAAACAGGTGAATGTAAAAAATTCCGCGGTCGTCTGAAGACAGGCATCGACCTTGGTACTGCCAATACCGTTCTTGCCGTTGTCGACCGGAATAACCGTCCCATAGCCGGAATTTCCGCACCATCCCATGCGATCCAGGATGGAGTGATCGTCAATTACTATGAATCTGTCCAGCTTGTGACAAAGCTTAAAAATGAGCTGGAGGAAAGGCTTGGCACAGAACTTACTTACGGTGCTGCTGCCATCCCTCCGGGAGTTTCTGAGGGCAGTGTCAAAAGCATCGGCTATGTTCTGGAGGGTGCCGGTTTCGAGGTTACAAATATCGTGGACGAGCCTACTGCCGCAGCTGCTGTCCTTAAGATCACAGACGGTGCTGTTGTGGATGTGGGTGGCGGCACAACCGGTATCAGCATCCTGAAAGACGGAAAAGTTATCTACACCGATGATGAAGCTACCGGCGGCAGCCATATGACCATGACAGTCGCCGGTCACTATAAGATCCCTTATGAGGAAGCCGAAGTATTGAAAACCACTCCGGAAAAAGAAGATGAAATCTTCCCTGTGATCAAGGCCACTGTAGAAAAAATGGCTGTGATCACCGAGAAATTTCTAAAGGGCTATCAGGTTCCGGCTGTTTATGTAGTTGGCGGTTCTTCCATGTTTAAGGAATTTACTACCGTTTTTGAAAAGAGGCTGAAGCTTCCGGTATACCGTCCGGTCCATCCGCTTCTTGTTACGCCCCTTGGCATCGCATATCACTGTGAGCTGCCAAAAATCTAAGCTCTTCCCGGTCTGGTCCTACGATTCTCCAGAAGGCAAACAACCTCCACTGAATCGGTGAGCGGGAACATATCAACCGGCTGCATCTTCTTTACCAGGTAATCTCTCTTAGTAAGGCAGGCAAGATCTCTTGCCAGGCTTTCCGGGTTGCAGGATACATAAACAATTTTTTCCGGTGAAAGAGTCAAAAGGGAGTGAAGGAATTTACGGTCACTTCCGGAACGTGGCGGATCCATGAGAACAACCTCCACCTTCTCTCCCTCTGCTGCTATTCCTTCCATAAACCATCCTGCATCTCCCGGAACAAAACGAACATTACGGATCTTGTTTTCCCTGGCATTCATTCTGGCATCACGGATAGCATCACGGTTCAGTTCTACACCAATGACATCCCTGGCATTCCCGGAAGCGATGATCCCGATAGTACCTGTGCCGCAGTAAGCATCGATCACCCTCTCTTTTCCTGTCATTCCGCAAACTCCATAGCCTTTCCGTAAAGTACTTCTGTCTGCACAGGATTTACCTGATAAAAAGAAGATGGAGAAATACGGAAGGTCAGTCCCATAAGTCGATCTTTGATGAATCCCGGTCCGTAAAGTACGATATTGCGGTCTCCAAGTACCATGCTTGTCTGTCTGTCATTGACATTGAGAACCACCGTAGTGATCTCCGGATGCTCTTTACGGAGAGCTTTTACAAAGTTATTCTTAGATGGAAATATTGGAGAAACCGTAACTAATACCACCATGATCTCTCCTGTGGAAAAGCCTCTCCGCACAAGCACATGGCGGAGAAGTCCATATCCTGTATCCTCATCATAGGTCTTGATCTTAAAGGATTTCAGCATACCACGTATGGTACGGATGATTTCCTGACTTTTTTTATCTTCGATCATACAGTCATCTACGGAAACGATCCTATGACTCTTCTCCTCATAAATCCCGGAAATTACGTTTCCCTTCCGGTCACGGCCAAAAGCTGCATGAACTTTGTTTCTGTAATAATAGGGGTCTTCCATTCCAATGATCGGCTCTACTTTTCCGAATTTTTTCAGAAGGCCTTCTGTAATTCTCTGTTTCCTGCGAAGCTGCTCCTGGTAGGATACACCCTGATAACGGCAACCGCCGCATTTCTTCGCAACTGAACAGACAGTCTCTTTCTGTTCCATTTTTATCTCTCCTCTTTTATGGGCACAAAAAAGATGTTCCCAGTTATTTTCACTGAGAACATCTTATCAGACCTTTTCTTTTTTTACAAGAAAATCCTTGGCCTACTCCTGATATGGCTCATTAAATACAAGAATATGTTTCTTCACATTCTCGTAAGTACCCTGGACCATAGCCTCATTGAGGTCAAAGAAATTATGCTTATCTGTTGATTCCATATATTTCTCCACATGAGCTGTCTAGGCTGTTAAAGCTTGCTGTGGCAATATTCACCTTACGGATGCCAAGAGAGATTGCCTTCTGGAAATCTTTATCAGTGATGCCACTGCCGCCATGATGGAGATGGCGCAGGAAGCGTAGGTGTCGGCCAAGAGTTCTGCCGGGGAATACGTTTCTTCATAGCCACCGTAGCTGGTCGGGCCGTCGGTGAGCACGGTCTGTTTCTTTTTAGCATCGTGAAGTTCGTTGCGAAGATGGCCTTTGCATAATACGTAAGACATGGGATTACCTCCTTTGAAGCGAGTATTAAAATAATGTAATATATGCGTGTAGTATATGGGCCGTAACCCTTTGCTTCATTGTACCATAACACCGGGGAACACGTCTGGGATTTTACCGATTTTTTGGATTTGATTTTCCGTTAAAAAGGGGAGATTATGCCACGTCAATCGGTTTTGATATTTATTTTGACTTTTTGACCTATATTCTCTTGACAAAAGATTTGGGTCATGCTATCTTATATATAGTCTTAGAGGTCAAATAGTCAGAACGCTAAGAAAAGTCAAATGAGCAAGAGGTGAGTGGTCATGAACTTGGATGCACGAAAACAGAAGATACTGCAAGTCATCGTTCAGGACTACATCGCCTCTGCTGAGCCTGTCGGGTCACGGACGATTGCCCGTAAGTATGATTTGGGCGTCAGTCCGGCGACGATCCGCAACGAGATGTTCGATTTGGAAATGATGGGATATTTGGAACAGCCGCACACGTCGGCCGGCCGAGTCCCGTCTTTGAAGGGCTATCGGCTCTATGTCGACTGCCTTCTCAAGCCGACGAAGATCACGGAAGCGGAAAAGAAGTTCGTCCAGTCCTGGTTTCAAGATAAGCTGAGCAGTGTCGATGAAATCTTTCAGTCGACGGCCAAGCTCCTGGCGAGGATTACGCACAACGTCACCTTGATCATGGCGTCGGAGCGGCTCAACTCCAAGTTGAAGTACATTCGCTTCCTGCCCCTCGATGACAGAAGGGCGATCATGATCGTCGTCACTGACACGGGACAGGTTGAAAATTGTATTTATCCGAAGCCCCGCGGGGCCAGCATGGATGATTTGAACATCATTGCTCAAAAGCTGACCAACTATCTGACCGGTACGGCCATGGACCGCATCGATGAAAAGGCTATCGAAACATTTCATGAAACCATCGTCGACGACGTCGAACTGTATCGGCTGGCCTTCCGGGCCATGGAGCAGACGCGCCGCCAAGGAGAGCATTTCTACAAAGGCGGTACGACGGAGCTGCTCAACAAGCCGGAATTTAAAGACGTCGACAAGGCCAAGAGCCTCTTTACCATGTTGGAAGAACAGGACATCGTCGCCAACATCCTTCACGATGAAGGCGAAGGTCAGGCTGTTACCGTCCGGATCGGTGAGGAAACGAAGCTGTCGCCAATCAACGACTGCAGCATCATTGAAGCGACCTTTACCGATCACGATGTCGTTCTCGGCAAGCTGGCCGTCTTAGGACCAGCCCGGATGGAATATGCCAAGATCATCGGCCTGTTGGATTTCATGAAACAGCATATGACACAGATGCTGTCCCATTACCAGGACGAGACGTAAGGAGGAGTACCGAACGAGATGAGTAACGAAGAGAAAAAAGATACTGTATTACAGGAAGAAGCGAATAAAGTAGCAGAAGACGCTGCTAAGGAAAAAGCCGAAGCCGTAGACGCTCAGGCGGCAGATGAGGGCGCTGCGCAAGCAGAACCGGATGCCAATGACGGCGCTGACAAGGCCGATGCGGAAAAAGCCGCAAAGTTTGAACAGCAGTTCGTTCGCCTGCAGGCTGATTTTGCCAACTATAAGAAGCGTACTGCTTCCGAAAAGCTTCAGATTTCGGAAGTCGTCAAAATGGATGTCCTCAGCCGGATCCTGCCGGTCATCGACAATTTTGAACGGGCTCTAAAAGCCCCGACGGATGCCGTTTCCGACGATGTACACTCCTTTATCGAAGGGTATGAAATGATTTCAAACAGCTTATGGCCGTCCTTGAAAGAAGGGGTCACGAAAATCGAAGCTGTTGGTAAACCTTCGATCCCAACTATCATCAGGCTGTCATGCGTGTGCCCAGTGACGAATACGATGACGATATCGTCGTAGACGGTCTTCGAGGAGGGCTATCGTCCTGGGTGAAAGACCTTGCGTCGGCCATGGTAAAGTTGCATTTAACGGTTAATTATCGTTTAGTATAAGAATGGAGGAATCTTTTATGAGTAAAGTTATTGGTATTGACTTAGGTACGACAAACTCCGTAGTCGCTGTTATGGAAGGCGGCGAACCTACGGTCATCACGAATACGGAAGGTTCTCGTCTCACCCCGTCGGTTGTCGGGTTTCTCAAAGACCGGCGAACGCCTCGTCGGCCAGTTGGCAAAACGCCAGGCCGTTTCTAACCCGGAAAACACCATTGCCTCGATCAAGCGTCACATGGGCGAAAACTACACCGTTGACGTTCAGGGCAAAAACTATACGCCGCAGGAAATTTCGGCTATGGTCCTTCAGAAATTGAAGGAAGACGCTGAAAGCTACTTGGGCGAAAAAGTAACCCAGGCCGTTATCACGGTTCCGGCTTACTTTAACGACAGCCAGCGTCAGGCTACGAAAGACGCCGGTAAAATCGCCGGTCTCGACGTTCTCCGTATCGTCAACGAACCGACGGCAGCCGCTCTTGCTTATGGCCTCGATAAAGGCGGCGACGGCAAGATCCTCGTATTTGACCTCGGCGGCGGTACATTCGACGTCTCGATCCTCGAACTCGGCGACGGCGTCTTTGAAGTAAAGGCTACCAACGGCAATACGAAACTCGGCGGCGACGACTTCGACAACAAGGTCATGGATTGGATGGTTGACGAATT
>ENA-OQKC01000660-OQKC01000660.1-human-gut-metagenome-genome-assembly--contig:-NODE-660-length-14012-cov-9.183291_pt1 | contig 14012 bp, 17 predicted proteins | sample MGYA00242774_ERZ504790 | MGnify/ENA primary metagenome ERZ504790 (study PRJEB26092, sample SAMD00036419) | human gut metagenome | host: Homo sapiens | study: EMG produced TPA metagenomics assembly of...
ATTACAGGCATGAGCGCATGATCAGTGAATACAGAAAACTTTACAGGGAGGTGGAGGAAGCATATGGCAGGGATTGGATTTGAACTCAAAAAACTAGTTCAGCAGAAGAGGGCTGTTTGCTTCTTTCCGCGCCTATGGATATGCAGGGATTATCTGTACCGGTCCCATGTTGCTTGGTATCGTACTTCTGCTGGGGGTTATGTTTTTGTGTGACAGGACAGGCGCTCCGAAACAGAGCAGAGAATTACTGGTCTGCATGATCACATATACACTTCTTGCATCATTGACGGTAACCAGTTTCTTGTCAATGGTAGTAACAAGATTTATTGCAGATATGCTTTATGAAGAAAAAAATGAGGCAGTTCTGTCATCTTTCTGGGGTTCGACAGGCTTAATGCTCATTGCAGGAGGAATTTTATATGGGATTTTTCTGATATTTTCCGGAGTTGGGCTTATAGATAAGTTTTTATGTTTTGAGTTGTTTGGAGAACTGATCGTTACATGGAATGCGATGAGTTATCTTACTGCAATTAAAGATTACAGAGGAATTATGTTATCCTTTCTTGCTGCGATCGCTGTTACTTTTCTTTCGGGAGCTTTATTGTTGTTTCTGGGAATTTCCCATGTGGAAGCATTGATGGCTGCGGTATGCATTGGATATGGGATCATGCTTTTATGGGATGTTGTTTTACTGTATGAGTATTTTCCACAAAGTGATATCAGTGCATTCTTATTTTTAAGGTGGGCAGATGAGTTTCTGCCGCTGGCATTTACAGGACTCTGCATTAATATCGGGCTGTTTGCCCACCTTGTGATCATGTGGGCCGGACCGCTGGGGAAACAGGTAAAAGGGCTTTTTTATGGGGCACCGTCACATGACGTACCGGCATTGATCGCATTTCTGACAATTCTGATCACCACTGTAAATTTTGTGGTTTCTGTAGAAGTTAATTTTTATCCGAAATACAGGAATTATTACAGTTTATTCAATGATGGGGGAACCATTAAGGATATTATGCAGGCCGGTACAGAAATGCTGGATGTACTGAACAGAGAATTGAAATATACCGCTTTGAAGCAGTTACTGACTACTGCGCTGGCGATTTCAATGGGTGAGAGTCTTTTGAAGTACCTTCCTTTGGGATTTAATGATCTGATGTATGGATATTTCCGGACACTTTGTGTTGGTTACGGCATTTATGCAGTTGCAAATACGATGCTTCTGCTTCTTTTATATTTTACAGATTACAGGGGAGCATTGGCTGCTTCTGTAATTTTTGCCGTGGGAACTTCTGTGTTTACTGTGATTTCACTGTTTTGTCCGCAGGTATATTATGGCTTTGGGTTTCTTGCAGGATGTGTACTGTTTTATTTTATAGTTATGATCCGTCTGGAACGTTATACCAGACGTCTGCCATATTATATTCTCAGCATACAGCCGGTGGTAGCAGAAGACAAATCGGGGGTATTTACCAGAATCGGATATTTTATGGATGAGAAACTGGAAAGGAGAACGAGCGTTGACAGGAATTAAAAAAATAAATCTGATAAGTGCAGTATTAGTCAGTCTTTCTCTCTGTGGAGGCTGCACTCTGGAAAAAGCGGGAAACTCTTCACAGGATCAGACAGTACAGGAAGATAACAAAACAGAACAGGTAAAGGCGGAAAAAGCGGAGAAAGAAGAAATCAATGAGATTCATTTAAGAGATAAGGATTCTTTGTATGAAAATGATGATGATACCAGTGTTGTTACCATGTATCTTACTGTATCTAAGGGAAATTCATCGGAAAATACATATCATACATGGAAGGAAATCAACAGCTATTCTGTTTATGATTACGAAGATATGGGAGTGGAGAGATATCAGGTGGCAGGACTTTTGCAGGTGGGAGATGAGAATGGACCGACAGAAGGGGAAGTCGGATATGGAGAACGCGTGCCTAATGCAACTGTTCAGATCAGGGGCCAGACATCCAGCCAGAATGCACAAAAAAATTATAAAATTGAGTTAAAAAAGAATAAAGGAACGTGGAGAGGCCAGAGAACCATTAACCTGAATAAACATATGACAGAAGGAATGCGCTTTCGAAATAAGCTGGCATATGATCTGATCAGGGGAATTCCTCAGATGGTTGGTTTACGTACACAGTTTGTGCATTTGTATGTAAAGGATAATACAGAAGAATCAGGTGGAAAATTTGAGGATTATGGAATTTATACACAGGTTGAACAACTGAATAAGACGGCATTAAAGAGTCATGGACTGGATTCAAACGGACAATTGTATAAGATTAATTCTTTTGAATTTTATCGCTACGAGGATATTATAAAAAAAGAAGATGATGCAGGATATGATAAGACAGCCTTTGAAAAAATGCTGGAAATAAAAGGGGATTCAGATCATACCAAATTGATCGATATGCTGACAGATCTGAATGATTATTCTATAGGGATTGAAGATGTACTGAAAGAACATTTTGATGAAGAAAATATTGTTTACTGGATGGCATTTCAGATTCTGATGGGAAACGTAGACACACAGAACAGAAATGTTTATTTATACAGTCCTCTGAATTCAGATATCTGGTACTTTATTGCCTGGGATAACGATGGCTGTCTGATGAGACCGGAATATGAATTAAGGAATTTTTCGGATCAGAACAGCTGGGAAAAGGGAATCAGCAATTACTGGGGAAATATTCTGTTTCAAAGGTGTCTGAAGTCACGGTCTTTCCGGGAAAAATTAAATGATGCCATTCTGGATCTGAGGGAATATCTGAACAAAGATATGCTCACATCAAAGATAGAGAGCTATAAGAATGTACTGAAGCCCTATTTATATTTGATGCCTGATGCAGAGTATGAACCGCTTACATCTGAACAATACGATCAGATTGCAGCATCACTTCCTGATGAGATAGAGAAGAACTATCAGTTATATCTGGAAAGTCTGGAAACACCAATGCCATTTTATATAGGTGTTCCGACAATAGACGGTGATAAGCTGAAATTTAACTGGGATGTATCTTATGATCTGGACGCAGAGGACATTACGTATTCTGTAGAGGTTGCAAGAGATTATCTATTCCGGGATGTGATCTATCAGAACACAACACTGATTGTTCCGGAAGCCGAGATGGACCTTCCGGAAGCAGGACAGTACTTTGTGAGAGTAAGAGCAACAAATACATCTGGAAAAACGCAGGATGCATTTGATTATTATGTAACAGATGAAGGAAAATATTATGGTATGAGGTGCTTTTACATAACAGAAGATAGTACGGTAGAGGAAGACGATTATGAAGAAGGCTGACAGGAAGAAAGAACGTTTTCGTAACGAGTGGAAATATCTTATCAGTACCAGTGAGAAAGAAGTCCTGAATCTTCGGATGAAGCCACTTATGAAACTGGATCCTCATGCAGAAAATGGAGGATATCTGATACGGAGCCTGTATTTTGATGATTACTGGAACAGTGCATATGAAGAAAAGGAAAGCGGCGTTCTTATGAGGAAGAAATACAGGATACGAATTTATAATTATAGTGCTGAAAGTATCAAGCTGGAAAGAAAAAAGAAGTTCGGCAGTTATATTTATAAAGAAGATGCCCCTCTGACAAAAGATGAGGTGCAAAAAATTCTTTCCGGCGAGTATGAATTTCTTCTGAAAAGCCCGTATAATCTTTGCAGGGAATTTTACATAGAATGTATGAGTAATATGATGCGGCCGAGAACAATCGTAGATTACGAGAGAGAACCATGGATCATGGATGAGGGAACAGTCAGGATTACATTTGATACAGATGTCAGAGCGGCTGTTGGAAGCTATGACATTTTCGACAGTACGCTTCCGGCTTTATCTGTACTGGAACCGGGAAAACTGATCATGGAAGTGAAATTTACAGAGATGCTGCCTCAGATTCTGAGAAATCTTCTGCCGCCGCAGGCAGCAGAATTTACAGCAGTTTCCAAATATGTACTGTGTTATGAAAAAACGCGGTACATGAATGGATTTGAGTATTGGTATGATACACAGGGGAGGATGATAAGATGAGTGTACAGGATATGATAAAAAAATCTGTACTGGAATCAGGAATGTTCAGTCAGTATGATATACCTAAGATATTGGCTGCTCTGGCAGTGGCTTTGATTTTGGGAAGTGTGATTTATCTGGTTTATCAGAAATTTTATGTTGGAGTTATTTTCTCCAGAAGTTTTGCAGTTACACTTGTGGGAATGACAGTGCTTACCTGTATGGTAACACTTGCGATCAGCAGCAATATTGTGATTTCTCTTGGTATGGTTGGTGCATTGTCTATTGTACGTTTTCGTACAGCAATTAAAGATCCGATGGATCTTCTGTATCTGTTCTGGGCAATCACATCGGGGATTACAGCCGGTGCAGGTATGTATGCATTAACTCTGTTGACAGCTGTGATTATCATTCTGATGATCACCCTGTTTTATCACAAACAACAAAATGGAAGAATTTATATTGCAGTGATTCATTATCAGGGAACTCAGGCGGGAGATGAAATTATCCGTTGTTTTGGAAAAAGAAAATATTTCGTAAAATCAAAAACTATGCGCAATGAAAAAACAGAAATGGCAGTGGAAATATATTGCAGACAGAATGATATGGAGTTTATGGAAAAAATCCGGGATATCGGTGGAGTGGAAGATGTTACATTGATTCAGTATAATGGAGAATATCATGGCTAAAAGTCAGAAACGATATCTGGTTCTGTTGGGTTTTGGACTTTTAGTTATTATAGCAGCAGGAGTATGGATGGTATTTGGAAGAAAAACTCAGATATATGAAAAAACAGAAGAAATTTTTGGAAATCCATTAATGGGATATGCACCTTGTGCCTGGGAAGAAACAATAGGAGAGGATATATCTTTACTGTATATGGATATTACCTGGGCTGAACTGGAACCGGCGGAAGGAAAATATGACTGGGAGAAAATCGAAAGAGAAAATCAGACTGACAGATGGAGAGAAGAAGGGAAACACCTGGTACTGAGGTTTGTGTGTGATATTCCCGGGGAGGAAAAGCATATGGACATTCCACAATGGCTATATGACAAAACTGATCATGCGGGAACCTGGTATGATATGGAGTATGGAAAGGGATATGCTCCTGATTATAATAATGAACAGATGATACAATATCACAAAAGGGCAGTTAATGCACTTGGAGAGCATTTTGGCAGAGATGGACTGGTCAGTTATATCGAACTTGGAAGTCTGGGGCACTGGGGAGAATGGCATGTAAATATTTCCGCAGGAATACAGAGTCTGCCGGAAGAATCTGTAAGAGAACGTTATATGATTCCATGGACAGAGGCCTTCCCTGATTCCATGATACTGATGAGAAGACCTTTTAGTGAGGGAGAATATTATGGAACAGGTCTCTACAACGATATGACCGGACAGCCAGAGAGCACAGAGGAATGGTTTCGCTGGATTAATGAAGGCGGTGAGTTTGACCAGACTCATGAGAAAAAAGGGTTATCCGCAATGAAAGATTTCTGGAAAAAGTTTCCTTCCGGAGGTGAGTTTACAAGTTCAATTACAATGAAAGATTTGCTTGATACAAATCTGAATCAGACAATAAATCTGATAAAGAAAGCACATACTACTTTTCTTGGACCGAAAGTAGCGGATAAAACTTATGAAAACGGTTATAGGAAAGTTTTAGGAAGCATGGGATATCGTTTGTGGATTTCGCAAGCAAGCCTTATTCAGATGCCGGGGTATGTCAGCCTGAATCTTAAATGGAAGAATGATGGAGTTGCACCATTTTATGAAGACTGGCCTGTATGGGTTCTGGTAGAAGATGAGGATGGAAATAGTCTTGAAAAAGAAGCGGTTGACATTTCGTTAAAATCACTTCTGCCGGAAGAAACTTTACAGACAAAAACAAGAATGCAGGTAAAAAAGATGATCTCACTGGCCGGAAAGAAATATAAGATCAGTATAGGTATTGAAGATCCGATGACTGGAAAATTAGCTGTTCGACTTTCAATGAAGGGAACTTATAACGAAGGGAAAAATTATCTTTTTAGCAAATAATATTGAAGAATAAAAATGATTCGTTTATCTGTTACAGTAAAAGGAATAAAAAAATCGGATTGTATGTTTTTGAATACAATCTGATTTTTTTTCTAATTACTGGACAAAGTAAAAAAAAACTATTCTATAGTATTATAGTAAAAATTAAATAACATTTATTGGTTTTGAACCAGTCGTTGTAAGTTCCGCAAGGATTAAGCTTCTGGCAGCAGTACCGGAAATGGAGGGACGCCGTTTTGTTTAAGGAATCAGATATCGTGCTCAGTGCAAAGCACATTGTAAAACAGTTTCCGGCCTCCCATGGACGGACTCTGACAGCCTGCAATGACATTAATCTGAATGTCTATAAAGGCAAGACATTAGGAATCGTAGGAGAGAGCGGATGCGGTAAATCCACATTCGTAAGAATGGTTATCTCCCTTGACAAGCCTACCAGCGGTGAGATTTTGTATCATGGCAAAAACCTTGCTGACCTTTCCAAAAAGGAAACATGGTTAAATCGCCAGAACATGCAGATGGTTTTCCAGGATCCGCTGGCATCCTTTGATCCGAAGATGAAGATTGTGGATATCCTTACAGAGCCGCTGATCAACTTCGGAAAATTAAAGAAAAGCGAGAAAGAAAACAAAGCAAGAGAACTGCTGGAAATGGTAGAGCTGCCGGGAGATTTCGTAGATCGTTATCCTCATAACATGAGTGGCGGACAGAGACAGAGAATCAGTATTGCAAGAGCGCTTTCACTGGAACCGGAGATCCTGGTTTGCGATGAGGCGACTTCTGCGCTGGATGTTTCTGTGCAGGAGTCTGTGATCGAGCTTCTGGTACGCCTTCAGAAAGAAAAAATATCAGCATGCTTTTCATCTGCCATGACCTGGCGCTGATCCGTTCTTTTGCCCATCAGATTGCTGTTATGTATCTGGGAAATATCGTAGAGGTTATTCCAGGTGAAGATGTTACAGAGTATGCAGTGCATCCATATACACAGGCACTTCTGGGTGCACAGTTCTCCATTCATATGGATCCCAGCCAGAAGATCCAAAGTATCGAGAGTGAAGCACCAAGTCCTCTGGATGTACCAAAGGGCTGCCCTTTCCAGAACCGCTGCGAGAATTGCACAGACAGATGTAAGGCAGAGATGCCGAAGCTGAAAGAGATTGCTCCCGGACATGCAGTGGCATGCTTTTATGTGGAAGAACAAAAGATATAAAAATGAAAAAGAGGCTGTCACATCAGGGATTTTCCGGTGCGACAGTCTCTTTTGCGTAATGCTCAGTCTTCATGAAACAGGATTTGTGTAAAGAATCTCACATCTGAATCATCTGCCCAGCAGACCATACCAACAGCATCAGCCATTTTCTGTGCATCTACACTGTAGGCGGACATACAGGAACAGTTTTTATACGGTCCTGCGCTCATGATCAGGACATCTTCTTTTCCTGTTTCCTGCATCTGTCTGGCAAGCTGTTCGGTAAGAATATTCTGTGCATGTTTCGCCTGCTTGAAAAGAACCGGATCCATGATCGGATCTTTCAGAACAGTCTGGAGAACCAGTGCCTTTTCATATTTCAATGCCTTTGCCTGCATTTCTTCTACAGTACCGCAGGTAGGCGGACATGCAGGAACCAGGTTATAATTTCCACAGAGATTGTCCTCGCAGAACTGCCTGTATTCCGGCACAAATACCAGGTCTTTTGTATCCATGATCGCTGCATCTGCGAAACCCATGGAAAGTGCTTCTTTTATTAAATCCATAAAAAAGTCTCCTTTCTTAAAGCGGAGTATTTATTTTTATCTTTTATGATTATAACATTTTGAAGTAAATAAAAACAGAAAAAACAAAATATAATATGCTTCAAAATACGAATTTCAGGAAGAAACTATCTGGAAATACAGGGAAGAAATTGATATAATGAATACACGAAGTTTTATCTGTGAGAGGAATTTGTATGGATATGATAAATGAAGCAGGTAAGGGGGAAAAAACGAAATACCGCCTTGCGCGGTCAATGAAGGAATGTATGAAAACGATGTCTGTAGATAACATCACAGTAAAACAGATTACAGAGAATTGTGGTGTTACGAGGCAGACTTTCTATCGGAATTTTATGGACAAATTTGACCTGATCAACTGGTATTTTGATAAGCTTCTGGCGAAATCCTTTGAGCATATGGGAATGGGGAAAACTGTTTATGATGCTCTGGTAAAGAAGTTTACCTATATTCAGGAAGAGCATGTTTTCTTTGCAGCAGCATTTAAATACGACAGACAGAATAGTCTGCGTCAGCATGATTTTGAACTGATCCTGGACTTCTATGAAAATTTGATCCGTGAGAAAACAGGAAGAATCCCGGATGAGACTATACATTGTATTCTGGAAATGTACTGCCAGAGTTCTATTTATATGACTGTAAAATGGGTACTGGGAGAGTTGGAATGTGCACCGGAGGGACTGGCGAAAATTTTAGTTGACGGGATGCCGGGAAAACTCTCGGAATTGTTTGAAAAGCTGGAAATATTGTCATAAATATAACAATATTAGTGCATAATTTTGCACCTGGTTTTTCGGCATTATTGCACAAATATTGTGAGAAAGTTACATTTGAGCCAAAGTGTAACTTTCTTTTTTTACTTCATGTTGTTAAGTTAATAACAAAGATAAGCGATACGGAAGCTTACCTATAGCAATCCTCGTAAATAATGCATTTAAGAGGATTGCTATAATACTGAAGAATACCGAAAGGAATGGAAATCATTATGGCAAACAGAATTAACTTAAATCAGACCTCTTATCACGGAGCAGGAGCAATTGAGGAAATCGCAAGCGAGGCAAAAGCACATGGTTTTAAAAAAGCTTTCGTATGCTCTGACCCTGATCTTGTAAAATTCCATGTAACAAGTAAAGTTACAGATATTCTTGAGAAAAACGGACTTGCATATGAACTGTATTCAGACATCAAACCGAACCCGACAATCGAGAACGTACAGCATGGTGTTCAGGCATTTAAAGATTCTGAAGCAGATTATCTGATTGCAATCGGCGGTGGTTCTTCCATGGATACTTCCAAAGCAATCGGTATTATTATTGCAAACCCTGAATTTGAGGACGTAAGAAGTCTGGAAGGTACAGCTCCGACCAGGAAACCTTGTGTACCGATCATTGCAGTTCCGACAACAGCAGGTACAGCAGCAGAGGTAACTATCAATTACGTTATCACAGATGTAGAAAGAAAACGTAAATTTGTATGCGTTGACCCACATGACATGCCGATCATCGCAGTTATTGATCCTGAAATGATGTCCTCCATGCCAAAGGGACTGACAGCTTCCACAGGTATGGATGCCCTCACTCATGCAATCGAAGGATATACAACAAAAGCTGCGTGGGAAATGACAGACATGTTCCATTTAAAAGCAATTGAGCTGATCTCCAAATCTCTCCGCGGTGCTGTTGAAAACACAAAAGAAGGTCGTGAAGGAATGGCTCTTGGACAGTATATCGCTGGTATGGGATTCTCTAACGTAGGTCTTGGAATCGCTCATTCCATGGCTCATACACTTGGTGCTGTTTATGACACACCACACGGTGTTGCCTGCGCAATGATGCTTCCAATTGTTATGGAATACAATCAGGAATGCACAGGTGAGAAATATCGTGAGATCGCCAGAGCAATGGGTGTCAAAGGCGTAGATGAAATGTCTCAGGATGAATACAGAAAAGCAGCAATCGAAGCTGTTAAGAAACTCTCTGTTGATGTAGGAATCCCGACTAAACTGGAAGCAATCAAAGAAGAAGATCTCCAGTTCCTGGCAGAATCCGCACATGCAGACGCATGCGCACCGGGAAACCCGAAAGATGCAAGCGTAGAAGATCTGAAAGACCTGTTCCGTAAGATTATGTAAATAAAAAAGCCCCCTGCGGGGGGACTTTTTATTTATCGCTGTAATGGCCTTTGCATTGGATTACAATAATTGTTTCATCTGATATTTCGTAAACCAAACGGTCTTTGAGGTTGATTCGCCTACTCCATTTTCCATTTAAATCACCACGAAGTTTTTCTGGTTCACCTTTTCCTGAGAAAGGTGTCCGTTGCATTTCTTTCAATAATTCATTGATCTTCTTTAGTGTTTTCTTGTCTTGAAGTTGCCAGTAAAGATAATCTTCCCAAGCATCTTCTGAAAATGAAATATTACTCACACGCTATTGCCTCCAGATCTTCCATTGTTTTTGTTATTATTTTACCTTCCTTTACTTGTTGAGCAGATTTGCGAAGCTGTGCCATATTCTGTTCAGAATAAAATGGATCTGCCGGAGCTTCAATGTCAAATGGTATTCTACGATCTCTTAGTGCCTTTTTTGTATAGATCATGTAGAAAGTAGAAATATTCATTCCCATTGCTTCGCACATTTCATCAAGCTCTTTTTTCATTTGATCATCCATACGTAAACTAATGGTTGTCATGATATCACTCCTTTTTGTTTTTTAATATATTTTACTGCAAATAGAATATATTTGCAATCATATAGTATAAAATATATTCAAAATGAAAATATATATTCGCACATAGAGTAAATGGCAATAGGTAAAATGAAATCAGTTTATTGGAGAGCATGTAACTGATAGAGAATTTTGTTTATAAAATGATTAGAATTGGAACACTGATTAAACACATTTCTTTTGTATGATGGAGACGTAATGGGGAAAAAATGGTTATTTTGTAGTGCAAATGTGGAAAAAAAGATAAGTTCTGCAAAGAAGTACAGAATAAGAAATATGAAAGGCAGAAGAATAACTGCAGAGGTTTTTACAGGAGAAATAAGTTATGACAGATGAAGAATATTATGAATTTATACAACCATATGAAGATGCTAAACAGATGCTTCTCACACGTCTTGATGTGTTGAATCACAACCTGTACGGTGAAGCATCTGCAAGACCGATCCACAACATCCAATGCAGGATTAAGAAGAAACAGAGTATTGAAGAGAAATTACAGCGAAAGGGAAAAGAACCTACTGTGATGAATGCGAAGGATTATCTTCAGGATATTGCAGGTGTCAGGGTGATCTGCTATTTTGTAGATGATATCTATAATCTGACAGAGCTTCTGAAAAGCCAGAGTGATCTGATCGTGATCAGGGAACGTGATTATATCGGAAATCCGAAACCAAACGGATACCGAAGCTATCATGTGATCGTAGGTGTGCCGGTGTACTGTCTGGATGGAATGGAATATTTTCCGGTGGAGATACAGTTTAGAACAATGTCCATGGATTTCTGGGCAAGCATGGAACACAGGATCTCTTATAAAAAAGAACGAACAGATAAAGAACAGCTCAGAGATGAATTACGAGAATATGCAAATATGCTGGTAGAGATTGAGAGCCGTTTTGAGCAATATAATGAGACGGATCATCAACAGGAGAAAAGAACAGTAGTTGTATAGTAGCGCTTTATGAAAATACAGTTTGTATTACCTACGAAATCCTTGTAAAAGGATATGAATTTTTGCTGACCGGGTAGAGAAATCCTTGCACTTTTTTAAAAATTCCTTTATAATGTACCGGATTAGTGTTTTAACAAACTAAAGGGAAAGAGGATTGAAGAAATGAAAAAAGTTTGGGACAAATGGACCAGGATTGCTCTTGTAAAGAGAATCCTGGTTGGCCTGATTCTGGGTGCGATTCTGGGAATTGCTGTACCGCAGGCAACAGGAATCGCAATTCTGGGTGATGTCTTTGTAAGCGCGTTAAAGGCAATCGCACCTTTGCTGGTATTCTTCCTGGTTATCAGTTCCCTGTGTAATGCAGGAAAATCTCACGGAGGAGTTATTAAGACAGTTATCATTCTCTATATGTTCAGTACAGTTCTGGCAGCAGTGATTGCAGTATTTGCGAGTATGGCATTTCCTGTAAAGATGACACTTGCAAATGCAGCAACAGATACAAGTGCACCACAGGGTATCGTTGAGGTATTAAATAACCTGCTTCTGAACGTAGTTGCCAACCCGGTATCTTCACTGGTAAATGCAAACTATGTAGGGATCCTGATGTGGGCTGTTCTTCTTGGGCTTGCTTTTCGTGTAGCTGATAAGATGACAAAGAAGGTTCTGGCTGATGTTGCAGATGGTATTTCCATGGTAGTAACCTGGATCATTAATCTTGCACCTTTTGGAATTTTTGGTCTGGTATTTAACACAGTATCTACAAACGGTCTGGATATCTTTACGACTTATGGAAAACTGTTGCTTCTTCTTGTAGGATGTATGCTGTTTATCTATTTTGTGACCAATCCGCTTCTGGTTTACTGGTGCATCCGCCAGAATCCATATCCGCTGATTTTCCAATGCCTGAAGAGAAGTGCGCTGACGGCTTTCTTTACAAGAAGTTCCGCAGCTAATATTCCGGTAAACATGAAAGTCTGTGAAGAGATGGGACTGGACAGAGATACTTATTCTGTAACCATTCCGCTTGGTGCAACTATTAATATGGATGGTGCGGCTATCACTATTACGGTTATGACAATGGCAACTGCATTTACTCTTGGTATTCATGTAGATATTCCGACAGCAATTATCCTGAGTCTTCTTGCAGCTCTATCAGCATGTGGCGCTTCCGGTGTAGCCGGCGGATCACTTCTTCTGATCCCGATGGCATGCTCTCTGTTCGGAATTTCAGATGACATTTCCATGCAGGTTGTTGCAGTAGGATTTATCATTGGCGTAGTTCAGGATTCTGTAGAAACAGCTCTGAACTCTTCTTCAGATCTTCTGTTATCTGCTTCCGCAGAATTCAGACAGTGGAGACTTGAAGGGAAAGAGATTAAATTTAAATAAGATTGCAATGAGCGAAACGGTCGTCCGGTATGGACGGCCGTTCTTTTATAAGGCACAACTATAAAAATGATTGCTACATATTCGGGAATTTCTGTGCATACACTGTAAAAACAGCGTCTTCGGAGGCTTATCCGTGAAAGATTATATCGAGGAGCGGGCAGTGGAAATTGCAAATTATATTATTGATACAAAGGCAACGGTGCGTCAGGCGGCGAAGAAATTCGGGATTAGTAAGAGCACTGTACATAAGGACTGCACTGACCGTCTCAGTCAGCTCAATCCGGGACTGGCATGTGAAGTGAGACAGGTTCTGGATGTGAACAAGCAGGAGCGGCATATCAGAGGTGGGCTCGCTACAAGAGAAAAATATTTACATCAGCATTAGAGCGTGTCTGAAAAATCATTCCCACAAATTTTGATGTATATCTTGCGAAAAGCCTTTTTCAAACATACTCTAAGGGAGTAAAAGAAGCTACTGTCGGATATGACAGTAGCTTCTTTTACAGGTATTTTTACTGCTGATTTTTGTTTTACATAGTATATAATGAAAAGCATATTGTTTGGGTTTGTAAAAAATTATTTGCTCCAGATTTCAAGCGTTTTTAATAATTTTTCTTTTGTTTCAACATCTAATTTTATAATATTCTGATATAGCTTTCTGTCAATGGCAGTTTCTGAATATTCTGGATCCAGTTCACCAACAAGTGAATCCAGAGAACATCCGGTTAAACGGGCGTAGTAGGTTAGTATACGTAGTGACATGGCAGTACGGTTATTCTCAACATTGCTGATATATCCAGGAGTAACGCCAAGAGAATCGGCAACCTGATTTTGAGTTAGTCCCATTTTTTGACGAAGATTTTTGATAAGTGAACCATAATTTCTGTTTCCATAGAGAGGGCTCCTTTTAGTATAGATTTTTAACAAAATTATATAATAAATAGTTATTGCAATAAAGCTACTAATAGAATATTTACCTTTGATGCCAGCTCCTTAAAAGGGAAAACAGTAGTTGTCTTTGAATCCCTGGCTTACAAAGACAAGGAAGTTGCCGTACACACAGACATTGCGGATGAAGGACAGACTATTTACTTCCCGG
>ENA-OQKC01000661-OQKC01000661.1-human-gut-metagenome-genome-assembly--contig:-NODE-661-length-13953-cov-7.771662_pt1 | contig 13953 bp, 13 predicted proteins | sample MGYA00242774_ERZ504790 | MGnify/ENA primary metagenome ERZ504790 (study PRJEB26092, sample SAMD00036419) | human gut metagenome | host: Homo sapiens | study: EMG produced TPA metagenomics assembly of...
GTTTATTATTTTTATCATATACTCGAAATCTACAGTTGGCCAACTACAAATTAAAATTTTAAGACAACAACATTCTATCGTTTGCAAATTCTCCGCCGCTGGCTTCTTCGAATTTCTGCAATAAATCTGCTACCTTAAGCTTCTTCTTTTCTTCCCCTTTCACATCATAAATGATCTTTCCATCACTCATCATGATCAGGCGGTTTCCGATATTGATCGCATCTTTCATATTATGTGTTACCATCATTGTTGTAAGATTATCTCTGGCTACGATCTTCTCTGTGATGTCTAGTACTTTCTTCGCAGTCTTTGGATCAAGGGCTGCTGTGTGTTCGTCTAATAATAGCAGGCTTGGTTTCTTCAGTGTTGCCATAAGCAGTGTCAATGCCTGTCTCTGACCTCCGGATAATAGTCCTACTTTGGATGTCATTCGATCTTCTAGTCCTAAGTCGAGCATTTGTAATTTTTCTTTAAAACATTTACTTTTTCTTTTTTTTGTGATTCCCCAACTTAGGCCTCTTTTCTTTCCTCTACGGTTTGCCATTGCCATGTTTTCTTCAATCTGCATACCTGCTGCCGTTCCCATCATTGGGTCCTGGAATACTCTTCCTAACATGTAGGCACGTTTGTATTCTGGAAGATCTGAGATATCCTTGCCATCTAGAATGATCGTTCCTTGATCGATCGGATAGACTCCTGCTACCATGTTGAGAGTTGTAGATTTTCCGGCCCCATTTCCTCCGATGATCGTTACGAAGTCCCCAGGATCTAAGTGAAGATTGACTCCATTTAATGCTTTTTTCTCATTGATCGTTCCTTTATTAAATGTTTTATGTACATTTTTAATTTCTAACATAACTTTGCCCCTCTTTCTATGCTGGTGTCCTGCGGTGTGAATATTTTGATTTGAGAGCAGGAATACCGAGTGCTAATGCTACGATGATCGCTGTGAATAATTTCATATCATCGGTACTTAATCCGAAATGTAAAACAAGTGAGATGATCATACGATATACCATTGCTCCTCCGATCAGTGATGCAAGGATATAAGCAAAGTTAAAACGTTTTCCAAAAATAACTTCTCCGATTACAATGGATGCAAGACCAATTACAATAGATCCTGTTCCCATTTTGATATCTCCGTATCCTTGGTTCTGGGCTACTAAAGCTCCAGATACTGAGATCAGTCCATTAGAAATCACCAATCCTAAAACTTTGGATGTATCTGTATTTCCCCCTAAAGCACGTACCATAAATTCATTGTTTCCTGTTGCCCTAAGTGCACATCCGATCTCTGTTCCAAAAAACCAGTACAGAGCTGCGATCACAATGGCTCCAATAATGACTCCAACTACCAATGTTGCCAGTGTCTGATCTACTCCTAACAGATCCATTACCTTTGTAAATGCAGTGTCTTCTCCAAGTAATGAAACATTTGGTCCTCCCATAACTCTGATATTAACGGACCATAATGCGATCATTGTTAAAATACCTGCTAAGATCGCAGGGATCATAAGTTTCGTGTGCAGCCAGCCTGTAACAAGTCCTGCTAACATTCCTCCTACAAGTGCAAATAATAATGTTACAAATGGATTGACTCCCCTTGTAATAAGGATTGCACTGATACATCCACCGAGTGCAAATGTTCCATCGCAGGATAAGTCTGCGATATCTAAGATCCTAAATGTAATATAAACTCCCAGTGCCATGATTCCCCATAATGTTCCTTGGGCTAATGCACTATAAAGATTTGTAATTAATGCCATTTTCTACCTCTTTTCTAAATGCACAGAAGTGCCTCCCGCAAATCGGAAGACACTTCCTGATCTTCTTGTAATCTTATATGCAAGAAAATCTTATTTATTATTCTTTGTCTGTCTTTTTCTGTGTTGTTACCATCTTAGCTTCTTTTTTTAACTTCTCTGGAATCTTAATTCCTAATGTCTTTACTGTGTCTTTATTGATGATCAGATCCGCATTTTCCTGATATTCAATTGGCATATCTTTTGGTTCAGCTTTTCCTTCTAAGATCTTTACTGCCTGCTTTGCTGTCTGCTGTCCTAACTTGTAGTAGTTAACTCCGTATGTTGCAAGTCCTCCACCTGTACACATTCCTTCTTCAGCTACGATAAATGGAATCTTAGCTTCATTTGCTACCATGGATACTGTATTGATTCCTGCTGCGATCATGTTGTCTGTTGGTGAATAGATTGCATCAACTTTACCTTTTAAGGATTCTACAACCTGACGGATCTCACTGGATTCTGATACTGTTGCATCGACTGTTGTTAATCCTAATTTCTTTGCTTCTTTCTTCGCAAGTCCTACCTGGAATTTGGAGTTTGCTTCTGCAGAACAATATAACATTGCAACTTTCTTTGCATTTGGAATTAATTCTTTTAATAGATTCATCTGTTTTGCTACTGGTGTTAAATCTGATGTTCCAGATACGTTTGTTCCTGGTTTTTTATTTGATTTCACCAGTTTGGCATCGGCTGGATCTGTAACAGCTGTTACTAAAATCGGAATATCTTTTGATTCATTGGCCATTGCCTGTGCTGCTGGTGTTGCGATCGCTAATACAAGATCGCACTTATCTGTGACAAATTGTTTGGCAATTGTCTGGCAATTTGACTGTTCATTCTGTGCGTTCTTATATTCAATCTTGATCTTGTCTCCGTCTTTATATCCAGCTTTCTCAAGACCATCCTTAAACCCTTTGTAAGATGCATCTAAAGCATCGTGTTCTACTAACTGAACGACTCCGATCTTCTTCTGGTCTGAACTGTCTTTCTTGCTTGAGCAACCAACCATTGTGGATAATGCTAATGCAGCAACTAATCCTGTTGCCATGACTTTCTTTAATCTCATATTTTTCTCCTCCTTAATATCGTTCCCGATTGCATTCCTTGGCTTTAAACTTCTGAACTTTAAAACTTCAACGCTTTTATGTACTAAATTGTAACACTATGATTTTGTGTCGTCAAGCTAATTTTATTGTTTTATATGGTACATCATATTCCATACAATCTAATATCAATTATTTTATACGCATATTTCTTTATTTCTATGCAAAAAAGGATGAAAGATTTCCCAAATTCTTTCATCCTTTTTCTTCTATCAATTTCTTCTATTGCTGTGCTTCTTCGGCTGCTTTCTTCGCATTCTCTTCTGCAACTGTACGATATTTTATTGTCAGTGTTCTGATCAGTTCTTTTAATTCATCTGTTAACTGCTCTTCTTTCACTCTCCACTCCCAGTTATCACCTACCGTAGATGGTGTATTGATCCTTGCTTCATTTCCTAATCCAAGATAATCCTGAAGTGGGATGATCACCATATCGCTTCGACTCTCTAATGCAAGAGAAATCAAGTCTAAATGTACAGTTCCTGTTCTCTCGATCGTACTGTATTTTAAATAATGCTCTAAGAATTTCTTATCATCTTCTGATAATGTTTCGTACCATCCAACAACCGTATCATTGTCATGTGTTCCTGTGTATACAACACTATTTTCTTTGTATTTATGTGGAAGATAGATGCTGTCATCATATGCTCCAAATGCAAATTCCAGAACATTCATTCCTGGGAATCCTGTATCATCTAGAAGTTTATGCACGCTGTCTGTTAAGAATCCTAAGTTCTCTGCGATAACTTTCTTCTCACCAAGTTCTTTCTTCATTGCTTCAAAGAAATCCATTCCTGGACCTTTGACCCATTCTCCATTAACAGCTGTCTCGTCTTCTGCTGGAATCTCAAAGTATTCATCGAATCCTCTGAAATGGTCTAATCTTAAAATATCATATAACATAAAATTATGACGTAAACGTTTCATCCACCATTCGTAATCTGTTTTCTTATGATATTCCCAGTCATATACCGGATTGGACCATACCTGTCCATCTTCTGCAAATGCATCTGGAGGACATCCACCTACAACCGTTGCCTTTCCTTCTTCATCGACTTTAAATAATTCTTTGTGGTATGTAAATGCTGTTCCATCTAAGGCTACATAAAATGGAAGATCTCCTACGATCTGAATTCCTTTGTCATTCGCATATTTCTTCAGCGCAAGCCACTGTTTATGGAAATAATACTGGCAGAAGCAGAAATAACTTTCTGGGAATTTACTTTTCTTCTCGCTCATATATTCTGCATATTCCCCGATCCAGTATTCATTGTCTTTGATAAATTTCTTATAATCTTCATCTGGATGAAATCTGAAATAAGCTTTTCTTAAAAGCTTTCTGTGATCTTCTCTGATTTTCTCATAGTCAACTTTGCCCTTGTTTTCTTCCTTAATTGATTCGAGTTCTTTTTTCTTAAGAAGTCCTTCTTCCAGTAACTGTTCTAAGTCGATATAATATGCACTTCCTGCAAAACTTGAAAACGAAAGATAAGGAGAATTTCCCGCACCGATCGTTCCTAATGGAAGGATCTGCCAGTACTTCTGGCCTGCTTCTTCTAAAAAATCTACAAATTTGTATGCTTCCTTTGAAAAGCATCCAATTCCGTAATCTGATGGTAAACTAAAAATTGGCAATAATATTCCGCTTGTTTTCATTGAATGAATTCTCCTAAAATCTCCTAAAATTTTCTCACAACTCAATATAGTATATCATAAAACATACTTCTTGAACAGAAGTGCTCTTGTACTTAATTTAATTCTATCATTTATTTCTGGCTTTCTTCTGCAACAGCTTTGGCTACTGCTTTGCAGACTCTTTCATCAAATGCACCTGGAATGATATACTCTTCATTTAACTCATCATCACTGATGATACTTGCGATCGCTCTTGCTGCTGCCATCTTCATCTCTTCTGTGATCTGTCCAGCTCTTGCATCCAGAGCTCCTCTGAAGATTCCTGGGAATACTAATACGTTATTGATCTGATTAGGGAAATCGGATCTTCCTGTTGCGATAACTCTTGCTCCACCTTTCTTCGCTTCATCTGGCATGATCTCTGGTGTTGGATTTGCCATGGCAAAAATGATCGCATCGTCTGCCATAGTAGATACCATTTCGGCTGTCACGATATTTGGTGCAGAAACTCCGATAAATACGTCTTTATCTTTGATGATCTCTGTTAATGTTCCAGTCTGTTTCTCTTTGTTTGTGATCTCTGCCATATCTTTCTGTGCTGGATTCATCCAGTCTTCTCCTGGACATAATGCACCTTTCTGGTCAACTAAGACAACATTTCCTGCGCCAAACTGTAATAATAGTTTACAGATAGAGATTCCAGCAGATCCTGCTCCATTGATCACAATGTTTGCATCTTCCATTTTCTTTCCGACAAATTTTAAGGCATTTAATAATCCTGCTGCTACAACGATGGCTGTTCCATGCTGATCATCATGGAATACTGGAATATCTAATTCTTCTTTTAAACGTTTTTCAATCTCAAAACATCTTGGTGCGGAAATATCTTCTAAATTGATACCACCGAAACATGGTGCGATATTCTTGACTATTTTGATGATCTCTTCTGTATCTTTTGTATCAAGACAGATTGGGAATGCATCAATATCTGCAAATTCTTTAAATAAAAGGGCTTTTCCTTCCATAACAGGCATTGCTGCTTCTGGGCCGATATCTCCAAGTCCTAATACAGCTGTTCCGTCAGATACGACAGCTACTAAATTACCTTTTGCTGTATAACGATATACTTCTTCTTTATTATCACGGATCTTACGACAAGGTTCTGCGACTCCTGGTGTATAAGCTGTACTTAAGTCATCTCTTGTCTTTACTGTTACTTTAGAACGTACTGCGATCTTACCTTTGTTTTGTTCGTGCATTTCTAATGCCAGTTTGTTGTAATCCATTTTTGTATCTCCTTTATGGTATGGTGTTTCAGATTTTTGTTCTTTTATCATTGTATCATAACATAATTCGATTGACTATGGTTGAAAAAAACGATACAATAAAAAATTACAACAAAAAAGAAGAATGCATAACATTCTTCTTAATAAAAGAGCGGGTGATGGGAATCGAACCCACGTGATCAGCTTGGAAGGCTGGAGTTCTACCATTGAACTACACCCGCATACAATGCCCAGAGCCGGAATCGAACCAGCGACACGAGGATTTTCAGTCCTCTGCTCTACCGACTGAGCTATCTGGGCAGTTAAGTTGTTGTCTCATTTCTGCGACTTCTATACTTTATCATATTCCTCGACTCTTGGCAAGCTTTTTTTTCAAAAAATTTTATTTATCAGCCAGATTCCTGTTTTTGTCTTAAAAATCTTGCCTTTTACGGACTCAATTGTCTCTCTGGAACTTTGTTCTTCTGCAAGATTTACTAAAAAATCTGCTTCTACAAGAATCTGATAATCAATACCGTCAATCTGATCATATGTATGGTGATGTCCGATCAAATAGCAGACTCTGTCTGTTTTTGCTTTGTCATATTGTAAGTCTTCCAGCATCTGCTGTGCAACTGCCGGTCCTTCAACCTCTTGGTATTTTCCTGCACTACTGTTGTATTTTTCTTCGCTTATTTTGATACCGATATCATGTGTTAATGCAGCCACTTCCAGAATATCTAAAATTTCCTTATCTAATCCTTCCTGTTCTCCGATCAGCTTTGCATACGCATGTACTTTCAAGAAATGCTGGATTCTCTTTGGCTGACCTTGATAGTAATCGATCATTGCTGTTGTCACTTTATTTATATCCATCTGTTAACTCTCCTTTAGTATTTTTTGAAAAAGCTGAATAATCTTTTCTTATTTAAGATCCTAATTGCTTTGTCTGCATCTTCTTCTCTTAATCCACCTGTACAAAAATCTGTCTTAACCAGATGTTTGTCAAATCCGTGTCTATGCCATTCATATGCACCATCATCTAATATGACAAAACCTTCAATCTTCTCTTCACACTTATCCAGCCAATCTTTGATCTCATCTTCTCTTCTTCCACTGCTTAGGTATTCTGTCTTATCTATGATCTTTAGGTCGTATTTCGCTAAGATGTCAACTAGAATCTGACACCAGTCCTGCACAGCATCACTGTGTTCTGCCCATCCGTATCTCCAGGATGATGATAATACGATCTTTGCTCCTGTTGCATCTACGATTGTTTTTAAATTCTTAATGTTATCCTCATCTACAGAAATCAGCTGATCATCTTCGCATTTCTCGAATAATTGCTGTGAATTCAATACTCCGTCTACGTCTAAAAAAATAACTTTCATGCCTTTGTTCCTCCTTTACCTTCACGGTAGTCAGACATGGTCTTTGATGAGTATTATACTCTCTTTTTTTTAAACGTAAATGTATTTTAAGGTTTTTAATACCTTGTACATAAAATCCTTTTTTTGTAAATACTATACTGGAATTCTTTACATTTCACATCAAGGAGGTTTGATTTTATTATGGGAAATAAATGTTTGGATTGTACAGCTTTAACGCTTACGATCATTGGTGCTATAAATTGGGGATTGATCGGATTCTTCCGATTTGATCTTGTTGCATTTTTGTTTGGAGATATGAGCTGGCTGTCACGAGTTGTGTATGCACTTGTTGGATTATGTGGATTGTATATGCTGGCATTTTACCGGCATTGTGGACGTGATATATAAAAGTTTCTTCTTATTAATTATACACGGAAAGAAAGGCCAGGCTATGGTGTACGCCATAATCTGACCTTTTATAAATGGTGAATATACATTAAGTATAGAAACAAGCTATTTTAAAAATAGATATTTATTTACTGTGCATCCTTGATCTTCTTGATCTCTTCAATCATAACAGGAAGCACTTTCATAACGTCTCCAACGATTCCTACATTGGCTACGTCAAAGATTGGTGCGTCTTCATCTTTGTTGATTGCTACAATGTATCCAGAATTCATGATTCCTGATACGTGCTGTGTAGCTCCAGAGATTCCGCATGCAATATATAATTTTGGTGCAACGATCTTTCCAGACTGTCCAACCTGATGAATCTTTGATACCCATCCGTCTTCAATGGCTGGTCTTGTTGCTCCTACAACTCCTCCTAAGAGTTTTGCAAGATCGTCAACTAATGCGAAGTTTTCTTTGCTTCCCATTCCACGTCCGCCAGATACGATAACTTCTGCTTCTTCCAGGTTGATCGTTTCTGCGATTTCTTTTACACTTTCTGTGATCTTTGCTTTGATCACATCATCAGCTACTTTTACTTCTTTGGCTACAACTTCACCCTCAGTTGGGTCTTCCACTTTCTGGAATGCTCCGGAACGTAATGTTGCTATCTGTGGTGTTGTCTTGATCTTTACATCTTCCAATACAGTTCCACCATAAAGTGGGCATGTATAGATAACTTCTCCATCTTCTGCTTTGATATCTAATACATCGGATGCACATCCTGTGTTACATTTTGCTGCAACAACTGGTGCGATATCTTTTCCATCCTGTGTTCCACCTACAAATACAGCTTCTGGATTTTCTTCTTTTACTAATTCTACTAAAACCTGAGCATATGCATCGAGATTAAACTCTTTGTAATCTTCGCTGTCGACACAGATGACCTGATCGGCTCCGGCCTTTGCTACTTCTTTTGCTGCATCTGCTACTCCACCTCCAATAACAACTGCCGTAACTTTATCGGCAAGTTTCTTGGCTGGAGATAACATTTCCAATCCAACTTTGACTGGATTTCCTTCTGCAGTTTCTACATATACCATGATATTCTTACATTCTGCCATGTCCTTTGTTCTCCCTTCCTAGAATACTTTGGCATCTGCCATCATAGCGACTGCTTTTATTGCTGAATCTTCTGGTGTTTCTTCCTGAATCTTGATTCCGGCTTCTTTCTTCGCTGGTTCATATAATTTAACGATCTGAACCTTTGCATTAGATTCTCCGACTTTTTCTTTTTCAAGATCAGCAAGATCAGCTTCTTTAATATCGCCGATTGGTTTCTTTCTTGCTGCCATTTTATTCTTGATCGTTGGGTAACGTGGGTCATATTCTGGTTTTGTGACTGTTACAACACATGGTGCAGAAGCTTCTACTGTACGGTATCCTTCTTCTGTTTCCTGTTTTGCTGTCACTTTATCGCCATCTAAAGCGATTTCTGTAATATTTGTGATCACACTTGTTCCAAGTTCTTCAGCTAACATTAAGCCACCCTGTCCAAGTGCGGCATCTGTTGCTTCTTTTCCACAGAATACAAGATCAAATTTCTGACCATTGTCCGCTTCTAATTTTGCGATCACATTTTTTAGGATATTTGCGATTCCTGTTGTGTCAGATCCTTTGAATGCATCATCACTTACTAAAAATGCATGATCTGCACCAACTGCAAGACAGTTTTTCAGAGAGTTCTTTGCACTATCTTCTCCGACACATACAACTGTTACTTCTCCTTCAGAGGATTCTTTTAATCGTGCTGCCATTTCGAGAGCATAGGTGTCAAATGCATTTACAACAGGTGTTACGTTTGCTAAATCCGGTGTTCCTTCTGCATTTAAATGGATTTCTACAGAATCATCCGGAACCTGTTTGATACATACTAAAATGTTCATAGTCTTACTCCTTCTTATGTTCTATCTTCCGATTGTGTTATTTGCTACAACGATTCTCTGAATTTCGTTACTTCCTTCGAAAATCTGGAAGATCTTAGCATCTCTTAATAATTTCTCAACTGGATATTCTCTGCTGTATCCATATCCACCGAACATCTGGATTGCTTCAGAAGCTACTTCCATTGCAATATCAGATGCATAGCATTTTGCGATCGCTGCTTCTTTGGAATGTGGTAATCCCATATCCATCTTTGTTAAAGCATGTGCAACCATCTGACGAGCTGTTTCTGTTTTGATTTCCATATCAGCTACTTTAAACTGCATTGCCTGATTTTTGATGACTGGTTTACCAAACTGAACTCTTTCTTTGGCATATGCAATACCTTCATTGATACCACGCTGTGCGATACCTGTTGCAACACATCCCATCCAAGCTCTTGCCTGGTCTAATGTCTTCATTGCGATTGAGAATCCTCTTCCTTCTTCTCCAACTAAGTTTGCAGCTGGAATACGACAGTCTTCTAATACAACATCACATGTGTTTGATGTACGGATACCCATTTTATTTTCTTCATTACCTGTGCTTAATCCTGGTGTTCCAGCATCAACTAAGAACATAGAGATTCCTTTAACACCTTTTGTTTTATCTGTCATAGCTGTGATACAGTAGAAAGAAGCGATTCCTCCATTTGTAATGAAGCATTTTCTTCCATTTAATACCCACTCATCTCCGTCTTTGACAGCTGTTGTTGTTCCTGCACTGGCATCAGATCCTGCTCCTGGTTCTGTTAAACAGAAAGCTCCAAATCCACCATCAATGATCTTCTGGCATACATGTTTTTTCTGTTCTTCATTTCCTGCGATCAGTACTGGTTTTGTTCCTAATCCACTGGCAGAAATTGTTGTTGCAAATCCTGCATCTGCGATAGCCATTTCTTCGATCAGTGCCGCAACGTCTACTCTTGATAATCCTGGTCCACCGTATTCTTCTGGTACTTCTAATGAATGTAACTGCATTTCAATGGCTTTGTCATAAATTTCTTTTGGCCATTCTCCACTGACGTCGTATGCTTTACACTGTTCTTTTACTTCGTTTTCACAGAACTCGTGTACATCCTGTAATAAGTCTTTTGCTTCCTCTGAAATTAAATATGCCATCTTGATATCCTCCTAAAATAACCTTAAAAAAGCTTTGTATATGTTTTATGTTACTTGTTTATGTTTGATTAATCGTTTCCTATTAAAATTATAATTTGTAGCAGATCTTACCTGGATTTAAGATCATATTTGGATCAAAGACTTCTTTGACACCTTCCATGATCCTCATCTGAACTGGTCCGAGAGACTCTGCTAGGTAGTCCATCTTTCCATGTCCGATTCCATGTTCTCCAGAAATCATTCCACCGAATTCTGTTGCTTTTGCATATACTTTATCCATAAAGACTGCAACCTGTTTCTTAAACTCTCCTTCTTCCATGTCATTACTGCATGTATAGATATGTAAGTTACCGTCTCCAGCATGTCCAAAGCTCTTAACTCTGAAATCAGCTTCTGCTTCTAATGATTTTGTATATGTCAGGAATTCTGCAATCTTATTTGTTGGAACTACAACATCACATTCATCTAACAGTACAGTATCTGCTTCAATTGCCTCAAGTAATGCTCCGCGGACAGCCCATGCATCTTTCTTTAAGGCTGGTGTATCAGCAACTAATACATCAATTGCTCCTGCTTCTAATACTACTTCAGATGCCTGTTCAATGATATCTTCCAGTTGTTCTTCAGAATTTCCATCAAATGTTGCTAATAAATATGCTCCAATCTCTGTTCCTTCTAATTCTTTTGGATATACCTGTTTTCCTAAGAACTTCTCGGTATCCATAACAACTTCTTTTTCCATAAATTCCAGAGCCTGTGGTGCCAGATGATGCATAAAGAACTGTGGTACTGTTGCAATACAATCCTCTAAGTTTTCATAAGGAATGATCAGACTGATCACTGATTTTGGTGCTGGAATTACTTTTAATGTAAGTTCTGTGATAATACCCAAAGTACCTTCAGAACCGATCATTAAGTTTAATAAGCTGTATCCTGAACTTGTCTTTGATACAGTAGCTCCAAGTTTTACAATCTCACCTGTTGGTAATACAACTGTCATGGCACGTACATAATCTCTTGTACATCCGTACTTAACAGCTCTCATACCACCAGCGTTTGTTGCTACGTTTCCACCGACTGTTGCGAATTTCTCACCTGGATCTGGTGGATATAATAATCCTTGTTTTTCTGCATCCTGTGCAAGATCATTTAAAAGGACTCCTGATTGAATCTTCACTACAAAGTTTTCTTTGTCATATCCAAGGATCTTGTTCATCTTTGTAAGAGAGATCATAACACCGCCACCGATACTTACGGCTCCTCCTACTAATCCTGTTCTTGCACCACTTGGTGTTACAGGAACCTTGTTTTCATTACAAAGTTTAACGACAGCTGCAACTTCTTCTGTTGATGTTGCTTCTACTAAAACTTCTGGTCTAGCTTTTCCGTAGATTGCCATCTCATCATGGGTGAAATCCTCATTGATTTCATCACCCACTAAGACACGTTTTGGAGCGATCTCTTTGAATTTCTCGATCATCTCTGGTGTCACTTTGTTATACTGATACTCACTCATTTATCTTCCTCCTTAAAAGTTTATAGCTTTTTAATATCTTTTATCTTTATCATTTTCAGATCAATTTGACTCCAAAGTAGCAAACTAATCCATAGATGATAACGAATAATACGAAATATTTGATAACCTTTGTTAAGATTTCACTTTCTTTTCCTACCGTTGCTGTTGCCGCTGTCGCTACTGCGATACTCTGTGGAGAAATAATCTTTCCTGCGGTACTACCAACTGTATTTGCAGCTACCAGCCAGATCTGGTTGATATTTAATTCTGCTCCTGTACTTGCCTGTAACTTGGAGAATAGTACGCTGCTTGATGTAGAACTTCCTGTTACGAATGTTCCGATAGATCCAATCAGTGGTGCAACTAATGGATAAAAGCTTCCTGTTACACGTACGATAAAATCTGCGATAGACTGTGTCATTCCGCTGTATCCCATGATCTTAGCTGTCGCAAGCACTGCCATGATCGTAATGATCGTCTTAAACATCTGAATCACTGTCTTGCCTAAAACAACAAAGATCTCACCAACTGGACATCCCTGAATCAATCCTCCAATAAATGCTGCGATCAAGATCAGCACTCCTGGTGTTGATACCCATGTAAATGTATATGGGCTTGCTCCCTCTCCACTATAAATTGGTACATTTGATTTGATCGCTGATAATGGATCATGAATCGCTGGTACTAATGTAGAAGTCAGAAGTAAGAACAGTAATACAAGAATGAATGGGCTCCATGCAACAAATGCATCTTTTACTGTCATCGTAGTATCATCATTATCTTCGATTTCTACATCAAATTTACTTGCCTTACCTTTCAGCATTACTTTTGCAAGGATGATCGTTACTGCCATACTGCATACAGATCCGATAACTGCTGGAAGTTCAGCTCCTACAAATTTCGCTGTCAGATATTGTGGTACTAAGAATGAAAGACCTGACATCAATGTAATAAATAAAATTTCTTTATAATCACCGATTCCTTTAGCTCCTTCATGTTTTCCTGTGATGAAAACAACAAGGAAAGGAACGAGAATTACCATGATCGCAAGTTGTAATACAACATAAGATGCTGTCATATGTGGACTAAATCCTGTTACATTTGCTGCTGTAACCGTTGGAATTCCGATGGATCCAAATGCTACTGGTGTCGTATTGGCTACCAGGCAAACAGTTGCTGCAAAAATTGGTTCAAATCCTAATCCGCAAAGGATTCCTGCTGGAATCGCTACAGCTGTTCCGAATCCTGCCATACCTTCCATAAATCCTCCAAATCCCCATGCGATGATCAGCACAAGAACTCGTTTATCTCTTGATACAGAAGTAAGCATTTTTTTAATAAGTTCCATGTTTTTTGTATGTACGACCAAGTTGTAAGTAAACACTGCTGCCACGATAACCAGACAGATTGGCCAGATTGCCATTGCAAATCCTTCTAACCCTCCTGTGAGGACATCAATAATTTTCTGCTTCCATAAAAAAAGTGCTTCAATGACTGTAATGATCAAAGCGATCGGACAGGCTACATGTCCTGCCATCTTTAATCCGCTTAATGCAATGATCAGCCAGATGATAGGAAGCATCGCTAATAAAAAGTGAATGAACATCTTAAGTTCTCTCCTTTCTTTTCAAATATGAGCGGGTTCCGATATCCTATTTTTCAGCGTATACGCGACATAGTAAGATTGGTCCTACCAGTTACTGTACTTATATGGTAGAACCAATTTGACAAAAAGTCAAGGGATTTTTTTGCAAAACGATTTATT
>ENA-OQKC01000662-OQKC01000662.1-human-gut-metagenome-genome-assembly--contig:-NODE-662-length-13934-cov-2.921996_pt1 | contig 13934 bp, 13 predicted proteins | sample MGYA00242774_ERZ504790 | MGnify/ENA primary metagenome ERZ504790 (study PRJEB26092, sample SAMD00036419) | human gut metagenome | host: Homo sapiens | study: EMG produced TPA metagenomics assembly of...
AATCTTTTTTCAGTTTCTCCTGGATGAAAATCCTGCCTTTAAGGACTATTCCATGAAAGACTTTACCGTTGATGTTCTGGATCAGCTTAAAGCTATAGATATCGAGGAATATCAGGAATACCTTAAAAGTATATAAAAATGGTGATAAAACAGTCATACACATCGGAAAAGCTAATGATACTACTGAACATTATCACTACACCGGTGATGGAATAGAGCGAACGCTTACAAATCTTGTTGCGTAGCAATAACTTGAGTTCCAGTCTCATGTATTCGCCTATTTCGCCGTAGCGGTCGAGGAATTTGTATTCGGATACATGTTTTATCCGTGTATCTTCCACTTTGTTCAGTTCATTGTAGATGAGTTTCTGCATCAGGGTGCGGTTGATGAACCACATGAGGGCGATGGCAGCCAGTACACCGATGAATGACAGTATATTACCGGTGATGAACCCTTCTCCCAGATTGACAAAACAGTCGAAAAGCGGACTGTTGTCCGGAATGAATAGTGCGGCGGCAATGCCACCATATACTACTACCGGTAATGCCAGCCACCAGATGCGCTCACCCATCAGTGTGCGGCACAACAAGAACCAGTAGTTATTGAATACCATCAGCAGCCAGATGCCAATGCAATAGGTCAGCACACCACTGATTCCATAGAATTTGGTGACGGTGATGATGGAAAACGGAACAAACAGAAACAGCCAGAACAGATTGAAGCCATCCAGTCCGGAACGGATCAGCAGGAAGTCTATAAGACGATTCCGTTTGATGGGAAGCAGCAGGTAGGGCTTCACTTCCTGGGTGGGTGTTTTTTGGAAAGGCAGGCGTATCAGGAAATCCAGCACAAGGACAAATATCAATCCGGAGTTCATTACGTGATAGGCTTCTGTGGCACCACCGTCAAAGGCGAATGCAAAGGTCGTACCGAAGAATATCAGGTAACCGGCCCAGAAGACGAACATGAAGTACATCCAGAATTTTCCAAATTTACTTTTTCGTACATCGGATTTCGTTTTTCCGCCAGTTTTCCGTGCTTGCGCAAATCTAAGAAAAGACTCATAGTATTTGTATATATAGAGTTTGTATAAAAAAAGCTGCGCTGCCTTTCATCGAACAACGCAGCCTTCTGTGTGTATGGCTCTCTTATTCTTTGTCAGGAGTTTCAGGACTGATCATTGATACCTCAATCTCATTCTTCTGCTTGAACAAGTCGTCGGTGAACTTTTGGATGTCCTTCACGGTGATGCTGTTGACAATCTGTTCGTAATCCTTTATCGGATTCATACCGGTGAACAGGTATTCGTCAATGCTTCCCAGCCAGTAGCTGTTTTCCTTCAAGTCTTCGGCGTGTTTTTTCAGCATGAACTCCTTCACTTTATTCAGGTCTCCTTCCGACGGACCTGCTTTGGCGATGTTGTCGAGTTCTGTAAAGATAATCTGCATCAACTTTTCTCTTTTTGCCGGAGCGGTTTCGAATATAATTTGCAGAAGGGCCTTTTCTTTCGGATATTTGCTTAACTGGCCGCCTACATATACACCGTAAGTGCCACCTTCGTCTTCACGTACCTTGGCTGTATAAACCAAGTCAAGAATCTGGCTGGTCATATCCAGCAGGATGTCATTTTTCAGGTCGTACTTGCAGTCACCGTTCAGCAGGACAAAATTTGACGCTTTAGCAGTTTCCTGCTTCCTTACGAACTCATTTTTATAAACTCCCTGGCGCATGTCGACTTTATTGTCCTTGAATGTTTCCTTGCGGTTGATGGCAGGCAGTGAACCCAGGTACTCGGCGATGAGTGGTTTCATTTCCTCCACATTCACATTTCCTACAAAGATAAAGGTAAAATCGCTGGCATCTTTGTAGCGGTCTTGATACATGGACAGAATCTTGTCATAATCCATCTTGTCAATCATGTCCGCCTTTATTCTGGCTCTTCTGGGATGGTGCATGTAAATACCGGCCGAGACAGAGTCACTGAACGCCACCTGGGGATTCATTTCCATATTCTGCAAAGCAGCTTTGTTGCGGTTCTTGTAGGATGCGAAGGCATCGTCGTCACGGCGTGGAGCGGTGAACGTCAAGTAAGTGAGCTGCATCATTGTTTCGAAGTCTTTCGGTGAACAGCTGCCATTGACGGTTTCTGTCTTGTCACCGATACCATAGCTGACGGAAGCTTTCTTGCCGGCCAGAACTTTTTCCAGGTCTACGGCACTGAAATTACCCAGACCACCGACACTCACTGCATCCAGTCCGTTGATGTTGATGATTTCCGAGTCGGGGAACAGGGAACTACCGCCTAGGCTGACTCCCTTCATGCGGATTTCGTCTGCCTTGAAGTCTGTCTTCTTGATAATGACCTTGACTCCGTTGGAGAGTGTCAGCGTTGTAGTGCCGAATGTATCATCTGTCTGCTCGGATACAATCTTTCCGCCTTTCGGGGCTTCGGCCATCAAAGGTTCATCCGACACCTTGTCTACGTAGGCAGTCAGTTTTTCAGCTTTAATATCTTTCAGAATCTTCTTGATTGCATCTTCTGTCGGCATTTTCAATCCTTCCTTATCCGGACCGAGAATTGCGACTACCTGGTTACTGTCTGTCACGAGGGCTTGCATCATCTGGTTCAGTGCGGCAACCGGAATGGCGGGAGCTATCTGATTGATGATGGCGTATTCGTTTTCGATGCCCGGAATCGGTTCGTTATCGAGGAAATGACGGACATATTCATCCACGTACTCTTCATTCTTGCGTTTGTCACGCTCGTTATAAGCAGATTCCAGTTGGCGCAGATATTCGGCACGGGCACGGTTGTATTCCGTTTCCGTAAAGCCGAATTGGCGGGCGCGTTCTGTTTCGCGCAGGAGAGTGGCTATTCCATTTTCTATGGCATCTTCCTTGCAGACAACGACACCGGTGAAGGCATCTTTGGTTTTGGCAACAAAGAAATCATCGTCATAAGTGGCGGCATATATATAAGGAGGATTGGCGGTTTGTACCAATTCGTTCAGACGCGCATTCAGCATATTGTTGATGAGCGTGGTTGCATAATTCTGTACCAGATAACCCATGTCGCCTTTCTGCTCGTCAGGAGTGGCTTCGTGCTTGTTGAAGATGAGGGCTTGTACATTGGACTGTTCCTTGTCCTGATAAACCAATACAATAGGCTCCTTGTTGTCGTTTACCGGATAGTACTCGCGTTTGGCAGCATTGGGCTGGGCGGGAATATCAGAAAACATTTTCTTGATTTGGGCTTCGATGGCGTCCACATCTATATCGCCAACTACCACAATACCCTGAAGGTCCGGACGGTACCACTTTTCATAGTAGTCTCTCAAAGTTTGCGGTTTGAAGTTCATAACGACCTCCATCGTTCCGATAGGGAAACAAGTGGCATACTTCGTTCCTTCGAACATGACTGGAAGCATCTTCTCCTGGAAGCGTTGTATGGCGCTCATACGGGTGCGCCATTCTTCGTTGATGACTCCGCGTTCTTTGTCTATTTCCTTCGGGTCCAGGGTCAAATCGTTACTCCAGTCGTGCAGAATCAGCAGGCAGGAGTCGATGGCTCCCGGAGTAGTGACCGGCACATTGGAAATGTTGTATACGGTTTCGTCTACGGAAGTATAGGCGTTCAAGTTCTCACCGAATTTCACCCCGATACGCTCCAGGTATTGCTTCAGTGCATCACCGGGGAAGTGGGTCGTTCCATTGAAACACATGTGTTCCAGGAAGTGGGCAAGGCCGCGCTGGTCGGCTTCTTCCTGAATGGAGCCTACCTTTGGGCAATGTAAAAGTCGGCCCGGTTTGCAGGCTGGCTGTTCTTGCGGATATAATAGGTCAATCCGTTGTCCAACTTTCCGATACGGACATTTTTGTCGACCGGGATAGGCGGCATTTGCTGTGCAAATACCTGCTGAAAATTGCAGCAAAGAATTAACGCTACAATCCATAAACCACGTAATAGATGTTTCATATTATTATGAATTTAAATTGTTCTTGAACTATCTGTCGGACAGCCCTTGGATAAATCACAACTTCTGTTGTTTTTTTCGGATTCCATTCCGGATAAATGGAATTTATCTGACTGCTTCCCGGATGCGGACCAATTTGGTCAGCAGGTCTTCCAGCAGGTCGAGTTTCAGCATGTTGGCGCCGTCACTCTTGGCTACGGCGGGATTTTCGTGGGTTTCGATGAACAGTCCGTCTACACCTACGGCAACACCGGCTTTGGCTACGGTCTCGATAAGTTGCGGCATACCTCCCGTGACGCCACTGGTCTGGTTGGGCTGTTGCAAGGAGTGGGTTACATCCAGGATGACGGGGAAACCGAAGGTCTGCATTTCGGGGATGCCGCGATAGTCGATGACTAAATCCTGATAACCGAAAGTAGTTCCGCGTTCCGTCAGCATGACGTTCCTATTGCCTGCTTCCACTACTTTATCAGCCGCAAAGCGCATGGGCAAGCGGAGAGAGGAACTGCCCTTTCTTGATGTTGATGGTTTTTCCGGTTTTGGCGGCGGCTACAAGCAGGTCTGTCTGCCGGCAGAGGAAGGCGGGAATTTGCAGAATATCCACATATTCGGCAGCCATGGTGGCTTCTTCGGCTGCATGAATGTCGGTCACGGTAGGTACTCCGAAAGTGTCGTGTACCTTTTGCAGTATCTTCAGCGCCTTTTCGTCACCGATACCCATAAAGGAATCCAGACGCGAACGGTTGGCTTTACGGTACGACCCTTTGAATACGTATGGGATTTGCAGTTTTTCTGTGATGGTCACGATACGTTCGGCAATGCGCATTGCCATTTCTTCTCCTTCGATGACACATGGACCTGCCAGTAGGAAGAAGTTTCCGGCAGGATTATTCTTTAATTCAATCATAGGTTGTTACTGATTAAGTATTTTCAATTGGGTATAATCAATGTTATTGCTTCATGCAGTACGCTGATGTCCAGTGGAAAATGACGGTCGAGAATACGTCCGTCCAAATCGACAGAGGCATTTTGCGCACGCAGCACTTTTACTTTTTGCGTACGGTAGGGCATCACTACCTTATGGTTCAGAATCCGCCCTTGGATAAGCATCCACAATCCCGACCATAGTTGCAGCAATTCGGGACGGTAAATGACGGAAACATCCAGCCAGCCGTTATAGGGCACTGCACTAGGCGCTTGTCCGTATCCCCACGCACTGCCTATGCAGACAGTCATGATGCGTCCGCGTATATGCTCGCCGTTTATCTTGAGATGCATGCGGTACAGCTTCCGTTCGAAGATAATGGATAGCAGTGCCATGAAGTAAGAGAGGAACTTCACTCCCCAGAAACGCTTGCACTGGTCGGTGATTTTCACGATACGGGCTCCCAGGCCTATGTTGATGGCATTGAGAAAGTAGCGTGTCAGATGCTTTTCACCGTCGTAATAATAGCAGGTACCCACGTCTATTTTCCGGCGGCGGTTGTTGATGATGCAATCCACCGCTTTCTTGTAATCCGAACTCATTTCCCAATAGTCGGCAAAGTCATTTCCTATACCATTGGGGATGATGCCGATGGCTATATTCTCCTTGTCTGGTGCATTGGAAAGCATGATGCCGTTAATGACGTCATTCAGTGCGCCGTCACCGCCTACTACAACAATGGTGCGGTAGCCGTTGTTGGCGAGGATGCCTGCCAGACGCTCTACCGAACCGAACCCTTCGGACTGCACATAGTCGTAAGGCACACCTTTGCTGTCTATGTATTCTTTGATTTCTTTCCACCGTTTCTGCACTTTCCGTGTTCCGGCTTTGGGGTTGTATATCACTCCCAACTTTTCGGGTTCTGCACTCATGATTCTATTTACAATTTGACTATTTACTATTTACGATTTAAATCACCCGGTCACTTTATCATTTCATCATCCTTCCAACTTCTTCTTTACAAAAGCTATCTTTTCTTCCATCGGCCACCGGGCATTCATCCAATGGATGGTAAATCCACGCCGTTCCATACCGCGGAACCAGGTCATCTGGCGTTTGGCAAACTGGTGGATGGCTGTTTCCAGTTGCGTGAACATCTCTTCATAGGTCAACTTGCCGATGACATAAAGTGTCAGATACTTGTATTCCAGTCCGTAATAGATGAGGTCATCCGGTTGGATGCCTTGCTCTATCAGACGTCGCACTTCGTCTATCATTCCTTCTTCCAGGCGCTGGTGCAGGCGGCGGGTGATTTTCTCCCGACGCAATTCCCGGTCGATGTCCACACCTATGATGAGACTGTTCATCTGGGGGAAGGAACGTTCGTCTACTGGGGTATGGGCATAATACTCTTCGATTTCGATGGCTCGTATGGCACGTTTGGCTGTGTCCACGTCCGTGGTATTGTGCAGGCTTTTGTAACCTTTCAGTATGTCGGTCAGTTCTTCCAGCGATTTGTCTGCCAGACGGGTGCGCAACTCGGGATTCTCGGGTACGGGCAGCAGACGGTAGCCTTTCAGTACTGATTCGAGATACATTCCGGTTCCTCCACATACAACGGGCAGGCAACCTTTTTGTTTAATAGTCTCGTAAGCATTCAAGAAATCACGCTGATACTCGAAAACATTGTACTTATAGCCCGGGCGGCTATGTCGATGAGGTGATGGGGAATCTGTTTCCCGTCGACGGTATAGTCAGCAAGGTCTTTGCCGGTGCCTAGGTCCATCCCCCGGTAGATTTGCCGTGAATCGGCACTGATGATTTCCGTATGGAGTTCGGCGGCCAAGGCGGCTGCAAATGGAGTCTTTCCTGAAGCGGTAGGCCCTAATATGGCGATTAAATCATAGTCTGGCATATATAAGTTCTTGTTAATCTCACTACAAAGATAGTGCAAACCGAATGCAGAATAAAATGAACTCGTTCATTTTTTATGCTGAGGTGCAGCTTATCTTCGTGTTAGTGCAAAGATAATGCAAACTGGGAGTATAATGGAAAGAACTTGCTCATTTTTTTACGTGATGCTATACCTTCTTTTCTACTTTGAAGCAGAAAAAGTGAAAAAGGACGTGAAAACGAGCATTAATCTTATTAAAATGTGTTATGAAACATGCTTTTTTTCTTGGAAAGTTTGTCAATGTCCCAAAAGTCCGTACATTTGCAATGTGTTTTTCATAGTATTAGATTTAAGGTTAACAAAGGTTGGAGTACAGCGGTACTCCTTTTTTTATGCCCTAAACTGAACTTTGGCACTTTTTTTCTATATTTTTACACTATATATTGAATGAACAAACATATTCACCTCTTATGAAGCTCTGTATATAGCTACGCTCAACGAATAGCCCTGCTTGATAAAGCTATTCAGCTATCTGGCAAACGATGACCCGTTTGCCACAGAGATTGTGTATCCTTTTATTCATGAATTTGCAGGATGGCATGCTGTACTTGTACAGTGTGTTGTTTTGTGCTATTTTATTGTTGAGCAATGCATTATACATATAAACAGATATGGCTTATCAACTTTCCGGTAATGATGAGCATTTTGATGGAGCAGCTGATAAATATAACCGATGCTGTTTTCTTAGGTCACGTTGGCGAGGTGGAATTGGGAGCATCTGCCATTGCGGGGATTTATTATTTGGCGGTCTACATGCTTGGGTTTGGGTTTAGTATCGGATTGCAGGTGATGATTGCCCGAAGGAATGGAGAATGTGACTATGGTAAGGCTGGGAAGATATTCTTTCAAGGTTTCTTCTTTTTATCGGGATTGGCCATTTTGCTTTGTCTGCTGATGCAGGCAAGTTCTCCTTTCATATTGGGAAGGTTGATTTCCTCGCCGGAGATTTATCGGGCTGTAATTCAATATCTGGACTGGCGCAGTTTCGGTTTGCTGTTTTCGTTTCCGTTTTTGGTTATCCGTTCTTTTCTTGTGGGAATAACATGCACTCGGGCATTATCGTGGGCTGCTGCCGTTGCAGTAGTGATTAATATTCCTTTGAATTATATTCTGATAATTGTTGGAGGACTGGGAATATCGGGAGCTGCCATTGCTTCTTCTCTGGCAGAGATGGGTTCTTTGGTGATGCTTCTTTTCTATGTATGGCTGAAAATAGATAAAGGGAAATATGGATTGAAACCGGTATATGACGGAAAGCTGTTGGTGGATGTGCTGAGCTTGTCGGTATGGAGCATGCTTCATGCCTTTATCAGCGTGGCTCCGTGGTTCTTGTTTTTTGTGGCGGTGGAACATTTGGGTAAAACGGAATTAGCCATTTCCAATATTACGCGAAGTGTATCTGCTGTCTTTTTTGTAATAGTCAATTCTTTTGCGGTCACTACGGGTTCGCTGGTCAGTAATGCGATTGGGGCTGGAGAAAGGAGGGCTGTTTTCATTATCTGCCGTAAGATACTGAGGTTGGGCTATTCTGCTGGATTTCCACTGATAGGGGTAGCTGTATGTTATAATCGCTTGATAATAGGAATCTATACAGATAACGAACTGTTAACAGAGCAGGCTTTCATCCCTTTTGTTGTGACGTTGCTGAATTATACCTTTGCCTTGCCAGGCTATGTATATCTCAACGCAGTTGGAGGGACCGGTAAAACCCGGATTACTTTTCTTTTCCAAGTGACTACCACTGTCGTGTATCTGGGGTATCTTTATTGGTTAAGCGCTTGCACTCATGCATCCTTGGCTATTTACTTAACGGCAGAATACCTTTTTGTGATTTTGCTGGCACTGCAATCGGTTTTCTATTTAAGAAGTAAACAATATTAGAAACATATCGAATTATGATGACTAAAATATATCCGCGTACGGGAGATAAGCAAACCGTATATCTTAATGCTGTTGTAAAGGATCCTCGAATAGAGGTTGGTGACTATACTATTTATAATGATTTTGTAGCTGACCCTTTGTTGTTCGAGAAAACAATGTGCTGTATCATTACCCCATCCATCAGGAGAGGCTGGTTATTGGTAAATTCTGTTCCATTGCTTGCGGTACGAAATTTCTGTTCAACTGTGCCAATCATACGTTGAAATCTCTGTCTACTTATACTATTTCCTTTATTTTACGAAGAGTGGGGATTGAAGAAATCGGAACATAACGGATGCATGGGATGACAAAGGAGATATTATAATAGGTAATGATGTTTGGATTGGTTATGAAGCGGTGATAATGGCTGGTGTTCATATAGGAGATGGGGCGATTATTGGTGCACGTGCTGTTGTGACTAAAGATGTTCCCCCTTATACAATTGTAGGGGGAACTCCTGCCAAAGAAATCAGGAAACGTTTTGATGAGGATGTGGTGAAGAAATTATTGCGGCTGCAATGGTGGGATTGGTCGATTGATGAGATACGCTGTTACTTGCCGCATCTTGTACAAGGCTGTTGGGATAGATTTCCTTAATAATCCATCATCAGTGAGTTGCCGGTCTTGCCTCGTGAAATGTCAAGGTTAGGCGGTGCATAGCTCTGGTTACAGCTACATAAAGCATACTCTTGTCAATCTCCGAACGGTAATTTCTCTCATCCGTCTGTGGAATAATGACTTCGTCAAACTCGAGCCCTTTTGCCATGTGGGCAGAGGTGATGACGATGCCTTGCACAAATGCGGAGCTTTGACTTGATAGGAAGCTGATATCATTGGCATATGATTTCAGCATGTCTGCCATCTTCCTGGCTTGCTGCTCCGTCTTGCATATGATGCCAAGAGACTTATATCCGGATTTCCGGTAAGTGGAGATTAGCCCCATAATGCCGGACAGTTCTTCTACGGCACTGCCGAACTGCAGGATTTGTGGCTTTTCTCCATGCCGGGCAACCGGTTCCAGCTCTGCGTTAGGATGAATCTTTTGCGCAAAATCCGTAATCTCGAAGGTGGAACGATAACTCTTACACAATTTCATGATTTCACTTGCAGTAAGTGACTTTTGGATAGTTTCTGCTGTGGATGAACCATAAGGATTCACGGACTGTCCTGCATCGCCCAACACGGTTTTCCGGCATGGAAAGAGTTTCTGTATTACCTTGTACTGTATGGGCGAATAGTCCTGCATCTCATCTATCAACAGATGTTTGACTCTGAATGGCTGGTTCCCGTTTCCCTCCAATGCCAAGTGTAGGTATGCCAGCGGTGCCAAGTCTGAGTATTCGAGTGTATGTCCCTTTCGCATTTTGAACATTCCGGGATTATTTGTCCATTTAAAGAAATCTTTGTAGACTTGAATGTCGTTATTGCCTGCAAACATTAGTCTGATTTCTTTTTTCAAAAGGTTTCTGCCGGTGGTGGTTACCGTAAAGGTGTATTGTATTTTCAACATATCCAGCATATAATCAGCCATAGCATCAAATCGTCGGCGTATGGGATAACGGTTGAAACGTAGGTACTGTTCTTCAATAAACGGGGCAGGTATGGTGATGTATTTGGTCAGCTTCACGTCTGCTGCCTTGAAGTAGGTGTTCTCTATGTGGAGGATAAACTTGTCAAGCTCTGAAATGAAGCCGAAAGAGGCTTTATAGGCTATTCTGTCGATGAGGCTTGAGGATGGCTTTTCTAACAGTTCATTCACTAGCCCGAAGTATGTTTGGTACTTATATTTGTGTTCCAACACTCCGGAGAGTATTTGTTCCATACTGGTTTCGGGCACGGTTTCTTCCCCAAGTTCGGGGAGGACGTTGGAGATATAATCGGAAAACACTTTGTTGGGGGAGATAATCAGAATATCTTTTGATGAGATGCTGTCTCTGAAGGTATAGAGCAGGTAGGCTATGCGGTGCAGGGCTATGGATGTTTTTCCAGAGCCGGCCACTCCTTGAATAATAAGCGTGCGGATATCTTCGTTGCGGATAATCTGGTTCTGTTCCCGTTGGATGGTGGCAACGATATTTTTCATCTTGTCATCTGCATTGGAACTTAACTCTTTTTGCAGAATGTCGTCATGGACGGTCAGGGCACTTTCAATCATAAATTCCATTTTGCCGCCCCGAATTCTGTATTGGCGTTTTAGGGAAATTACTCCTTTAATCTCTCCCGATGGAGACCGATAGCCTGCTTCTCCTAATTCATGGTCATAGAACATGCTCGAAACGGGTGCTCGCCAGTCATGGATAAGGGTAGCTCGACTTTCCGGGTCATAGAAGGTATGGATACCTATATAGATAGGCATCACTTTGCTGTTTTCTTTCTTTTCCAAAAAATCAATTCGTCCGAAGTAAGGAATGGCAAGTATCTTGGTGAGCCGCTTATGCTTGTTGATTACACTTTCCCCCAAGGCAAAATGGTTCAGGATGCTTTCGCGCATGGAGCGTATCTCGTGTGGGTCGATGTCTTTGTTGGACCAGATATAGTCTTTGTATTCTGCCAAGGTGTCGACGTGGTCTTTCACGGATGCGTCGGTATTACCGATAACCTTTTTCAGAAAACTGATTATTTGCTTTAAATATTCTTTCTCTTGTTTCTCTGTTTGATTGAATGCCATAATTAGTTGTTGCTAAAAGATAAGACAGTGTGCAAAATTAGTGTATTGTATCGGGAAGGGAAATGGCTATTTATAGCTATATACTGGGAAGTTTTATATCTTTGCACATTCAAAAAAGTGGAGGTAAATGGACATTCATGAGCTTGCAAGGCAGAATCAGCAATCTGCATGGAAAGTATTGGAAGATACCTGTATTATTGAAGCATGGGAGCGCATTGGAGCAACCGTTCGTTTGGTGGGCTCACTCCGTACTGGGCTGTTGGTGAAAAGTAGGGATATAGATATCCATATTTATACCGATAGGTTGGATGTAGGAGAGAGCTTTTCGGTCATCCGGGAACTTGCGGAACGGTTGCCTTTGCAGGAAATACAATATAGGAACCTTATCCATACGGAGGAAGAGTGCATGGAGTGGCATGCTTTATATAAGGATAGAGAACAGAATACTTGGAAGTTTGATATGATTCACATCCGGAAAGGTTCCAGGTATGATGGTGTTGTAGAAAAGGTGACTGCCGCTATTGCGGAGCGCCTTACTCCTGAAATTAGGAAAACGATATTGCAAATCAAATTCGATGTGCCGGATGGTGTAACGATTCCAGGTATAGAGATTTATCATGCTGTCTTTACGGGAGGTGTCGGCACTTATAAGGAGCTTGAAGAGTGGCGCAAAACAAATCAGTTGGCGGATGGTCTCGGTTGGCTTCCGTAATCTTAGAGGTAGATACCAAGATTTTCTACTATATGGATGGCTTCCATTATATTGTTGGCATTTAACTTGCTTAGGATGTTTTTCCGGTGATTGTTCACAGTATAGATGCTCACTCCCAGCTGGTAAGCGATTTCCTTGCTTAGAAAACCTTGTCGGATGAGTCGTAATATTTCTTTCTCCCGGTTGGATAATTGTTTGTCGGGAGAAACAGTGCATGTTGGAAGCATCTCTCCCGTTTTTCTGTTCACCACCGTCCGTTTGATTCTTTCGATAGGGGTCTGGTCGGGAAGTATATCCATTACTCCCATAATTATCCAGGCTTTACCATTCCGGTCTGTTTCTATGACTTGTTGCCGGCTGCTTACATTGATATACTGTTGCCGTGCATTCAACATACGGAATTGAAATATTTGCCGGTAATCATTTCTTTCTTCCGGTGGGAGTGAGTAGATGAACTGTCCATGCTCGATTTGGCATTCCGTGAGTTGCATTCTGTCATCAGGATGTATTCTCTCTTCCAGTAAATCGCCTTGTTGCCTGATTGTCTTTATCCAAGTGGGATTGTATCCGAAAAGATGGGCAAAACTGTCGGATGCAAAATCGTATCTCTCTTTAAATACGTCAACTGTAAAAATACAGCTCTGGCTCATTTGTGAGAACGCTTGCACGGATATTCTTTTCTTGTTCCACAAATCATAGTCCACATCGGGACCGCTAATCTGCTGTCTTGCCCATAATTCTTTGGGAGTTGTCTTGTTGGTAGTCATGGAACAAAGATAACTGATAATTTTCTTTTGAGCTTTATCTTTTACGGGATAATATTATTTCTAAGAATATGTTGTAGGGTTGGATTAAGTGGCTACCTTTGTAGGCCGTGTCATTGGGGACGTCGTGAATGAAAAGCAAACGAGTAATAAATTCAATATGTGATAAGATGAAAGATATACCGGCAGACAGCTTAATAAAGAATTATTTTCCTGTAGATTATATAGATTCTTTTTCTAAAGTGATGGTCACTGGGCAGGCTTTGACACCGGAAGATTTTCGCAATCTTGCCTTCAGCCGATTTCCTAAGTGGATTGGTTGGCTCATGAATTTTAGGAATGCGATTGTAAAGCCATTAGGACTGGATACAGCAACTAGATTTACAGATATGGTCTTGGATAAAAATCTGCATGAAGAAATTCTCGGAATGCCGGATAAGCATCTTGATTTCCATGTGTCCATGTGGTGCGGGGAATATCACGAAGGAAAACAAGAACTTCGGATTACTACTGTTGTGAAGTACAATAATTGGCTGGGAAGGGCATATTTCTTTATTATCAGACCTTTTCATGGGATAATAGTAAAGTCTATCTTAAAGCATGTTGCTGGGGATAGGGGGAGTGGGTGTAAATAAATACTCCCATTGAAATATTATCATTTCAATGGGAGTATTTATTTGAGTGGTGCCACCAGGAATCGAATAATACTATTCAAAGTCCTAATTTGCAACACTTTAATATCTTTGGAAAAATCCCCGAACCACTGAATCAGCCATATGCCAAATTCACTAATTTTCGATAGATTCTCGTTACTCATCCTTTGACTTTACAAAGGTAAGTGTTCGGTTCTATTCCTCCAAATGTTTATATAATTATTTAGAGTAGTTACCACGGCTCTTTCATTTAAGATCGGCCTAAGATATCCAAAAGATGTGTATTTTTAGCGAAAATGCCTAACTTTGCGCACAGCGATGCCGAAGCACCGCCTTCGGTGTTTCTTTATCATATAAATAAAA
>ENA-OQKC01000663-OQKC01000663.1-human-gut-metagenome-genome-assembly--contig:-NODE-663-length-13931-cov-3.378803_pt1 | contig 13931 bp, 10 predicted proteins | sample MGYA00242774_ERZ504790 | MGnify/ENA primary metagenome ERZ504790 (study PRJEB26092, sample SAMD00036419) | human gut metagenome | host: Homo sapiens | study: EMG produced TPA metagenomics assembly of...
GGCACGCTCAAACTGTCTCTCGATACGATTTGGCAACTGGTTTTGCCGAGGAATGAACCTCGGCACTCCTTCTCAGATTTACTAATGACTGAACCGCGACGGCGTTAGAGAAGGGGATAGTCGGTTTAAAGAAATGTTCATCGACGAACTCTACCTTTACCGGGTAATAGTGTTTCAGGAACCTCACGCTTTAAAAGGACGGTAATCCAAAGGGCAAAAGCACACACCTATACTGTCTTTCTTCGCAGCCACCTGCCCGAAACCACGCTCCGCCGCATACGAGCGCGCCTCATTTTTCGTAATATCTCCCATCGGAAGCAACATACGCTGCAGGATGTCCTGCTTCAATCCCCACAGAAAGAAAGTCTGGTCTTTGTCCTTATCTGCAGCAGGAGCTATATAATACTTTCCTCCGGACAAGACTTTACGCACATAATGTCCGGTAGAAATCCAATAAATCCCCTTTTCATCGGCTATTTTAGCCAACAGCGCCCACTTCAGCTCATTATTGCAGACCGTGCAAGGAACGGGAGTACGCCCCCTTAGATACTCTTCCACAAAATAGCAGATAATACGCGAACGGAAAAGCTCGCGTGCATCATAGGTAATGTGTTTCATCCCCAGCTTCAGGGCCAGAGCCCGTGCATCTTCCAAATACCCGGTCTCATCTCCTGCCTCATAGAAACGGAAAGTCACGCCAGTCACCTCATAACCGGCTTCCTGCAACCTCATGGCGGCCACGGAACTATCCGTGCCGCCACTCATGCCAAGCAATACACGTTTATCTGACTTCATGGATACAAAAGTAATAAACGAAGGTGAAATCCGTTGCATTTACTCTTATAAAACAGAATATCATTATAGATTTTCACAGATTTATTATACCTTTGTACTCCTAAAAGAACTAATAATCAACTGTTATGGAACATCAACTGACCATTTACAACACTTTAAATAGAAAAAAAGAGCTGTTCGTACCGCTGCATGCACCGCATGTAGGCATGTATGTCTGCGGACCGACCGTGTACGGTGACCCGCACTTGGGACATGCACGCCCTGCCATCACTTTCGACCTGCTGTTCCGCTACCTGACGCACATCGGCTACAAGGTGCGCTATGTCCGCAACATTACCGACGTGGGCCATCTGGAGCACGATGCCGACGAAGGTGAAGACAAGATTGCGAAAAAAGCCCGTCTGGAACAACTGGAACCAATGGAAGTGGCACAGTACTACATCAACCGCTATCATAAGGCGATGGATACATTGAATGTGCTGTCTCCCAGTATCGAGCCACATGCCAGCGGCCACATCATCGAACAGATAGAACTTGTAAAGGAGATATTGAAGAACGGATATGCCTACGAAAGTGAAGGTTCCGTTTATTTCGATGTAGAAAAATACAATAAGGACCATCACTACGGCAAGCTCTCCGGACGCAACCTGGATGATGTTCTCAACACCACCCGCGAACTGGACGGACAGAGCGAGAAGCACAACCCCGCAGACTTTGCCCTCTGGAAATTGTGCGCAACCGGAACACATCATGCGTTGGCCTTCCCCGTGGAGCGACGGCTTCCCCGGCTGGCACGCCGAATGTACAGCCATGGGAAAGAAATACTTGGGCGAGCACTTCGACATTCATGGTGGCGGCATGGACCTTATCTTCCCGCATCACGAATGCGAGATTGCACAATCCGTAGCTTCCCAAGGGGAAGATATGGTACATTATTGGATGCACAACAACATGCTGACCGTGAACGGACAGAAAATGGGTAAGTCTTACGGTAACTTCATCACATTGGAAGAGCTCTTCAAAGGCACACACCCCATGCTGGAGCAAGCCTACAGCCCAATGACCATCCGCTTCTTCACCCTGCAAGCCCACTACCGCAGTACGGTAGACTTCAGCAACGAAGCTCTGCAAGCCGCCGAAAAGGGATTGGCAAGACTGATGGATGCTGTACATGGACTGGACAAGATTACCCCTGCTGCAACCTCCACCATAGACGTGAAATCCCTGCGTGCCAAGTGTTACGAAGCCATGAATGATGACTTGAACTCACCGATTGTCATCGCCCACCTCTTCGACGGCGCCAAGATGGTAAACAATATCCTAGCTGGAAATGATTCCATCACAGCCGAAGACCTGAAAGAATTGAAGGAAACCTTCCACCTCTTCTGCTTCGACATCTTAGGATTACAAGAAGACAACGCCTCCAACGAAGAGCGTGAAGCTGCCTTCGGCAAGGTAGTGGACATGCTATTGGAAGAGCGTTCAAAGGCAAAAGCCAACAAAGATTGGGCTACATCCGACAAAATCCGCAATGAACTCACCGCGCTCGGTTTCGAGATTAAGGACGGTAAGGACGGAAGCGAATGGAAGCTGAATAAATAACGAAGGTATCATAACTCACCGCAGAATCATACAGATTGGGGGTAAGTTTTAGGCAGAAGAACAAAAGAACATATTTTTCTCTTGTTCTTCTGTTCTTTTGTCTGAAAAATAAAATCCATGTAATATTTTGATATATCCTCGTTAGAATACGAATCCGAACCCAGCATACCACCCTACTTTCTTCGTCTGGTTGGACCAATTCAACTGTATCTCCACTGGTCCCAGAAAACTCTTGTACATATAGCCGATGCCTACCCCTGCCATATCAGCCGATTCGGAAGAGTCAAGAATCTGATGAAACTTCCCGGAGTTTCGCCCATAACTGCCCATCACTGATATATACTGGTTTTTCAAGATACGCTGTCTGAGGTTCAGCCCTGCAACCAGCAGTGCGGCTTGTGACAGTTCCGCACGGTTGATGCCCGTAAACGGTATCTGCTGTGGCATATAGCGCCCCGGTATGGTTCCCCCCACCATATTAATGATGGCAAAAGGATAATTACCGCTTCCGGACAATACGCGTCCATAAAACGAAGGAGTGACAGTGAACTTACTCGAGGGAGAGAAACATCCCTGCCAACGGGCATCGAAAACAGAAATAGGATTGTTGTCCTTATACTGGAAGAAGTTATCCGTATAGAGATGATAGGATACCGCCCACGACATACCTTTTGTAGGGGCGCTCCTCTCATTCAAGTTGTTGAACACAAGTCCGGCAAAGTAACTGAATAAGGACGAATTTTCAAACAGTGCCGAAGCTAACGGGTCGAGCGACAGCAAATCATGATAGTGGTAGTAATCAAAGTCAATGCCCAGACTGACCTGGATATTGTTCCAGTCCTTCGCCGCCCCCATACGGACCAGTTGATGTGTAAAAGTCAAATCCAGCGCCCGTTTGCCTTCATTGTAAATATTCATATCTTTATAGTCGAACTGATAGGCAAGTCCCGCCTGCCATCCACCGTCCCACTGGTAACTATATCCGAGTCGTGCCAGTGTACGCTTGCCCAGACGGGCAGTAAGGCTGACCAGCGACTCGCGCTGCCGGCCGAAATAGAAGTCCGTATTTGCCTGCAACGCCGCCAGTTCTTCTGTATCAAAGCGAAAACCGACATTCAGCTTGTTCTCCCGCACAGCAGGGGCGGCTATTTGGGAATCAACGGGAATCTCCCTATCAACAGCCGCGCCGGGCAAGCGGAAAGGTCCCGGGCGGCGAGGCTGATAATCTTCTGCAAGTCCCAGCTTCCGTTTCAGGGCAAGCAGTCCGTCCCAACTGTCCATGGCAGCACGCTCTCCCCGCACCATCAAAGTGTCGATGGCCTCTTTGGTGAAACTTGCAGCCGAATAGCCGGTGACATCCACCTTTATCAACACGTCGGTATTACGCAGATTCTCACGGTATTTCTTCTCTCCTTGCAGATTGATGATTTGCCCGAAGATGTCTTTCACCGATTTCAGCTCGGAAGCCTTAAGCAGCGGACTCTGCACATCCACCCCGATAATGTAGTCGGCCCCCATGGCAAGCGCCACATCTACCGGATAGTTATTCACCATTCCACCGTCCACCAACACCATTCCATCCAGGTCTACCGGAGCAAACACACCGGGAATGGACATGCTGGAACGCATGGCAGTAGCCAGTATTCCCTCATGGAACACTACTTCGCTGCCATTCACCAGATTTTCCGACACGCAGGCAAACGGAATAGGCAGACGGCTAAAATCCACAGAATCCTGGTAACCTTCTGTCAATGTGGAGAACAAACGTGCCAGGTTCTTCCCTTTTATGATACCCGCATCCGAAACAGCGGCAGATTTCAAAGAAAACGGAATGGAGAGTACATAGCGCTCCGACTTCAACCGGTCATCCAGCAACACATCCTTAGGATTGGGGGCATCCGAGAGCAAGAATTTCCAGTTCTGGGCATTCACCATACTGTCCAATTGCTGCGGGGTATATCCGATAGAATACAAACCGCCCACAATGGCCCCCATACTAGTGCCCACCACATAATCTATAGGGATACCCGCTTCTTCAATTACTTTCAGAGCACCGATATGCGCCGTCCCTTTGGCGCCACCCCCACTGAGTACGACAGCCACTTTCGGACGCCCGGACGCCCAAAGGACCATCGGCAAAAACAACAAACAAGCCCATAGTCTATACTTCATCTCCATCATTTACTTAATACGTATTGGTAATTTATTCCATTCTGAATTAAACAACCCGCTCCGACAAATAGTTCACTATCAGTCGAAGCGGGTCGCAAAAAACGTTCAAGCAATTTATGGAGGATTATCTATAACCCATTTCCAATCAATAAGGTATCATATCCTTCAAGATACCTTCCTTATACCAAGGATCATCAATCTCTTTCAACACTTTGCCCATCTCTGCGCAAAGGTCTTTTACGACTTCTTGGTTTTCTTCCAAAGAAAGGTTATTCATCTGATACGGATCCTTTTCATCGTCAAACAACAAACTTTTGACCAGCTTATGGTTTTCGCGGTCAATGTAGAGCGCCAGCGTGTAGCGCGCCGATTTAAAGCCGCGCGACGAAGGGAAGTAGGAACGGACCATGCCTTCCGCATCCTTCTCACCGTCCAGGTTCTGGATGTAGAGAGCGCCGGTAGGACGGACAATATCCGCCTTTTCATCGAAGAAAAGCGGTGCATAGTTGCGGCCCTGCACCTCGGTCGGGATGGAGTCGGCAAGACCGGCAAGACCCAACAAGGTAGGCATGATGTCCGGCGAGGAAAGCATCAAGTCGTCCAACGCGGGGCTTAATCTTATCGGGAAAAACGCACCAGGAAAGGAACGTTCATGGACTCGGAGTATGGGGAATTCTTCGGGTCTTCCGTATGCTGGCTGCACATGGTCTCTCCATGGTCGGAGGCAAACACGACAATGGTATTTTTGTCCAGTCCGAGTTCCTTCAAGGCATCGAGTATCTGACCGAAAGCACGGTCGACACCCGTCACAGAAGCAAAGTAGTATCGTGCACTCTCTGCCTTGAGCATCTTGGAGTCGGCATTCGGACGGACGAGCAAGCTGTCCAGAGGCTGGTTTTTATAGAGATTGAAATCTTCCTCCATACAGTCGTCCAAAGAACGGTACGGACTATGGGGAGGATTCATACCTACCATAATGAAGAAAGGTTTCTTCGGGTCGCGTACATTCCCCTCGTTCTTCAGATAAGACACCACCTTGCCCGATTCGTGTAACGGTGACCACTCGCGCGGGTCGTGGCGACGGCCTTCCGTATCCCAGTAATGCGGATTCTTGTGTTCGTCAAAGGTACCGTAAGAATACCAGTAATTGAACCCATGACGACGTTCTTTCGGCGTATAGGCATCCCATGCAGGTACACGGTCTTCCACATACTGTCCGGGACGTTCGGGGTCATTGGGGGTAGGAAAGTCGGCATGCAGTTTGCCAAAGTAGGCGCAGTCATATCCGGCATTGCAGAAAACATCGCTCACACACACAGCATCCTCACGCAGGGAGCTGATGGGACGGCTCGAATTGCAATTCAATGGAATACCACTCTTATTAGGATACATTCCCGTCAACAGAGAACCACGGTGGGGACTGCTCAACGGGCAGTTGCTCATGGCAGATGTCAACACCACTGACTCCCGGGCAAAATCATTCAAGCGCGGGGTATGCACCGGGTCATTCCGAAAGTTCACTTTCTCGCGAAAACCTTCCTGGCCCCAGAACTCCATCGCCTGGTTACGGTATTGGTCGGGAAAAACGTAAATGACATTCGGCTGGACGGATTGTTCCGCCTGCGGGGCTTTACAGCCCTGCAAGCGAACAAACCTAAACCACCTAACAAAATATTTAATTGAGTTTTCATTTTTCCAAGTCTCTTTTACGCATCAATCCTTCCAGGAAGTAATAGTCGGCATAGTTCAACGGTACATCAATCTCCGCACCGTGAGGAATACTGCCCACAGAGTGCATCAGGATGAAGTTGCCGTTGGTACCCACCTTGGCACGGTAGGAAGGAGAAGCGAGGCTTTCCATAATCCGGTCGGCGGTTTCCTTGTATCCCTTATCCGGCAGATAAGTACTCAGCTCGTAAAGGGCGGACGCCGTGCAGGCAGCTGCCGAAGCATCGCGAGGTTCATTCGGGATATTGGGGGCATCGAAATCCCAGTAGGGAACCAAGTCTTCCGGAAGATTCTTGTTGTTGAAGATAAAGTTGTAGACCTTTTCAGCCTGCTCCAGGTATTTGGCATCGTGTGTATAGCGATAGCACATGGTATAGCCGTACAAGGCCCACGCTTGTCCACGTGCCCAAGCAGACTCGTCGGCATAGCCTTGTGCAGTCTGTCTCTTACGGACTTCACCGGTTTCGGGGTCATAATCCACCACATGATAGCAGCTGTTGTCCTCACGGAAATGGTTAGCCATAGTCGTATCGGCATGCTTCCGGGCTATGTTATAGAAAGTGGAGTCGCCGGACAGCCTGGAAGCTTCGAACAGCAGTTCGAGGTTCATCATATTATCAATGATAACGGGACATTTCCAGCCACGTTCAGCCTGCCACCCCTTGTCTGCATCCCATGACTGAAGTACGCCTGCTGCAGGGCGGAAACGGGTAGACAATGATTTGGCTGTCTGTATGATGACCGGCTTGTACTCCTCCTTACCCGCAAAACGGTATCCGTTCAGGTAGCTGCTGCCAATCATAAAGCCCACATCATGGTGCCAGGTAAGGTATTGTACCGAATCCAAATCCTCGGTATACTTCTCTGCCAGCGGCAGCCACTTCTGGTCACCGGTCAACTCGTACATATGCCAGATATTACCGGGGAAGAAGCCGGAACACCAATCGTCGATAGGTACATAGACAATGTTCCCATCCTTATCAATGGTACGGGGATTAAGGATTTTACCGGATTTTTCGATAATGTCTGTCTGAATTGTCTCCTGAGCCACAGCATTATCAATGTTTTCTTGGATAAAGTTGCTTTCAGCCTGCTTTTGCCCTGCGCAACCTGCCAATACAAGGAGGGAGATTCCCAATGTAGTGAGGACTGTTTTCATAATAAGGGATTTATTTATTAAGAGTTTATGATTTTTCCTGCTGCAAAAGTAGAGCAAGTGTACAGATTTGACCCGCCTAAATAATTCAATTAATGGCTAAAATCGTTACTTTTGCGTCCGGAAGCACATATTTTCCACCCATTAATCATTAATCACTAAACATTAATCATTACTCCCCATGACCGCACAAGAGTTTTTTAAGAACGACCGCTTCGCCACGAATGCAGGTGTAGAACTGATAGAAATAAAGGAAGGATACAGCAAGGCACGCCTGGTTATCACGGCAGAGCATCTCAATGCGGGAGGCCGTACGCAAGGGGGTGCCATCTTCACCCTTGCCGACCTGGCACTGGCAGCAGCAGCCAACTCCCACGGAACATTGGCCTTCTCTCTTTCGTCCAATATCACCTTCCTGCGCAGCAGCGGACCGGGCGATGTACTGTATGCCGAAGCACGCGAACGCTACATCGGCCGCACCACCGGATATTACCAGATCGACGTCACCAACCAGGAGGGAAAACTGATTGCCACTTTCGAATCCAGTGTATTTAGAAAAGGGGATAACATCACTTTTTCCTTACCACAGACGTCATCGGATAGCGGTTGCCCCGGACACTCTTGAAGAATGCCTTGGCCGAACCGAAATTCAAATACATGTCCAAGCGAATGGGAAGGTGGTTCTTATCATCGGATACGAAGAAGGTGATGACCTCCTTCTCCTTACCTTTCTTGTACTCTACGAAAGAGAATACCAAGCAGCGGTAAACGGTGTCGTTATTCGCCTTGACCTCCTCCTTGCCGCGGTAAATCAACGTCTGCTCTTCCACCCTGCGTCCTGTGGCCATGGGAAAGAGTATCTTCTGCCCTACCTTGTAGTCTTTAGGGTCATAAGAGCGCGCCTGCGCCAAAATGCTCAACATATCGAAGATACAGCGACTATCACTGTATTCCATCTCCTGAGCCTCACGCACGGGATTGTGCCAGGTGCGTCTCTGCTTTACATTCGCCAGTCCGTCCGAGTAGGAGAACCAAGCCTCGTCCACCGTATGGCGGCTTCCCTCCTCCGCCGCTTTACGGAAGTAGAGCGGCTCCAACCTATCGCTGACATAACAAGTCAACGTATCACGCATCTTGAAGAAAAAATCGGTCTTTTTACTGCCTACACAAAGCAAGTTAAAGCGAAATGCAGGCTCGGAATGGTAAGTCGTGGCATTGGTAGTGAGGCTTGCCAGACCCACCTTCTTCCAAATGAACTTCCAATTGAAATATAAATCGTACATGACATGCTCGCCCGACTGGAAAGCTTCATTCTTTGCAGTACATTGGGCCTGAACAGACTGGGAGGTTCCCAAACAGACCGCTCCCACCATTAATAGAATGAACAATTGCTTCCGCCTAATAGCTATGGCCTCTACCACTGTTGCGGCTGCTATTGCCACTGCGGTTATTTTTGTTCCTGTTTTGCTTTTTCTTGTCTTCATCTGGTTTTTGTTTTTTAGTTCGTCCGGCTTCTGCCTATCCAGGGACTTGGCCTTAATATCCCATTCCTGGGTCAAATCAAAGTTCGCTTTAAGCTCCAGAACCATCGGATAATAGTAAACCATTTCAGGCTGGCGCTTCTCGGCATAGTTTCCCGTATCCCAGACGCCATTCCCATTCGTATCATTTATCAGCCGCGCTCCATATTTGCCCGGATTGAGGAAATAGAAATCGGCTTTCCCATCCACCACCGGCACCGTGCGCAGCACTTTGTCCTGACCGTCCAGTAGTTCCACAAAAGCCAGAGAGTCCGCTCCATGCACATTAAAGAATATCTGCCCGTACTCTTCCAGCTTCTTGGCCTTGAAGTCCTTCTTTATCTTGTCGGAGAACAACCCGTACAACCCGCGTATGGCAGCAGAATCCACTTCAAATGTATAGCTTTCGCCGGGTGCCCATTCGGCAAACAGATTATAACGCTTCAAGTCCAAAGAGTCGCGCATAAAGTCGAACGGGATATCCTGCCACAACGAGTCCACTTTCAGTTTCAGATGGAAAGCGGTGGTATCTATGCTTGCCACCGGCTCCGTAAACGACAGAGTAAGATAATCATATACATCGATTGCAGAAGGGGCATACACATCTACAGCCAGGAATTCCGTCGGCTCGGGCTCTTCCACCTCACCTTCCTTCAACTTCTTCTTTTTCTTCTCACGCTCTTTCTGTTCCTTTTCCTTCGCTTCCTGCTTCTGCTTCTGCTGCTTGTCGTATGTCAACTTCGCCAGCACATTCAAAGTATCGGTACGGGGTACCAATCGTTTCAGGCTATCCGTATACAAATAGGTGATACTCATTTTCAGGGAATCCTGCTTATAGAGCAGAGAATCCTTTATCCAATAATGAATCGTATCGTTCCGGCCGGTAGGCTGTTCTATAACAAACGCATCTTCCTCATTAAAGTTCAATCCTTTCAATAAAGGCAACGTGTCTGCCGGAGCAGTGAAATAGAGCGAAAACTTCTCCGGAGTCAACCGTTCGGCCTTCAAAAAACGTTGCGAGAAGGAAAGCTCCTTGAAAGCATGCAGCAGAACATCATCCGGAAGGTAGTGGGTATATTGACGTTCTACAATCGTATCTACTGTCAGCGAGTCTATCCAGGTCGTATCCTGGCGCATGCGCTCTTCCATGGAAGGAATGATGATAGAGTCATTAAAAGCTATCACTTCCGTCGGCTGGGAATAGGCAAAATTCTGGTCGGCATCCTGCAAGGCATAAATGCGATACTTGCCGGGAGCCACTCCACGGATAGAGAAGCGTCCGCGACTGTCCGTACGCCCCACCCGCTCAAAAGGAAGTTTGGTAAAAGCGGAGTCGGCCAGATTGGCATGCAGACCGACCAGCATTCCTTTCACCGGTTCAAGATTGGCCGCATTCAGTACTGTACCGGCCACAGCCATAGAGTCGAGACGGTCGCCCGTAGAGAAAGAATAGAAGAAATTCTCCAAGGGATTCCCCTCATTATTATCCTGGATGGCATCACCAAAATCGAATGTATAAGTAGTATTGGGTTTCAATGTATCCTGCAGAGTGATGACCACCTTCTTCCCATTAGACTTAATTTCGGGCTGCTGCACCTGCGGAGGGGATATTACAATCTTCTCATTCGGCTTGTCAAGCTTGATAAATTCATCGAACTCAATGGAAAGTTTATTTTTATTGTGATGGAGTGCGCCGGGCGTGGGAGTACCGGAAATAAAACGCGGAGGAGTCTCATCATAAGGTCCTCCTTCAATACGGCCCACACTGGCACAAGAATACAGTGCGGCAGCTATGGCAACACCCCCCAACAACCTGCGGAAAAGCGGCTTCATTTTAGTATGGCGTTTACGTTCTAACATGCTGCAAAAATAAAGGTTATCTGCCAATTAGCGGTATGCTTTACAGTATTTTAATCAAAAAATGTCCTTTCGTTCTCATCTATGTATGAAACATAGTTAAAAAAGGAAGTGTTTCACACCTTATATACTAAGAAAAGAATATTTTTGCAGACGAAAACTGAATAGGAGTTTTCAGTTTTCTTTTTCCTGCCTTATTTCTAAATCATGAATTACACACGAAAACGCCTTTCAAGAATCGAAAAAAAGAAGAATATAAAATTATACAGAGAACAAAAAAGAGTATGAAGAGTAGATTAGTATTATTGGCATGTTGCCTGGCACTGCTCAGCAGTTGCGGACAAGGCGACAAAGGAACGGGTAAAGCTCCCGAATTTGCAGTGATTGAGGCAAAGACCACCACTGCCAACTTGACAAACAGCTACCCTGCTACTATCAAGGGTAAACAAGATGTAGAAATCCGCCCGATGGTGAGTGGGTTCATCACAAAATTGCACGTGGACGAAGGCGCAACAGTGCGCAAAGGACAAGTGTTGTTCAGCATCGACCCCGTACAGTATCAGGCAGCCGTAAATTCGGCCAAAGCTGTTGTTGAAACAGCCAAAGCTGCCGTAAACACACAAGAACTGACTGTAAACAACAAACGTGAACTGAACAAGAAAAACATCATCAGTGACTACGATTTGCAAATGGCCGAAAACCAGCTGGCACAGACAAAGGCACAACTAGCACAAGCCAATGCCCAATTGGTCAATGCCAAGAACAACTTGTCATACACCAGTGTAACCAGCCCCAGTGACGGTGTAGTAGGTAGCATTCCCTACCGCGTAGGTAGCTTGGTTAGTCCTTCCGTAGCCAGCCCGCTGACTACCGTTGCCGACATCTCCGAAATGTACGCCTACTTCTCCATGACCGAACGCCAACTCTTGTCACAGATTCGTGAAGGCGGTAGCACCAAGGAAATTCTGGAAAAGATGCCGAATGTACAGTTGCAGCTCATCGACGGAACCATGTATGCCGACAGTGGCCGCGTGGAGACAATCAGCGGAGTCATTGACCAGACTACCGGTTCGGTAACCATGCGTGCCCTCTTCCCCAACAAGCACAACGTGCTGCGTAGTGGAAGCACCGGCAATGTGGTATTCCCCAACCCGCTGCATGATGTCATCATGATTCCACAGTCTGCCACTACCGAAATCCAGGACAAGCAGTTCGTATTCGTACTGCAACCGGACAACACGCTGAAAAATACCGAAGTTAAAGTGTTCAGCTTAGACGACGGCAAGTATTATTACGTGACGGAAGGTTTGAAAGCAGGCGAAAAATCGTTATCGAAGGGGTACAGAACCTGAAGGACGGACAGTCCATCACGCCCATCACGCCTGCTGAAAAGGAAGCCGAATACCAGAAGGCCCTAAAAGACCAGAAAGAAGGCAATATTCAGACTGCGTTTCAATGAAAGAATGAAAAATAAAAAAATTCTTCAATTTTTAATTCCTTAATTGTTCATGAAATGAAATTAGATAGATTTATTAACCGTCCGGTACTATCAACGGTAATTTCCATCCTGATAGTAATCTTAGGAGTTATTGGTCTGGCTACCTTGCCTATCACCCAATACCCGGACATTGCACCTCCCACCGTATCGGTAAGTGCGACTTACCAAGGTGCCAATGCCCAAACGGTGCTTAACTCCGTTATCGCTCCGCTGGAGGACCAGATTAACGGTGTGGAAAATATGATGTATATGAGTTCGAGCGCCACCAACAGCGGTTCGGGCGACATCTCCATCTACTTCAAGCAAGGTACCGACCCCGATATGGCAGCGGTGAACGTACAGAACCGCGTTTCCATGGCGCAAGGCTTGCTGCCTGCCGAAGTTACCAAAATCGGTGTAACCACCCGTAAACGCCAGACTTCCATGTTGATGGTATTCTCCATCTATGATGAAAAAGACCAGTACAACATCGAGTTCCTGGAAAACTACGCCAACATCAACCTTATCCCTGAGGTGAAACGTGTCAACGGTGTGGGCGATGCCATGGTATTGGGACAAGACTACTCCATGCGTATCTGGCTGAAACCTGATGTAATGGCCCAATACAAACTTATCCCCAACGATGTGGTTGCCGCCTTGAGCGAACAGAACATCGAAGCGGCTCCCGGCCAGTTGGGTGAGCGCGGTAACCAAACCTACCAGTATACCCTGCGCTACAAAGGACGTCTGCAACAGACTACGGAGTTCGAGAACATTGTCATCAAGGCCTTGGAGAACGGTGAAATACTCCGTCTGAAGGATGTAGCAAATGTGGAACTGGGCCGTCTGTCATACGGATTCAACAATATGGTAAACGGACATAAAGCCGTGAGTTGTATCATTTTCCAGATGGCAGGCAGTAATGCCACGCAGACCATCTCGGATATCGAGGCCCTACTGGACGACTATTCCAGCAAACTGCCCGCCGGCTTGAAGATAAACATTGCACAGAGTGCCAACGACTTCCTCTTCGCTTCCATACATGAGGTAATCAAGACATTGATCGAGGCCTTTATCCTGGTGTTCATCGTAGTGTATATCTTCCTGCAGGATATGCGCTCCACGTTGATTCCCGCCATCGCCATTCCCGTGGCGTTGATTGCCACCTTCTTCGTATTGAAACTGATTGGCTTCAGTATCAACTTGCTGACCCTTTCGGCCATGGTGCTTGCCATTGCGATTGTGGTCGATGATGCCATCGTCGTCGTCGAGGGCGTCCATGCCAAGCTGGACCAGGGCTACAAATCGGCCCGTACAGCTTCCATCGACGCCATGAGTGAACTGGGTGGTGCCATCGTCTCCATTACGTTGGTGATGATGTCCGTATTCGTTCCCGTGAGCTTCATGGGAGGTACGGCAGGTACTTTCTACCGTCAGTTCGGTTTGACCATGGCGATTGCCATCGGTTTCTCGGCTCTGAACGCCCTGACCCTGAGTCCTGCGCTGTGTGCCATCTTCCTGAAACCTCACAACGGCGGACACGAAAGTCTGAAAGAGCGTGTAGGCGTTGCCGCCAGGAAGCCGCAGATATGATTGCACGTTATGCCGACTCTATAGGCCGGTT
>ENA-OQKC01000664-OQKC01000664.1-human-gut-metagenome-genome-assembly--contig:-NODE-664-length-13891-cov-4.473191_pt1 | contig 13891 bp, 10 predicted proteins | sample MGYA00242774_ERZ504790 | MGnify/ENA primary metagenome ERZ504790 (study PRJEB26092, sample SAMD00036419) | human gut metagenome | host: Homo sapiens | study: EMG produced TPA metagenomics assembly of...
TCCGTTCGATTCATATGGTTCTAGTATAGGAAAAGGAATTTCTCGGGGCCGCCTCTCGGCGGCCTTGCGAAAAACAAATCCAAGTTAGACCATTTCAAATGGTTCGATGTCTGCCCGGATGCGACACCTGAAGTGTCCATCCTCGCAGTATCCGGTTCTCAAGGTGCACGCTTTGCGGCTCATCCGGTCCGACCGGGCCGCGCGGCAAGGAGATATATTGCCAGACCGCGAAGCTCTGTGGGACGTCAATTCCACTCTTCACAAGTCCTACACAACATATTGCTTTCTATAGGTAATAGAAAGACTGGTGCGGATCTTCCGCACGTATCAGATGATGACCCTTTGGTTCAGGAATATATAGAGATCGGTCACCTGTAAGTGTTTATCTACCCGCGCTTTTAGCAATGTAAACCGCGCTTCAGATAAAAAGAGGGAGCGCCGCGCACAACGCGACACTCCCCTAGCGATTCAAGAGAATCTATTAGGCCTCGAGAGCCTTCTTGGCGATGGTAGCCAGCTCGTTGAAGGACTCGATGTCCTCGTAAGCCATTTGAGCCAGGACCTTGCGGTCGAGCTCGATGCCGGCAACCTTCAGGCCGTGCATGAACTGAGAGTAAGAGATGTCGTTCAGGCGAGCAGCAGCGTTGATACGAGTGATCCAAAGAGAACGGATCTCGCGCTTCTTGTTGCGGCGATCACGATACTGATACTGCAGGGAGTGCTGGACCTGCTCTTTAGCATGCTTGTAAGTACGCGAAGCGGCACCGTAGTAACCCTTCGCACGGTGCATAACGGTACGGCGCTTCTTCTTGGCGGCAACAGCGCGCTTAATACGTGCCATGTTCTATCAACTCCTAGACGGTAAAACGAAAAACGGGAACGCGAACTTAGGCGAGACGCGACTTGATGACCTTGCGGTCGGCAGCGGCGATCTCGGTCTCCTGACGGAAGCCACGCTTACGCTTGGTGGACTTCTTGCTCAGGATGTGGCTCTTGAAAGCCTTGGCGCGCATAAGCTTGCCGGTACCAGTCTTGCGGAAACGCTTCTTGGTGCCGCTGTGGGACTTCATCTTAGGCATGAAATACTCCTTAATCGGTTACAGAACACTAGTTACTTGGTATCGCTTGCCGCTTTATCCTCATCGAAGGCGCCCTTAATCGGGGCGAGCAGCATAAGCATGTTACGGCCTTCCATCTTAGGCTTGGACTCGACCGTAGCGTAAGGCTTGAGATCCTCGGCGAGACGCTCGAGAACGTTAAGGCCCTGCTCCGGGTGAGCCATCTCACGGCCGCGGAACATGATGGTGATCTTAACGCGTGCGCCCTTCTTGAGGAAACGCAGAACGTGGCCCTTCTTGGTCTCGTAGTCGCCAACGTCGATCTTGGGTCGGAACTTCATTTCCTTGACCTCGACCTTGGACTGGTTCTTACGAGCAGCCTTGGCCTTCATGGCCTGCTGGTACTTGAACTTACCGTAGTCCATGACCTTGCAGACCGGCGGCTCCGCGTTGGGAGCGATCTCGACCAGGTCGAGACCCTGATCGTCGGCGACGCGCTGGGCATCGCGGATGGCGAACAGGCCGAGCTGAGAGCCATCGACGCCAATCAAACGGCACGAAGATGCAGTAATCTCGTCGTTGATGCGGGTGTCATCAGACTTAGCTATTTTCCCTACCTCCATTCATAAAAAAATAACCCGGCGCTTCTCAGCAACCAGGTCATACACATAGACTTCCTCGATTTGAGGAAGGGAATCTAAGTTGTATGACCAGTCAGCTGCTCATTGGCGCCAAAAGGTGGGAGCCCTCGGGTTCCTCTTTAGGGCATTGTGGGAACAACGCCTTGCGAATAATAACACGTACAGCGCATTATCACATTACGTACACGAAAAAGGGGGCCACAACCCCCTCAAAGCGCAGGTGCATGTATGGTGCCCGAGGCGAGACTCGAAGGGCCTTCGCTTCGCGAAGCCCCGGGCTTCGGGCGCATGGCGCCCTCACCACGCTCCGCTACAAACAGGCCACAGGCCTGTTTACTTAACGCTCCGCGCGCTCACGCGAGTTCGGCACGAAAAAGGGGCCGTTGACCCCTCAAAGCGCAGGTGCATGTATGGTGCCCGAGGCGAGACTCGAACTCGCACGTTGTTGCCAACGGTGGATTTTGAGTCCACTGCGTCTGCCAATTCCGCCACTCGGGCACGTAATGCATGAGTTAGTTTATCACAGCTTTCTGTTGATTAGTCCGAAAATGGTACTTCGAGCATTTCGATAAGCTCAACCTTGCGCAACATCTCCCGCTTACGACATCCACGTCCGTCAACCGAGGCCTCGCCCATCTGGTTGTCATAGGGGTCCTCGCGCATGCCATCGAAAGCAGGCACAAACTCAGCCTGGAATCGATCGTTGGCCACCATACGCCACGGATCGAGATTGCCAAAGTAGTGACGACGGCGCCACTCCTCCCCCATCCTGCGTGCCGAGGAACCAAACGATACGTCGGCGTTAAGCCAACCGGTCTGGGGTGTGTAGAACTCGGCCCAGTCGTGCGGTCCCACCGAATCGGGCGCAACATATAGGCCGCTCTGCCAACGAGCAGGCACTCCCGCGATGCGGCACATGGTGATAAAAGTGAGCGCCATAACGCCGCAATCGCCGCGGAGCGAATGCGCACAGTCGTCGGCAATAGATCCCAAAAGCAGGTACGGTGGCTGATAGCGATAGTCGATATGCTGTGTCAGGTAATCATAGATAGCACGAGCGCGATCGAGCGGATCCTCGAGTCCGTCAGCAACACCGGCCGTCAGCTGCTGCAGATACGGCGTGAATGCAATGTGCGGACGGTCCTCGGAAATATCCTCGGACAGCGGCGCGTCCATACACGGATGCGCCGGAAGCGCACCCCCATAGATATCGCGATAAGCGGCATCGATGTGATAACGATAGGTCACCGAGAATGAGCGCTCACTCGAAGAAGACCACGAGGCGGTACGCGCCGAAGCGTTCGCGGGAGCAACAGTACCCTCCGGCGTCATGTCGAGAATCTCGACCCGAGACTGCTGACGGCAGGCAGCCGCGACGGGAAGCCAAGCGCAAACGGTCTCCCCCTCTAGAGCGCCGGGGACAGACAAGGACGCCTGAAGCGTAATAACGCGAGTCAATCCGTTTTGCGACTCCATCTCCTTGAGCATCTCGTTGCGCAGTGCTATTCCGTCCGTAGAATCGGGACGCATGCCGGGGACCTCTTTGGGATATACGCGAAGCGAATCGAGGAAGTTGTCGAGAACGAACAGCTCGCCGTAGATAAAGCGCCAGTCAATACGCTTACGGTCAATCAGATCGTCAAACTGCTCCTCGGTAAACTCAGGCCACTCCTCGCGAATCATCGCAATAGCTCGATCGCGCGACACCGAAAAATGAAGCGGCGTCTCAAGCATGCGATACCGCTCGGCACGAACGCAGGCAGCAAGCGAGGGATCGGGATCTTGGGCAAGTAGGCGGTCGCAAGCCTCAATAGCCTGCGAAAGATACCCCGCGTCCTTTAAACGCAGGATCTCGGGTGGCAAGCCAATATCTAGAAAACAGAAGTCATCATTGCAAACATCAACAGAGCAACCAACCGGCCCCTCGTCAATAACCTTCCCATCCGAAGGCAGCACATTAATAACAGCCATGCCAAACTCCAAGTCATTAGAACTCTTGAAGTCCATTGTAGCGAGATAAAAAAGAAAGCCCCAACAAGGGAGCCATCAACACCGCCGAGCGGTAGTCAAAAAATGAATTCAGCCCAGTAACCCTGTAGCGAGTTAACAAAGGAGGCCCCGTTCACCCGGAACTGTTTCCTTGGCGCGACTTCTGGCGAAGCCAGGTGAGCGCAAAGGAAACAGTGTAGGGAGACGGGGCTTCCGGTGGGAAGTTTAGCGACGCTTACGCCTTGTTGACGGAGCCAAACTCCTCCATGAGCTCCTTGGTGCGGGCAACGATGTTGTCGCGACCAGGCTTGAGGAGCTTGCGGGGGTCAAAGCCCTTGCCCTGCTGATCCTTGCCAGCCTCGATGTACTCGCGAACGCCCTTGGCGAAGACGAGCTGCAGGTCGGTGTTGACGTTGATCTTGGAGATACCCAGGGAGATGGCCTTCTTGATCTGATCCTCGGGGATGCCGGTGCCACCGTGCAGGACGAGGGGCAGGTCGCCGGTCTGAGCCTTGATCTCGCCCAGGCGCTCGAAGGAAAGGCCAGCCCAGTCAGCAGGGTACACGCCGTGGATGTTGCCGATACCGCATGCGAGGAAGTCGACGCCCAGGTCAGCAATCTGCTTGCACTCAGCAGGATCAGCGAGCTCGCCGCTGGAGGTCACGCCGTCCTCGGTGCCGCCGATGCCGCCGACCTCGGCCTCGATGGACATGCCCTTGGAGTGGGCAAGCTCAACGAGCTCCTTGGTGCGGTCGAGGTTAAGCTGGAAGGTCTCCTCGTGAGAGCCGTCATACATGATGGACGTGAAGCCGGCCTCGATGCACTTGAAGCAGTCCTCGTAAGAACCGTGATCGAGGTGAAGGGCGACGGGGACGGTAACGCCCGTGGCCTCGACGGCAGCCTTGACCATGTCGGCGCAGACCTTGAAACCGCCCATCCACTTAGCGGCACCAGCGGTGCACTGAAGGATCAGCGGAGACTTGGCCTCCTCGGCGGCCTGGAGAATAGCCAGGGTCCACTCGAGGTTGTTGGTGTTGAAGGCACCGAGAGCGTACTTGCCGGCCTCGGCCTTCTTGAGCATGTCTGCTGCGTTGACGAGCATAAAAGAAACCTCCTGTAAGGTTGCTCCGATAACGCCTGAGATTTTACCACGACATACCCGAGCATAAACGTTCGTTTGTTCACGAATACCATCCGATTGGACAAATTTTGACCGTTTGCCCCACAGAATCGACCCACTGGGGATAATAGCTTGACGATTGAGCGGTCTTCGTGGTTCGAAAGACGGCTTCGAGCCTACATCTGCATAAACGGATTCTGCATAAGTTCGCGCGCCATCGTGGTCGAATCGCCATGGCCCGTCAAGCAAACGGTATCGGGCGGAAGCGTCTTGGCAAGTTTGGAGAGCGAGCGCATAATCGCCGCCTCGTCACCGCCGGAAAGATCGGTACGACCGTGGCTGCCCGGGAATAGCGTGTCGCCCACAAAGGCGATGTTCCCCTGCTCGGTCGCGGCGAACAGGACGATGCCGCCCGGCGTATGCCCCGGCGTCTCGATCACCTGCAGGCAGATATCGCCCAATTCAATCGTATCGCCCTCGGCAAGCAGCCGCGTCGGCTCGCCCGGATCGGGCGTCTCAATACCCCACATGGCGCGCTGCTCCTCGATATTCGCGCGAGGTACCGTCACGTCCTTAGCGCACAACTCATATAGTGCGCCGTCACCAACGACAGATCGAACCCCGGCGACCCCGCCAACATGGTCGGCATGACCGTGCGTGCAGACAGAGCCGAGTACGCGAACCTCGGGATGCGCGGTGCGGATATGCTCCACAAGACGCTCGCCCTCCCACGCCGGATCGACGATTAAGCACTCGTCATTCGAAATCACGGCGTAACTGTTGGTCTGAATCGGGCCGTTGACGAGCGCCTCAATCGAAGCCGCGCCTCGGGGTGTCAGGTCCAAAGTCATACCGTCCATGCGCATGCCCTCCTTCTAAAATACGTTTGAGGCACCAAACGATGCCTCAAACGTAACCAATATCTATGATGCTGAGAGGCTCTCGCACCTACACACGGCGCTTGAGCTGAGCTCCGCCTTCGCCGGGCATAAGACGGCGCGCGTCGTAGACCGAATCGACACTGCTGATGGAAGCCAGCAGCGGATCCAGACCACTCGCGTCCGAGATCTCGACCATAAAGCGCAGGGTTGCAATACCCTCGCGGTTGGTCGACGTGGCGGCAGAAAGGATATTGCCGCCCGCATCGCCAATGGCAATGGTGACATCCTTGAGCAGGCCCATGCGGTCCAAGCACTCGACCACGATCTCGACCTGGAAGAGGGTGTCAGCAGCGCCGTCCCACTCCACATCGATCATGCGCTCGGGATGTTCCATAAGACCCTTGACGTTGGGGCAGTTGGCGCGATGCACCGAAACGCCACGACCGCGCGTGATGAAGCCGACGATGTCGTCACCCGTCACGGGGTTGCAGCAATGAGCCAGACGGACCAGCAGGCCGCTGTTGCTCTCGCCCTTGACGATAATGCCGTTACTGGCGCTCTTGCCGCGCTTTTGAGGCTTGCGGTTGGAGCCGCGAGCGGGCTGCTTCACGACCTCGGCGATAGCCTCGGCCTTGGTGAGCTGTTCCTCGGGCTTGGGGTCCAAGATTTGCTCGACCTTATTGCCCACAGCGCGCGAGGCAACCTTGCCGGCGCCGACGGCGGCAAACAGGTCCTCGAGCTGCTTGAAGTTAAACTGCTCCGCCACGGCATTGAGCGCACGCGTCGAACGCGGCGTAGAAATGCCATAGCCACGCTTACGCAGATCCTTGGCCAGCATATCGCGACCGGCGGCAGCGTCGTCGTCCTTGGCCGCAGCGGCAAAATAGCGGCGGATCTTTGACTTGGCGGAAGGTGTCTTAACGATCTTGAGCCAATCGCGCGACGGCTTGGAACTCTTGTTAGTCAGGATTTCAACGCGGTCGCCCGTCTTGATCTCGTGCGTGAGCGGAGCCACCGCACCGTTGATTTTGGCGCCGACGCAGTGGTTTCCCACCTCGGTGTGAACGGCATAGGCAAAGTCGAGCGGCGTTGAACCGGCACGAAGCGCCATGACCTCGCCTTTGGGCGTGAAGACAAAGATCTCCTGATCGAACAGATCGACCTTCAGCGAGTGCAGGTATTCCTTGGCATCGGTGATCTCGTCGGAAGCCGCCCAATCGAGCGAATGCTTGAGCCAGTTGATCTGGTCGTCCAAACGTTGAGCGTCATTGGTCTTGGAAGCAGACGATCCGCCCGACTTCTTATATAGCCAGTGAGCGGCAATGCCGTACTCGGCCTGCTCATGCATCTCGTAGGTTCGAATCTGAATCTCGAGCGGACGAGCCGTAGGGCCGATGACCGTCGTGTGGAGCGACTGGTAGTTATTGACCTTGGGCATGGCGATATAGTCTTTAAAGCGACCAGGCATGGGGTGCCACAGCGTATGCACCGCACCGAGCGTGGAGTAACAATCGCGCACCGAATGGGTAATAACGCGCAGCGCCACCAGGTCGTAGATCTCGGAGAACTCCTTGCCCTTGCGCTTCATCTTTTGGTAGATGGACCAATAGTGCTTGGAGCGGCCGTTGATCTGGAAGTCCTCCAGACCAATGCGGTTGAGCTCATCGGTAAGCGTCTTGATGGTCTCGGCAAGGTAGCGCTCGCGGACCTCGCGCGACTCAGCCACCATGCGCGCGATGCGCTGGTAGGCATCGGGCTCCAGGTAGAAGAAGGACAGGTCCTCGAGCTCCCACTTAATAGAGCTCATGCCCAGGCGGTCGGCCAAGGGCGCGTACACGTCCATGGTCTCGCGAGCCTTAAACAGGCGACGATCCTCGCGCAGGGCTGCCAGCGTTCGCATGTTGTGCAGACGGTCGGCAAGTTTAACGATGATGACGCGAATGTCCTTGGACATGGCGAGGAACATCTTGCGCAGCGTGAGCGCCTGCTTCTCGTCCATGCTGTCGACTTCGATGTTGGTGAGCTTGGTCACGCCATCGACGAGCTCGGCCACCGTATCGCCGAACAGGCCGGAAACATCGGCGAGCGAGGTCTCGGTATCCTCGACGGTATCGTGCAGCAGCGCGGCGCACACCACATCGCAGTCCATCTTGAGATCGGCCAAAATGATGGCAACCTCGACGGGATGGTTAATGTACATCTCGCCCGAGCGGCGCTTTTGGTTGCAGTGCTTCTCGGCGGCAAAGCAGTAGGCCTGCTCAACCTTAGAAAAGTCGTCCTCATTCATATATTTGAGGCACAGGCGCTCCAGCTTGTCGTAGCTGTCCGCCATAATCTCGGGCGGCAGCTCATCGGCATGCTTATAGTGCTCCATCTCCGAAAAAGGCTGGAGGGTAGAATCATGGGCGGTACGGGCTGCGGCATCCATCGAGGTCCCCTTCCCCTAGGCCCGCGGTACGATCGGGCGGTTAACTTTGGCTAGCATATCAGAAGCGCACGAATCGAGCGCCCAACTCCGGAAAGCCGAGAACTCCATGCGCGAGCGCAAGCCCTCCAAATAGCGAATTGACCTGCTCAATTGCACGCGGCCGGGGTTTTCGGCCATCGCGATGCGACGGGTGTCGTCAAACCCCGAAACGCGACAAAAACCAAGCTCTTCGAAGATTCCCAAGCCGCTTTCCACCGAGCGCTCGTCGACCGGCGTGCGAGCATCGATGGCAAGGCACATCTGCGCGATGTCGATATCGCTCGCGCTAAAGGAATCGTCCCGGGTCTTGCCGCGGTTGGAGCGCACATGGTCTGCAGCGCGCGATAGAGCGTGACGAGCTCGTCGCGCTCGGGGCGCATAGCAGTCGAGCAGGCGCTCGTTAATACGGGGCGTCACGCGACGAATAGAGTAGATCGGGATCACGGCGGGTTGGCCCATCGCGACCGGCGCGGCCCGCTCATCTGGGTTTAAACTCAATGCCGCCAAACGGCATGTGATAGAGCACGACATGGCGAATATCGGGAAGTTGGCGCCCTCGCCAAAGGCGGATGTCGAGACGATGCAGCTGAGGCTGCCGTCTCGAAACGCCTCCTCTACGCGATGGCGGTCGGTGCGCGTAAGGCCAGCGTTATAGAACGCGATACGGGTCGCACAGTCGGGAACGCGTTTGCGTAGTGTCTTGGCGAGCGCCACGGACTGGTCGCGCGAATTGACGTAGATGACGGTCTTTTCCCCCGTCGCCACGATCGACACCAAACGGTTCTCGCGGCTCGCAAGATCTCGGTCGTCCTCGAGCTGCAGGTTCTCGCGCACCGTCTCGTCGACCACCGTGTGAGTGATCGGAAGCGTGCGGGCAAGCTCGGCCACGACCGGAGCCGTCGCGGTGGCCGTCGCGGCCATAACGACCGGGTCGCCCAGGGCTTTGAGGATATCGGGCATGTCGAGATAGGCGCTGCGGTCGCCGCCCTTGGCAAGGCCAGCGTGGTGCGCCTCATCGATAACGACAAAACCGATGCGCCCCGAACGCGCAAAGCGGTCGCGGTGAATGGACAGGAACTCGGGCGTCGTGAGCACGATGCCGGTACGGCCCGAAGCCAAGCCGGCAAACACGTCATCGCGCGCCGCCTCCACGGTCTCGCCGGTCAACACGCCGACGCCAATGCCGAGCGCGGCCATCGTCGACGAGAGGTGATAGGCCTGGTCGGCAACGAGCGCGCGCAGCGGATAGACAAAGATGCTCGCACGCCCGCGAAGAACCGCCTCGCGCGCGGCATGCACATGGAAGATGAGCGACTTGCCGCGCCCCGTTCCCATAACGGCCAGAACACTTTGGTGATCGGCCAGGGCATCGAGCACCTCGACCTGCGCGCGGTGCGGCTGGTTCGAGCCTATAAAGCTATGGATAAGCGAGCGCGTCAGCTCGGTATAAGAAAGCTGGGCGAGTGTCTCGCGCTTACGCGACTCCAGGCGCAGGCCGGAATCCGCCGGCTGCACGCCACGACGAAGCTCGCATGCCGGATCGTCGACGCTGGGCAGCGTGGTATCGCGGACCAGAACATCCTTGATCATGAGCTTGGGCTTCACACGCCCCTGCCAATGCTCGGCAACGGCCTCGAACACCAAGTCGACAGCGCTATCGCAGTTGATGAGCTTATCGATTTGCGGCACGCGGAACATAATGGCCGGCACGCTTGCGGCGCCATCGGTCGCCACAAAGCGCATGTGCTCGCCGGTTTTGCCCACCACGGCGCGATCGCACATCGTCACGCCCTCGGCGGCCAGCAGCGGCACCTTGTTGCCCTGGCCAAACGGCTCAAGACGGGAAATCTGCTCTATAGTCTCGATATTCAGCTCGGAAAGGTCGACCGTGGCGGCAACCTCGTCGATGTCTTCAAAGTCCTCGGCGGGAATCTCCGATAGCACGGCGGAAAGGCGACGACGGAATTCATCGAGCTTGGATGCCTCGATGGTCACACCCACCGCACCGGCATGTCCGCCGCGACGAATCAGCAGGTCGGAACAGCGCTCGACGGCGTCAAACAGGTTAACTTTGCCCACCGAGCGACCAGAGCCGCGCGCGATACCGTCCTCGATCGAGAACAGCAGCGCCGGCACGTGATAACGGTTGGTCAGACGGCTTGCCACGATGCCCTTGACACCCTCGTGCCAGCCTTCGCCGCCCACGACGATCGCGCGTCCGCCGTCATAAGTCTCCTCGACCTTTGCCATGGCATCGCGCGTAAGCTCCGCCTCGATCTCACGGCGCTGGCGGTTGATTTCCTCGAGCTCAGCCGCCAGCGCGCTTGCTTCGATGGGATTGCGGGCAAGCAGCAGGTCGAGCGCCAGCTTGGGATCGGCCATGCGACCGGCAGCGTTTAAGCGGGGAATGAGCGAGAATGACAGGCCGTCGGCCGTAATGGTAGAAAGATCGGCCTTGGCAAGTGCGGCAAGCGCGATATAGCCGGGACGGGCCGTCACGCGCATCCGCTGGATGCCCTCGGCGACCAGTGCGCGATTCTCGGGCGTGAGCGGCATCATGTCGGACACGGTGCCCAGCGCCGCGACCTCTATCAGCGAACGCCAATACGACGGCTTGCCCAAACGCTCGCCCAGGACCTGCACCAGTTTGAGTGCCACGCCGGCACCGGCAAGCTCGCGCGAGGGACCCTCGTCCTCGAGCTTGGGGTCGGTCAGGGGCACGCCCTGCGGCACCTGGTCGGAAGGCTCGTGATGGTCCGTGACCACCAAATCGATCCCCAGGCTCTCCAGATAGGAGACCTCTTCCTTGGCGGCAATACCGTTATCGACGGTCACAATCAGGTTGGGTTGGGCGAGCTCGTTGACGCGGTCGAGCGCCGCACGCGACAGGCCGTACCCCTCGTCAAAGCGGTGCGGGATAAACGGTGTGACATTGGCGCCAAACATCCGCAGCGCCTCGGTCAACAGACAAGTCGACGTTATGCCGTCGACGTCAAAATCGCCAAAGACGGCGATGCGCTCGTGACTGCGAACAGCGCGCTCAACGCGGTCGGCGACGACCGCCATGCCCGGAATAACGAGCGGGTCCGCCCAGTCGCGATCGAGCGAAGGCGTCAAAAACAGTTGGCCTTCCTCGATGGATGTAATGCCGTGCGCAACCATAATGCGCGCCACCAGCCCGGGTATGCCCAGGCCAGCCGAAAGCTCCTTTTCGAGCTCGGGGTTTTGCCGAGCGACCGCCCAGCGATGCGTCGTCTTAAGCGATGACATAGGCGCCCACCCCCGATAGGGGCAGGTCGCCGCGATACCTCTCACGGTTCATAGCGATGAGTCCTCTGTGTATGCCCGCTTCGGCAGGCAGATCTGTTGAACGGATTTATTATACCGTGCGGCACGGACGCAAAACGCCGCGGTGCGCCGCGGTTTCGGCAAACGATGGCGGTAATGGCCTCGAAATAATCGAGCGTTTCAGCCGCACGGACGCATACGAGCGTCTAGCATATCCATACAAACGAGTTCGCGGATAAAGGGAGTCACGGGACATATGAAGCAATGGGCTGGACTGGGAAAGTTCCTCGCGGGGCATATGCAGATCATCGTTCCGATTTGCGTGGCGCTCGGAGTGCTCTTTCCCCAGCAGATCGGCGTGCTCAAGCCCATTGTTCCCGCCCTCTTCGCCTTTATGACGTTTCAGGGCGCGCTCAGCAACACTTTTCACCAGGTAGCCGAGGTGTTCCACCGTCCGCTGCACCTGATTCTGGCGCTGCTGGTCTCGGCAGTGCTTATTCCCATCGCGGCGTATGCCATAGGGTCACTCTTCTTTGGCTCCAACCCCAACCTTGTCTGCGGCATCGTGCTCGAGTACAGCGTGCCCGTGGCCGTCACCGCTTTTATGTGGATCAGCATGTTCGGCGGCAACGGCCCGCTCGCGCTCACCATCATCCTGACGTCCTCAGTTATCTCCCCTGTGACGATTCCGCTCACGCTTAAGCTCTTGCTGGGTGCCACCGTCTCGATCGACGTGCCGAGCATGATGCAAGACATGGCCTTTATGATCGCCATCCCCGCCGTGCTCGGCATCGTGATCAACGAGCTCACGCGTGGATGGGGACACGAGAAGCTCTCCCCCGCGCTCTCGCCCGCCTGCAAATTCATGATGATGGGCGTTATCGCCTCCAACTCCACCGCCATGAGCGAGTACGTGCTGCACATGAACGCGGTGCGCCTGGAAGTCGCCCTCTTTATTTTGACCTTCGCCATCAGCGGCTTTGTCATCGGTTTTCTGGTCGCCCGTGCGCTGCATCTGCCATATAGCGAGACGGCTACCATGTGCTTTACCTGCGGCATGCGTAACATCTCTTCGGGCGCCGTCATCGCCACGCAATACTTTCCGGGCGAAGTCGTATTCCCCGTCATGTGCGGCACGCTGTTTCAGCAGGTACTCGCCTCGCTTATCGGACATCTCTTTGAGCGTCTAACCGACGAGGAGCGCGCCGCCCAGCGCAAGCGGGTCGAGGCCGGCCGCGACGCCATGGCACGCTAGACTGTCCGCAGTGTGCGGGCGCTCACTTTACGATATGAGCGCCTCCAGATGTGCACGGAGTCGCTCCGCATCGACATCGAGCGTGGTCTCAGCATTGACCTGGGCCAAACGATAGCCGACAAAGTAGGGCGAAACCACCCAACGCGGCAGCGCCTTGGCAATGGTCCGACCGCCCAGGTGATAGAAGAACAGGTTATACGACTCTGCGCGACCACCGTGGTGCTCGTTCAGGATATAGCGCAGAGCTACCTGGATCGCATCGGCGAAGAGATCCGCCTCGGCTTGGTCTCTCGTGTCATCGCTGGCAGCGATTCCCTGCGGGGCTGAAACGTTGATCTCAAAGAACCCCATGATCGGTTCGGTTGAGATGTTGACCGCGATTCTCCCCTGTTGCCAGAGATTGATGCCTTCGAAATTGGCAGAAGTCAGCGAAGTGTAGCCGTCTTCCTGCTCCAAACCCACAATCTGCATGTGCGGATGGACGAGGCTGCCGCCCGAAAGCGGGCCTTTGTTCTTGTACATGAGCACACTGCAGTACTGTTGGGAATCGATCATCTGCTGCCAACAGCCCAGGGCAAACCGCATCACATGATGCAGCTCATCCGGTTCATAGGTCACCAGGTCGGCGTCGTGATTGGCAGACTCGATCAATACGGTCTGACGTGTGGCCCGCAATGTCTTGAACTTATTCTCGAGCCAGATGCAGTCACCATCGCGCTGGATGATGTTGGCAAGCCCCTCCGTGTCGCAAAAGGGGCACGCGGTGCCAGGGCGACGATTATCGTCAGGCTTACCGCTCGCCTGCTGAACGTCAAATACCAGCGCCACGGGTTATACCTCCAGCGGCACGATCTTGGTGCCATGGAGCTCGGAGACGCCTAGCGCCGCCGCGACCGCGTCGCGATTTGCCGTAGTGATGCCGCCGCCGGGAAGGATGGTCAAACGATCGCCCGCATACTCGATTAAACGAGCCAGGTGATCGAAATTATCCTCGATCGACGTACCGGCAGCGCCGCCATGCGTGAGGATGCGCGTAACGCCGCAGTCGGCAAGTGTATCAATCGCATCGAGCTGAGCCTCGGGCGAGAGCTGGTCAAATGCCATGTGGAAGGTGATGTCGATGGGCTCACGCTTACATTCCTCGGCCGCGCAGCCCGCGGCCATCACGAGGGCGCCAAGCGTAAGTTCGTCG
>ENA-OQKC01000667-OQKC01000667.1-human-gut-metagenome-genome-assembly--contig:-NODE-667-length-13885-cov-2.088530_pt1 | contig 13885 bp, 16 predicted proteins | sample MGYA00242774_ERZ504790 | MGnify/ENA primary metagenome ERZ504790 (study PRJEB26092, sample SAMD00036419) | human gut metagenome | host: Homo sapiens | study: EMG produced TPA metagenomics assembly of...
AAAAGACGCCTGCTCACCGAGGCTCAATGACTCCGTGTAGCAGACGTCTCTTTTTTTTATGTAGAAATGGCGGTCTATAATTCTTGACCAATAAAACGGGATAGTTCCTGTTAATGCTTGTTCATTGCGCCGATAGTAAGTCCATCGGCCAACGCGTTCTGTCGACAATAAGCCGGCACGCTGCAGCATATCCAAATAATGAGAAATCGTCGATTGCGAAATCCCAGCTTTATCCTGAATAGAACCAACGCAGATGCCACCAGGGCAGTCGGCTGTATCTGGAGACAGATGAAGCGTTTTTACCAGGAAAATGCTTTTCCGGATCTTTAAGCCAGATCAGGATATTTACCCGCGTTTCATTGGACAATGCCTTGCACATTTCCATGAACTGCTTCTTATCCATCTGTATACATCTACCTTTCTAGATATTTAAAAATTACCTACTAATAGGATACGATGAAATAGCATTTTGTCAATATATACGGGTAATATTTAAGTAAACAAATTAGAAAGCATCCCATTCAGCAAAGCGTTCGTTCATCCGCTTTTTCTTTATCTTCCGAGTTTTTTCCTCCGCTGCCGCAAAGGGCATCCGTCCGGCCTCAATGGTCCGCTTATAAAAAAGCTCTATGGCTTGTTCTTCTGTCAGGCCTAAGCGGGCAAAGACAGCCCGGGCCTTTTCTCTCGTTACGTCATCCATGCTGTGCATCTCCTTGGCGTTTATCATAGCGATTTTGGGCTTCCTGATTGATACCGTCTAAGGTAGCCATATGCCAGACGGCGTACATCATCGTCTTGAGCAGGATGACCCCCAGGACGGCCCCCGTCCCTTCTCCCAGCGAAAGGCCGGCCGTAATGGGCACATCATATTCGTCGATGCCGCACAGGCGCAGGGCCTGGGCCATACCGGGTTCTCTTGAAATATGAGAAGGCAGGGCATAATCCCCAACGCCAGGATCTATGGCAACGGCGCAGGCCAAGGCCGTCGCCGTAATAAAGCCGTCGATATAAAAAGGGATCCGCTCATCGGCACAGGCCAGCATAGCGCCACACAGAGCGGCCAGGTCGAATCCCCCGACACAGCGAAGAATCGCTTCCGGAGATGTCAGCTGCCCTTCATAGCGCTTCATGGCGTCGGCAATGACACGGCGCTTATGAAACAGCAGTTTATAATTTCCCTTGGCGGAACCAAAGCCCGAAAGCCAGGTCATCTTTTTCGGCGATAAGGCCGTGAGCACCGCTGCCGACGTCGTCGTATTGCCGATGCCCATTTCTCCGAAGGACAAGAGATTGATGCCTTCGGCCTTTGCCGCCTCCACCTGTTCTCGACCGGCAGCCAAGGCCTGTTGAAACTGCTCTTCACTCATGGCCGGTTCCTTGGCAAAGTCCCGCGTTCCCCGGGCTATCTTGCGGTCGATGCCGACGGCATCTTCACTATCGATACCGACGTCGATGACGGCGTAGGGAATATGCTGACTACGGCAAAAACAGGTCACGGCCGATGTGCCTTCTACCATGTGCCGGCTCTGCATATACGTAATATCAGCGAGTTGTGCGACGACGCCAGAATGAACGACGCCATTATCGGCCGCAAAAATAAGGTGCTTCGGCCGAAGGTCTTTATGAAACTGTCCCCAAGCCAAGAGCACCTTTTTAGCTTGCTTTTCTAAAAGGCCTAAGCTGCCGGGGGTTTCGCCAAATTGTCTACTTGATGGATAGCCTGTTTCATATACTTGTCTTCGGTCATATCGTTCCTCTTTTACCATTTTTCGCTTTTTTCCTGCCCTCAGCCCTTCGTCTCGAAGGGTCTCGATAACATTCTTTTTTATTGTACCATGATTGGCCCCGATTCGCTACGACGGCGTCTTTAATACAATAATTTGCATTTTTAAAAATACTGCCATAGACGTCAGTGAATATTTGTCCATTCTGTAGCATATATTTCCTTGAAAAAACGTTTAATTTATGTCAAAATAGGCTTAAGAGTGGAGGTGGCCATCGTGTCCACAATTAAAGATATTGCAAAAGCTGCCGGCGTTTCTATTGCTACCGTCTCCATCGTCCTGAACGGAAAAGGACGGGAACGAAAAATTTCACAAGAAACTCAACAGCGAATATACAAAATTGCACAAGATTTAAACTACGTTCCAAACCAATCGGCAAAGAAGCTTCGGTCAGCACAAAAGGACAGCTACGCCATTGCTTTCTACTGGGCAACAGACTTTCGTATCAACTACTTGGCCCGTATCACCCTCGGTATCCAAGAAGAAATCATGAAACAGAATAAAACAATTCATTTAACTGTCGTCCCGTATAAAGTTGACCAGCTCCAAAAACAGCTCGAAGCCATGCAGAATGAATTCTTCAACGGCATCATCATCGCTAATATGTCCAACAAGGACATGGATTATCTCAATTCCATCCATATTCCCTGCCCGGTGGTCCTGTTCAATAGAGAATCGGATAAATACAGCAGCGTCACCATGGACAACTATCAAATTGGCTGCAATGTTGCCCGTCATTTCCTCGACAAGGGTATCTTCGACGCCGGCGTCCTGACCCATGATACGACCTTCCCCATCATGCGTACATGGATGCAGGGATTCCTCGATACCTTTGCCCAAAACGGTCACCCCGTACCGGAAGAAAACATCGTCCTCTGCGACACGGCTTCTGCCAGTGCTGTCGCCGCTACGAAAAAACTCTATGAAGAAAAACGCATGCCCCGGGCTATGTTCTGTGAATCAGACGTCCTGGCCCACGGTATGCTTTATGCCTGCCATTCCCTGGGTATCGCCATTCCGGAGGAAGTAGAAGTTTTCACCATCGGCATCAATATGGCCCAGCTCAACGACTACGCCATCCCCTCCTTGTCTCGTGTCGATATCCCCATGGGTGAAATCGGTCAGCACTGCCTGCATCTCATGGTCGATCTCATCGAAAAGAAAACAGAAAATCCGACGGTTCAATTCGTCGAAGGCCGGGAAATTATCGGACAATCCTCTCCGGCAGAATAAGCGATCTATTCCTTTCCCTCCCTATTTATCAAAACAGACGGGCCCATAAAGATCTCATCTTTATGGGCCCGTCTGTTTGTCATTTACACCTAGGATCAGGCTTGGAAAAAGGCTTTCATCGCCCTTACGATATCGGAAAATTCGTCATCAGCCACGGTCCGAACGGAAAGGACCAGGGCATCGTGCTGGATGCGGGCAATAATGGGGCAGTCGGCCTTGCGAAGGCCGGCTTCCAATTCCACTGCCGATCCGCTCATGGGCCGGATCGCGACGCCCCAACCGGGCATGACGACGCCCGGGCAGGCTCCGCCGCCCACGGAATCATCGACTTCGATAAGCGCTATGTCAGCCGGAAGTCCCGCCGCGGCTAAGGCCGCTGCCAGGGCCGCACCTCGTTTATGGCAAAGATCAGAAGACTGGGCCAGTGCCGCCAGGGTTGGAATCTTTTGAAGTGCTTCTTCGTCTCGATACAGGCGAAGGGTTCCTTCGAGGCCAGCTAAGGTCATCTTATCGACCCGCAGGGCCCGAATCAGCGGATGGCGTCTCATGGCGGCGATATAGTTGGCCTTGCCGACGATGATGCCGGCCTGAGGTCCGCCGAGGAGCTTGTCCCCGCTAAAGGTAACGACGTCGCAGCCGGCGCTAATTGCTTCGCGGACCGTCGGTTCATGGGGAAGTCCCAAGGTTTCCAGATCAATAAAGAGACCGCTTCCCAGATCTTGGATACAAGGCAGATGCTTTGAATGAGCCAAGCCTGCTAAGTCAGCCGCATCGACGCTTTCCGTAAAGCCGACGATGCGGTAGTTACTGGTATGGACCTTCATCAATGCCCCTGTCGCCTCACCGATGACCCGTTCATAATCAGCCAAATGAGTCTTATTGGTCGTTCCCACTTCACGGATGAAGCAGCCGCTCTGTTCGATGACGTCGGGGATGCGGAAGGAGCCGCCGATTTCAACCAGTTCACCGCGGGAAATGACGACTTCTTTTCCCGAAACCAGGCTAGTCAATACGAGTAGCACAGCCGCGGCATTATTATTGACGACCAGAGCATCTTCGGCTTCGGTCAAGCGGCAAAGGAGTTCTCGGACGTGGTCATCACGACGGCCCCGTTTCCTCAAAGTCAGATCATATTCTAAATTATTATAATGACTGACAAGGTCAGCTATGTTCTGAGCCAGTTCAGGGGCGAGCACGGCACGCCCTAGATTGGTATGAAGGACGGTCCCCGTCCCATTGATGACCCGACGCAAGTGCCCCCGATCAGCATCCTGAATATGAGACATAACGGCCTGGTCAAAAAGTTCCGGTGAAAACGGCATCTCCCACCGACCTTCAAGAATGGCACGACGTCGATGTTCCAAGACGGTGCGAATGGCGTCACGCACAACGTTTCGCGACTTTTGTAACGATTGAAAGGCCGAACGCTGCAAGAGAGTATCGACATCGGGAAGCTGACGGAGCAGCTCTTTTTGGGCTTCATTCATAAGGGGGCCCTCCTTTCGATTCATAGTCAGCCGCCTTCGGTCCCACGGCCCGTCCCTCACCGTCTCTTACGGTAAGGCCGCAGTCATCAAAATATTTTAAAAGTAAGAGGGCTTCTTGACGGTTAATCATCAAGAGGTCGCGAAAAGTCCTAATCGTCAAAATCTCATGGCTTTTAAAATATCGAATAATTCGGTCAGCCGCCTGGTGAAGACACGGCTTAAAAAATGACAAATTCTGAAGAGAGAAAGAGGAGACTCTTTCCCTGCAGCGCATCGAGAACAGGAGCTATATCCGGCCCCAAAGAAATGAATTCGGCGACCGCTACCGGACGATAGCCGCTTTTTGCCAATCGCTTTTCAATCTCCGACTGGTATTGGCGTTGAATCGGCGAAAAAACGCGGCGAAACCCTTTAGCCGCAATAAACCTCCGTGACAAACGGCAAACCTTTCGAGATAATAACAGCTGCAAGAGCGCCTTTCCTTCCTTTTCACCAAGGCACATCTGCTGCCGCCACTCAGGCTGGGGCATGCCGAGCCGCAAGGGCCACTTTTTATGGTATTCCTGAAGAACAGACAGCGTCCGAGACTGCCAGGATTTGAAGGCTTCACGATGTAGATATCCCAGTGGGAAGACCTGTATCAATCCTCGTTCCTGCAAATGTTGTAAAGCATCTTGCACCTGAGATACAGGAAGATCCAAGCCTTCAGCCACAGCTTCCTCCGTTGAAAAGGGAGATTCACAGCATTGTAAAAAATGGGCTGCCATTTCCTCAATCAGACCGGCGTCTCGAGTCCGTAGGGCTGCCAAAAGGTCTTCCTTAAAGCGGCGGTGCTTAGCTGGATGGGCATCGAGGATCTTTCCACCGGCTAGGGTGTGCATCGGAGAAAAAGAGCGAAGAATAAAAGGCTCCCCACTTTTAGCATATATGTCGGTACCTTCGACACGGATCTGCAAAAAGCCAGCCTCTCCCGGTTCAATCTGTTCCACGCCTAAGGGCACGATGCGGGCCATGACTTCTCTCGTACCGATGAGAAGTCGCACGCGCTGCCACAAAAACAGCGGCGGCGCATCCGAAAGAACGGTCACCTTGACATCGATCAGGCTCGTCGCCGTCATATCCGGCGTCGTACAGAGGACTGAGCCACGGGGGATGTCACGAGCAGAAATCCCCAGCAAATTAAGGGCCGTCCGCTGTGACGGCTCTGCACGCAGAACGTCCTTTTCATAGACCTGAATATTGCGGATACGTACCTGCCTCCGGCCTGGGTAAAGCCAAAGCGTCTGTCCCTTTTCCATCGGTCCGTCGAGGAGAGTCCCCGTGACGATGGTGCCAACACCAGAAAGAGAAAAAGAACGGTCTACATGGAGACGACCATGGCCGTCAGCCGGGCCGGGCAGCATCTTTTCGGCCATCTGCGACATAGTCCTGACGAGTTCCCTCAATCCGCGGCCGCTTAGGGCATCGGTGACAATGAGAGGAGCGTCTTCTACTGCCGTACCGACAAAATCAGTTTTTATGCGAGTCAGGGACGCGTCGAGCATCGATGGCGGCACGGTATCGGCCTTGGTCACGACGACGATGAAGTTACGCACGCCAAAAAGGGTCAAGATGCCGAGATGTTCTCGCGTCTGCGGCATGACCCCTTCTTTCGCATCGACGACTAAGAGGACCATATTAAGGCCCGGCAGGCCGGCGACCATATTCTTTATAAATTTTTCATGCCCCGGAACGTCGACGATACCGGTCCGCGTTCCATCAGGCAGGTCGAACCAGGCAAAGCCTAAATCGATTGTAAGGCCCCGTCGTTTCTCTTCAGCCGTCCGATCGGTATCGATACCCGTCAAGGCTTTCACCAGGGTCGTCTTGCCATGGTCGACATGGCCGGCGGTCCCGATAACGATATGTCTATCCATCCGGTCAACCTTCTTTTGTCTTTGTATAGGAAACGGCAAGTCCCTGGCGGCTGGCACGATACAAAGCGACCCAGGTCACGGAAGCCTGATCCAGCAAGTCCGTGAGGGCCGCTTCATCGTTCAATTCGTATTTTAAAGAAAAACCGCAGGACGCATCGATTTTCCCCGGCGTCGGAATAATGCGTACCGAAAGTCCCGCCGCTTTAGCAAGCCGTTCTCCCTCGATGGCCTGCTTCGTCGACGGCACTAAGGCGATGCCGTATTCGCTGACCGTCACTGCCCTTCCTGTGCCAAGGCCTGTTCTACAGCCTGTGCCAGTTGGTCGGCACAAGATGTCCCCCGCTGGTCGCAAGGGTTGCCCTTCAAGATATCAACCGCACGCTGGGCATCCGTATCTTCAAGGAGTTTCCCGAGGGCCAGCGTATTGCCCGGGCAGCCGCCGACGAAGTGGACGTCATGGAGCTTACCGTCTTCGATAGCAAAGTTAATCTCGCGGGCACAGGTACCCTTGGTCTTATAGGAATAGTTTTTCATAAAAAGTCACCTCGAATAGTAGGCGGAAAATTATTTCAGCAAAGAATCTAATTTATCCTTCAATACATTGGCCGGAACGGAGCCGATAGCCCGGTCGACGACCTTGCCGTCTTTGAAAAAGACCATGTTGGGAATCGTGCTGACATCATAATCCTGAGCCAACCCCGGATTTTCATCGACGTCGAGTTTACCGATTTTAACCTTACCCGTATATTCTTCGGCAAGTTCGGTAATAATCGGGCCTTCCTTTTCGCAGACGCCGCACCAGGTTGCAAAAAAATCAACCAAAACAGGTTCACTGCTGTTCAAAACTTCTTTTTCAAAATTGTCGTTTGAAAATTTATATTCCATAAGAGACGCCACCTTTCTTTTTGACTATTTGCCTTTTGTAACTAATTTCATTATATATTAGTACACCAATCGAGTCAAGTTTTCCCCAAAAATTTACAAAACAAGCCTTTCCGGGTTAAGAACGGGCCAAGGCTTTCAAAGCATCAGCCGCGGCCAGGACGTCAGCCGTTGTCGTAAATTGAGAAAAAGAAAAGCGGACCGTCCCCTGAACGGCCGTCCCCAGGGCTTCGTGCATGAGGGGCGCACAGTGATAGGCCGGCCGCGTCGCCATCCCATAGTCCTGCCATAGGATATCGCTGACCAGGGCCGACTCGGCGTCGCCGATATTCAGGCTGTAGACGCCGACCCGAGGGCCGGAAAAAGCTCCATAGAGGCGGATACCGGGAATGTTCGCTACGGCAGGAAGAAAGACGTCGGCCAAGGCCTGCTGATGGGCCAGGACGGCCGAAATCCCCGTTTTCAGGATGAGTTCGACAGCCGCGCTCAGGCCGGCAATGCCGGCGACATTGGCCGTCCCCGCTTCAAAGACAGACGGAATCTCTGGCGGCTGCTCCTTTTCAAAGGTATGGACGCCGTCCCCATCGGTAATAAAAGGCCGGGCCTCGACGTCGCGGCGGATGACGATGCCCCCGGTTCCGCCCGGTCCATAGAGTGATTTATGCCCTGTAAAGCAGGCCGCCGTCACGATGCCGTCAGATAGATCGATATCACAGGCGCCGGCCGTTTGCGATACGTCGACGATGAGTCCCAAGTGATGATTCCGGCAAAAGGCCTTGATGCGGTCTAAGTCTAGGACGTTGCCGGTTACATTGGAAGCATGATTGCAGACCAGCCATTTCGTCTTTGGCGTCAGCAGTTTTTCCAGGCTCTCATAGGCGAGAGCTCCCGTAGGACTGACGGCTGGTATGACAGACACTTCGACGCCTTGTTCTTCCAATTGATACAGCGGCCGCAGCACGGCATTGTGCTCCCAGGCCGTCGTCAGTACACCATCACCGGGGCGGATGAGGCCTTTCAGGACCATATTCAAGGCCACCGTCGAGTTATGGGTAAAGGCCACTTCGTACCGATCACGACTGTGAAATAGCGCCTGTATCCTTTCTTTCGCCGTCAAGACGATGTCGTAAGCCTTCAGGGCATAGCCATGGGCCCCGCGGGACGGATTGCCAATGTCTCCGGCGGTCAAGGCCGCATAGACGGCTTTCGATACGACATCCGGTTTTTGAGCCGTCGTCGCCGCGTTGTCAAAGTAGTACATGGGCCCTCCTTTCAGAACATCTCTATCAAAAAAGGCCTGACCAGACTGCCAGCAGCAGCTCGTCAAGCCTTTATGTCGTTACCGGTTAGATGCCAAAGCGTGCAAAGATCGTGTCGACGTGACTGAGCATCTTGTTGACATCAAAGCAGCCTTCAATTTCTGCTTCGGTCATATACTTTTTAACGTCTTCATCTTTTTTCAGATTTTCTAAGAAATCTTCCCCATCGATCCAACGCTTCATGGCATTGCGCTGTACCCAGCGATAAGCCTGTTCGCGAACGGCGCCTTTTTCAACGAGCGTATTGAGGATGATCGGGCTGTAAATGAGGCCGCCGGTCAGATTGAGGTCAGCCATCATCTTATCGGGATAGACCAGGAGCTTGTCGATGACCCGGGTGAACGTCTGGAGCATGTAGTCAAGGGCAATGGTGCTGTCCGGCAGGATGACTCGTTCTACGGAAGAATGGGAGATATCGCGTTCATGCCAAAGAGCAACGTCTTCTAACGCTGCCTGGGCATTGCCGCGGATGACGCGGGCTAAGCCGCACATGCGTTCACAGGTAATGGGGTTGCGCTTATGAGGCATGATGGACGAGCCCTTCTGTTTGGGGCTGAAATATTCTTCAGCTTCCCGGACTTCCGTCCGCTGAAGATGACGAATTTCCGTCGCCATTTTATCGATGGAGCTGGCAATGACGGCCAAGGTCGTAACGTATTCGGCATGGCGGTCACGCTGGAGGGTCTGCGACGAAATCGGCGAGGCCGCAATGCCGAGATGTTCGCAGACATATTGTTCAACGAAGGGATCAACGTCAGCATACGTACCGACAGCTCCGGAAATTTTACCGACAGCGATCGTTTCTTTAGGCGTGTTTCATGCGGTCGATATCGCGTTACGATTTCAGCCATCCAGTTGCACAGTTTGAGACCAAACGTCGTCGCTTCAGCATGGATGCCATGAGTACGACCGATGCAGGGCGTATATTTAAATTCAACGGCACGGCGGCGGAGTACGGCGTGGAAGTCTTCAAGATCCTTGATAAGGATGTCCGACGCCTGTTTCAGCATCGAACCCAAAGCCGTATCCTTAACGTCCGTCGACGTCAGGCCCAGGTGTACGTATTTTCCTGCTTCGCCGATGTTTTCGGAAAGGTTGGAGACGAAGGCAGCAATATCATGATGTGTTTCCGCTTCGATTTCATGGATGCGGTCGACAGAAAAAGCGGCTTTTTCGCGAATTTCTTTGGCTGCTTCTTTGGGGATATTGCCCAATTCGGCCTGGGCTTCACTGGCCAGGATTTCGACCTGTTTCAGCGTGTCCCATTCATTGAATTCTGTCCAAATCTGACCCATTTCCGGTTTCGTATAGCGTTCAATCACAGTTGATCTCTCCTTTATCATTGACATGAGTCGGTAAAAAAAACTCACCGTTACTATTATACACTATCTACAGTGCCGAAGGTAGCCGTTTTTGCAAGTTTTATTCAACGATGATCGCTGCCCCTTCCCGCTTTGTCACATAGCCGATGACAGCGGCACAGGGAATGGTGTCCTTCAAGTCCCGTTCTAACCGGGGCGCGTCTTTTTCAGAAACGGCGATGAGCAGTCCTCCCGACGTCTGGGGATCGTATAAAATATCCATCATTCTTTTGTCGATGCCGTCAGCTAAAATGCGTCCGGCAACGAAATCCCGATTGCGATACGCACCGGCCGGGATAAGTCCCATAGCTGCCATCTCGAGAGCTTCTTTATGGAAAGGAATGGACGAGGTGTCAAAATGAATCGTCGTACCGCTGCCGTCGGCCATTTCACAGGCATGACCTAAGAGGCCGAAGCCGGTTACATCGGTGCAGCTGTGAACGTCATAACGGACCATCACGTCCCGAGCCGCTTTATTGAGCTGAGCCATCTGATCATGGAGCTGTTTTACGAGCGATGGGGCTATAAAATCACCTTGAGCTGCCGTCATTAAGATACCGACGCCTAAGGGCTTAGTCAGAATGAGGACATCACCGGGACGGGCCGATGAGTTTCGCAATAACTTTTGCGGATGCACGAACCCCGTAACCGATAAGCCGTATTTCGGTTCCTTATCTTCAATCGTATGACCGCCAGTGATGATGACGCCCCCTTCATAAGCCTTGTTGTAGCCGCCTTCAAGGATGAGGCGGACAGCCTCTTGGCCCATCTTCAGGTTGACGCACATGACGTTCATAGCCAATTTCGCCTCAGCCCCCATGGCGTAGACGTCGCTTAAGGCATTGGCCGCCGCAATCTGCCCGAATAAATAGGGGTCGTCGACGATAGGGGGAAAGAAATCGACGGTCTGGACGATGGCCAAATCGTCCGTAACTTGGTAGACCGACGCGTCGTCGCTCTTGTCGTAGCCGACGAGGAGGCGGTCATCAGTATGTGTCGGAAGACCTTCCAACAAATGAGCCAGCGTCCCTGGCCCTAATTTAGCGCCTCAACCGGCGCAGGATGCGAGTTGTGTCAACTTCAGTTTATCGTCCATCGAAATCCCCCCCTTTGAATGACAACCTTTATAATAATCTTCTATGGATGTCTCTATTATACTATAATTTTATGCCTTGTTTCATGACTTCTTTTATTTTTGCAATTCTTACGCCCCGGTTTAGCTCGATTTTAGATTTACCAGCTATACTGTGTTTGTACTCAAGAAGAAGCAATGACAGACAGGAGGAATTCATCATGACCCAAGAAAAATGGCAAGATACATTCGTTTCCATCAAACATAAGATTTTCACCGCCCGCAACGCCAAAATCGCAGCCGCCGTTATCGTCGTCGCCGTCATAGCCGGTGCCGGCGGCCGCTACTATCTCCACCAGCGGCACATCGCCCGCCACGAAGAGCAAGTCGCTGCCATGGCCGATATGACCCAGGCCCAGGCCAAACAGAAAGGCATCAGCCTCATCAATGAAGAACAGGCCCGCGCCGCTGCCGCCAAGGCCATCGGCAAGGACGAAAGCCAGCTGGACTTTAAAGAAGTCGCCCTCTTCGATATGGACAGCATGAAGCACCGCGAAGGCCGCGATGAACACCGGAAAGACCGCCGTGGCGAAGAAGGCCGTGAAAGAGGTCATGACCGCGATGAAAAGGGCCGCCCGGAAATGGGTGACCGCATGAGACCGGGCCAGGACGATCATCAGATGGGTCCGCAAAACCATCAGGGCGGAGCTCCTAATATGGCCCTCCAACCGCCGCAGGAATTGATGACGCCGCCGGAAGCAGGACAGCAAGGCCAACAGCCGGCACCTCAGGGGCAGCAGCCGGCAGCGCAAACGCAGCAGGCCGCACAACAAGGCCAGCAGACGGCGCAACAGGGTAACCCGCCGGCACAAGGTCAGATGCAGCCGGGCTTCCACCCCATGTATAAGGTCCGCGCCGTCTCCGGCAGCGTTCGCTATGACATCCTCATCGACGCCGTCACCGGGTCGGTCATCCACACCCAAATCGATGACTGATAAAAAGGACTGACCGATGAAGTATCTTGTATTGCTCCCATGAGCCAGATATGCAACGCTGGTTTATGGAAGCCATGCAGGGGCTCCATCGGCCGGTCCTTTTTTCTGCCTTCAAAAACAGCTATAATAGAAATATCATACAGAAAGGATGCTGCCCTATGCTCCATATACGCGATATTTCCCTGCGCCACCGCCTGCTCATCGCCAATTTCACCATGGTCTTTGTTCCCATCTTCATCTTGACCGTCCTCGGCTTCCTCTTGGTCTCGGGCCTTCGCTTCTCGTCGCCCCACAACGACCTGACGACTTTATGGCCGGAAAAGGGGCCGGCCCTTTCCATCCAATATACGGTCAGCTCGCTTCGAGTCAAAGCTGAGCGGCCGGGTCCGCTTAGACTCAAAGACCTGCGCGAAGACTGCCAGGTCTTAGAAAGCCTGGGTATCGCCACGGCCATCATCCGTCACGACCAGGTCGCCTACGTCACGCCAGGCGTCGACTTCTACGGTCTGGCCAATAGAGTTCTGGAAAAGGCCCACGGCCAACAGACGATCATGACCTGGGACGGCGACGGTTTCTTCTTCCGCTATTCGTCGCCGCACAGCGGGACGACGATCATCGCCGCCGGAAACACGCCTTTCATCGCCAAGAGCGGCATCCGTGAAGGCATGGCCAAAAACGTCATCCAAGGCTTGCTCATCTTCATTGTCGGCACGGCCAGCGTCATCATCATCGCCTGCGGCCTCATCCTGTCGCGCCTCTTATCGCGCCAAATCTTAGGCCCCTTGGCCGCCCTTCGCACGGCGGCAGCTGAAATTGAAAAGGGCAACCTCGATTATAAACTGACCGTCTCATCCCGCGACGAACTGGGCCAGACCTGTTCCGCCTTCGACCGCATGCGCCGCCAACTCCGGGCAGCCCGAACGGCTCAGGAAAAATACGAGCAGAACCGCAAAGAACTCATCGCCGGCATTTCCCACGATCTGTCGACACCACTGACCCTTTTAAAAGGTTATGCCAGCGGCATCTTAGTCGGCATTGCCAAAACGGCAGAAAAGCGCCATCACTATATGGAGCTCATTTACCAGAATGCCTGCTCCTTAGAAAAAACTCGTCGACCGCCTCTTCCTCTTTTCAAAACTCGACTTAGGCCAGGTCGATTTTACCCTGGAAAGGGTATCCCTAAGAGATTATTTTGCCGACTTTACCGCTGAAAACACCGCCCTCCTCGCCGAGAGGGGCCTTTCCCTCCGCTACGAGGCGCCACCGGAAGCGGCGCGGGTCCGCATTGACCGCATGCAGTTCCAGCGGGTCGTCGACAACCTCTTAGAAAACGCATTGAAATACAAAGAAACGGAGACGGTCGCCATGGATATCCGTTTGGAAGCGGCAGAAAAGCAGGTCGTCCTCTCCTTTGCCGACCACGGTCCCGGCGTCCCCAGGGCCGACCTTGCCAAATTGTTCGACAGTTTTTACCGCACTGATGAAGCCCGGACAGACGTCAAAAAGGGCAGCGGCCTGGGTCTTGCCATCGTCAAACAAATCATTGCCACCTTAAAGGGCCGGATATACGCAGCCGAAACGCCTGGCGGCGGCCTGACCGTCGTCATCACCTTGCCGGCAGCAGAGGAGGATAGCCATGAAATCGATTCTAATCATTGAAGACAATATGGAAATCGCCGAACTTGAACGAGATTTTCTCGAAGCCGACGGGATTGAAAGCGTCATCGAAACGGACGGCACCAAGGGCCTGGAACGGGCCCTTGCCGATGATTTTGACCTCATCCTGCTGGATATCATGCTCCCCGGGACGGACGGTTTTCACATCTGCCGCCGCAT
>ENA-OQKC01000668-OQKC01000668.1-human-gut-metagenome-genome-assembly--contig:-NODE-668-length-13881-cov-2.553657_pt1 | contig 13881 bp, 22 predicted proteins | sample MGYA00242774_ERZ504790 | MGnify/ENA primary metagenome ERZ504790 (study PRJEB26092, sample SAMD00036419) | human gut metagenome | host: Homo sapiens | study: EMG produced TPA metagenomics assembly of...
GATCCACATTCTGAAAGTTGTCTGAAAGCAATGAACTTCCTTTAATCAGATCCAGGTCCTTATATTTCGAGCGTAAAATATGAGATTTCACTTTCCTCGGATCCTGCATCAACTGGTAAATAGTCTTACTTTCATCCGCCTGACGAAAAAAAGGCGTATAGTTTTTCTGAGGATCCAGATCAATTCCAAGCACTTTATATCCCATAACAGATAAATTGTAAGATAAGTTTACTGCTGTTGTAGATTTCCCGACGCCCCCTTTGATATTGTGGCAGATAATTATTTTTGTACATACTTCCATAATCTTCGCTCCTTCTGTGCCGAATTTCGGCACACACTCATTCTCTTTTTCTAGTCTGCTAATCCTCTTTCCCCTTTTTTAACCAACCAGCTCCTAGAATAATTTCTTTGTTTGATAAATCGGATTGATACAGACGAATCAATTCTTTCATTGCTTGACTTCTTGTCTCCTCAAACTTTCTGTGTGAAACTCCTGAGGTCTGTTCAACGTACCGATATAAATTATTAAATACATAGATTTCTTCCAGATATTTCCTTCCCGGATCTTCCAGTGCACGAAAACAAACCCAGATCCTATGTATACTTTCCTCTTCTTCCAGAATACTGATAATTTCCGACTGAAGATCCTGCGCTTGTTCCTGATTAGATTTTCTTCTGTTTCAGCAAATATCCGAAAGATCTTTACTGTGAGACGATGTTTGCGGAATATCATTTAAAACTTTCGTATATGCTGCCTCCCGAATTGAAAATCTGTACTGTTTATTTCCTCATATAATTCTTTCATCCTTTTGCGCCCATCAGATATCATTTCTTTCTTGTGCCCCAACACATGTTTCACATATGAAACGGTTATTTCTTTCACACTCTCACCTCCTCAGCTTGTAACCATTTTTGATTTGCCACGGGTTTATTATCTCCCTCACTTTGAACTGTGCCGAACTTTGGCACGTCCCGTCAAAAAGTAAGATATGTTTTCAAATATTCGTCTATTTTTTCTCTGCTGTCGTTGGAATCTTTCCGCAACTCAACATAAATATCCAGCATAACTTGAACATCTGCATGTCCAAAAATGTCTATCGCATCCAGCAGATCTAGTCCCGAATAATACAGGATCGTGGCGAACTCATGCCGGAACACATGAGAAGTCAGTCCTTTACACCGATCATCGACAAAAACTGTTTTTCCATTTTTCCACTCATGTTTCCCGCCAGCCGCCAAGTTAATCTTTCTTTTTACCGACATAAATAAATTTCGATATTGATATTTCGCCATATATGTATAATTTGTTCCCGGAAACAGTAATGTTGTTTCCAGACTGTGTGTATACTCTTTCAAAGTATCAAACAACGGTTCCAAGATAGGAATCTTTCGCTCAGAAGCCTCTGTCTTCGGATCCTTCAGATTCGGCTTTTCTCCAATAAACTCTACAACCTTATTCACAGTAATCATCCTTTTAGAAAAATCAATATTGAAGCGTGACAATGGAACGACTTCTTCTCTTCGCATACCTGTATACTGTAGTAAAAGCACAAAACATTTTTCTTTCAATGTGAAATCTGCCTTCTGAATAGCTTCTCTTTCTACCTTTGTCAGCGCACGTCTCTTCTTCTTTTTAACAATATCCAGTTCCAGATTTGCAGCCACATTAACAACAAGATACCCATCATCTATCGCTGTCTTTAAGATCTGGTTCACAGTCTGTCGGTATCGGCGTTGCAGATCTGGTTTTCCACGTAACAGATTATAGCCTTTCTGTACATCGGATTTTCGGATTGCCTTTAGGTACAGGTTGTCCAAACAGCCAAGATGATTTTTTAATATATTTCGATATCCTTCCTGTGTGTTATACGCTCGACCTGTCTTATACGTCTCAAACCACTCCCACTTATATTCGCTAAAGAGAATATCTTTAGATGATGTATATATTCCTTTTTCTAGCTCTTCTAGTATCTGCGCCTTTTTTTCTCTAATTCCCGGATCGTCCTACCATAGATATAGATTAGTTTTTCGTTTTTCCGTTTTAGGATCTATTTCATTTGCCTTTATTGTTGTGGCATAACGACCGTCCGCACGTTTTGTATATTTTTTTGCCATATTCTTCACACTCTCACAGAAACTCTCTATATTGTAAATTTAGAACAGTTTCAAACCATTTCCTTTCAAATACCTTCTATTCTTTTTTCTCACCCTCCCAGATATACCCCGTTAATTCATAGAACTTTTTGGGACTAATATAGCTGTTTCTATATGCTCTGGTTCCTCGCTTTTTTTGAGCAGTTGTAATAATTCCAATATCCAGCTCTCCTCGTTCCATCAGATCCATAATCGTTTTTCTGCTCATACCAAGCACTTTCTCAGCCACTTCCATTGGTACGCCACCTAAACCAAATTGTGGAGTTAAGGCTCTTCTACTCAATACCTCTGCTAATTCATCCGCAAATAACCGCATTTCCTGACTTGACATCTGATCACTTCCTTCCTTTGTGCCGAAATTCGGCACACCACGCTAACTATTTTCCCTGTCTCTTTTTATCTTTTCTTGAATTGCTAAAAGAATATAATCGTTCTTACTGATTTCCATTTTTTTTGCTTCTCCTGTTATTTTTTGATTCAGAGTTTCCGATACTCTTAATCCTAGTTGCTTCTTTTTCATCATTTTGCCCCCTTTCTGTTGGCATCTTAATAGGATTTTACTATTTCTCAACTTTTAAATGTTGCAGGTGGCAACACCTTTTTTAGGAATTATTTAAGTACAAGAAACCTTTGCTTGTACCGAAATTCGGTACAAGAAAGAATAGGATGAGAAGCAGACAGCATCTCAACCGGATGCTTCTGCTTCTACACAGAAAAATAACGCTTCCCAAACAACAGGGGAATCTAATGGAGGGAACTCAGGAAACGGCGGAACTCAAAATACAGCTCCGGTACATACTCATGATTATAGTATTCCGATCTATACAGGAGAATGGGTAGTCGATCAGGAAGCTTGGACAGAAACTGTCAATGAACCAGTATATGAAATGGTAGAACATACAATTTGTAGCACATGTCAAGCTGATATCTCAGGAGTTGCAGGACAACATTTAGACGAGACAATGCATGCGGGATATTACTCGGGCTGGAGAAAAGAGCAAACAGGAACAAAAACGTATACAGTTAATCATCCAGAACAAGGGCATTACGAATCGATTGTGACCGGATATAATGTAGCTGTGGAGCAGTTCAATGAAATGGAAGTTTATAACCATATCACAGACTGGTTCAGGATCGAAAAGAGATTGCGAAGAGGGATTTGGTTCAGATTATGTGACGGCTCAGATTTCTTTAAGAATGATTACAGAACTACTCGCTATGGACCTCATGACCTGCATTCATTCGGTCGCGGCTATCGCCTTATAAGCGAAAAAAATGATCTCCACTTATGAGATCAAACTCTCAACGGGAGCTCATTTTTCGCTTGCATGGCTTGTAGTTTTAGCGCAAATGGTGTCAAATTGGTGTCAAAACAGAAAAAATCACAATTTCAAAAGAAATAAGATACTGCAAACCATTGATTTTAAAGGGTTTGCAAAAAAATAGCAAAAATATTAGCACTCAACCCTTGACAGTGCTAATAACGGGTGCTATATTACAGATATAACAAAGAAAACAATAAATTCAAAAGTGTTTTGAAAGGAGATATGACTTATGTTGATGCCTAGTATTTTTGGAGAGAATTTGTTTGACGATGATTGGATGGATTTCCCGTTTGAGAGATTTGACAGAGATTTCTGGGGAAAGAAAAATCCGCTGTATGGTAAGAATGCCAAAAACATGATGAAGACAGATATTCGTGAGCATGAAGCGGGATATGAGTTGGATATTGATCTTCCGGGATTTAAAAAGGACGAGATTACCGTGGATCTTGAAAATGGTTATCTGACCATCTCGGCGGCGAAAGGACTTGACAAGGACGAGGAAGATAAGAAGGGAAAATACATTCGGAAAGAGCGTTATGCAGGTACAATGCAGAGGAGTTTTTATGTAGGCGATGCGATCACTCACGAAGATATTAAAGCAAAATTTGAAAACGGTATTTTGAGCCTGACAATTCCGAAAAAGGATGCGAAAGCAGTAGAGACTAAGAAATCCATTGCGATTGAAGGATAAATTCATTTCTTTTGACAAGTTTTTGACGGTAGTGAACGGGAACGGCGAGTGTGCTGTTCCCGTTCACTGCCGTTTTTACATGCAAGAGCGGATGTAAGGATATTGCAGGAATAAAATCGAGAAAAAGTTTTAGAAAAATCACTTTTCGCGGTTTTTATATCTGTGAGAAAGTGATAATATATAACCTGAAATCTTAGGGAGAGGGTTTATATGAGTTATGAAAAAAGAAAATGATTTTGGCAGGGATTCTATTCCTTTGCTTGTATTAAAAATTTCAATTCCGTTTATGTTCGCGCAATTTGTTAATGTGCTGTACAGTATTGTGGATAGAATCTATATAGGAAATATTCCGGTGATCGGGGCTGACTCGCTGGCAGGCGCGGGGGTATGTGCTCCGATCATTACATTGTTGTCATCGTTCGGAACGCTGATCGGTATCGGGGGTTCCGTCTTGTTTTCGGTACGTCTCGGGGCGGGAGATGAAAAAAGCGCTAAGCAGATACTGGCAAACAGTTTTTCTATGCTGCTTATTTTTTCGGGAATATTGACGATTGTATTTTTACTTACGAAAGATTATTTACTGAGATGGTTTGGGGCAAGCGCAGATATATTTCCGTATGCCAATACTTATATGACTATTTACACGCTTGGAACTTTTTTCGCTCTTTTGTCAATGGGGATGAATTATTTTATTACGGCACAGGGATATCCGGGGCTTGGAATGCTGACGACACTGATCGGAGCAATCGTAAATATCGTGCTTGATCCGGTATTTATTTTCGGACTTGAAATGGATATTGCGGGGGCGGCAGTGGCTACGGTGATTGCACAGATGTCATCATGCATCTTTGTTCTTTATACATTGAAGAGAAAGAAGATGCGTATTCCGCTGACGCTGGTGAAGCCTGAGCGGGAGATTGGAAAACGAATCGTGAAGATCGGTTTCTCTCCGTTTTTGATTCTGGCATCAGACAGTGTGATCATCATTGCGCTGAATGCTGTTTTGCAGTATTACGGCGGAGCAGACTACGGGGATACGTTGATCACGGCGGCTACGATCGTGCAAAGCTATATGCTTTTGATCACGGCGCCGATGCTTGGCGTGACAGGAGGGTCGCAGCCGCTTATTAGTTATAATTATGGAGCAAACAGAGCGGATCGTATTCGGAAAACAGTGCTCTGGGTGTTGATGCTCTGTGTTTTCTTTACGGCGGTGATGTTTATTATTTCAAGAGTGGCTCCGCAGTATTTTGTTTCGTATTTTTACGGATAATGCAGAGTACCGGGAACTGTCCGTGTGGGGGATCAAAGTGTTTACTCTGATGGTTGTTCCGTTAAGTCTGCAGTATGTTTTTGTTGATGCGCTTACTGCTCTTGGCATGACGAAGTTGTCTCTTGGGATGTCTGTTGTAAGAAAAGTTTTTTACTTTTCATCAACATGTTTTCTCCCGGCGTTGTTTACGGCGAAAGATGCTTTTTATGCGGAGCCGGTGGCGGATATACTGGCGGCATCGGTGACAAGCGTTGTTTTTTTCTTTGTATATAGGAAATATCTGAAAGGCAGCGGAAGACTTGGGGAAATCAAACTGTAGAAACGACTGTGACGGTTATGGAAAAACGACTGTGCAGGTTAGGGCGATTTGTGTTGTAAAATGCGGGGAAAAACTTTATAATAGATAGAATAGCAAGTAACCGCACACAGATGTCCGTCGGTAAAAACATGCAAGCATGTTTTATGCTCTACGTACACTGTATGGCTGAACTATTGTATATAGATTGGAGATATGAAGATATGATCAAAGTGATAGCGAGCGATATGGATGGAACGCTTCTTTGTGATGACCACAGAATCGCTCCGGATACGATCGCGGCAGTAAAGGAAGCGTGTGCGGCAGGCATCCGGTTTATGGTGGCGACAGGCAGAGGTTATGAAGGCGCTATGGCAGAGCTTGACGGAACAGGAATTGTTTGTGATTATATATTGGGAAGCGGAGCGGAAGTCAGAGATCCGCAGAGAAAAATTGTAAAAGAATGCGGCATCGGAATGGAGTTGTGCAGAGAGATCTGCGAAGAGGTGAAAGAATTTCCGATATCGATCGTATTTCTTACAAATGAAGGCGATTACCGTATCGGAACGGAAAAAGAAGTCGAAGAAAGTATTATAGCGGAGATGCAGCTTTTTCATGTAAATATGACCCGGGAAGAGGTCGTGAAAACAAGCGAATATCGCAGGGCGATAGAAAGTGTAAAGGTTGTTTCTGATTTTGAAGAGATTGAGAAAGCGGGTATCCCGGTGTTTAAACTATTTATGTTTTCACATGATCTTGAGTTAGTCCGCAGGGTGACAAAACATCTTGAAAAAAACTCCTAAAATCGCAGTCGCTTCATCATTTGAATCAAATGTGGAGATCACGGATGCAAGAGCGCAGAAAGGTCCGATATTGAAGGAATATATCGAGTCGCTTGGATATACTATGGATGAGGTTATGGTTCTCGGAGACAGTTTGAATGATTATTCGATGATGTCAATGGATTTCGGAGCGACGGTAGCGATGGGAAATGCGGTTTCGGAATTGAAAAAAAGCGGCAAAAATAGTATTACGAAGTCAAATGATGAGCTTGGTGTTGCGTATGCCATTCGGGAACTGTTAAAAAAGCAGAAAATAAATAAAAAGGGAAATTGGTTCAAGTATGAGATTGAGAAGTAAATTTGCTGTGAAATGCGCGAAAGCGACGAGCAGTCTGATCAAAAAGTTAAACCGTGGAAGCGGGGTGACGCTTCCGGGATATGTGGCGCGTCTGATCGATCCGAATATACTGAAGGAATTATCGGGTCAGGTTAGAAAAAAGACGATCGTACACAATGGGAACAAACGGAAAGACAACGACGAACGCGATTTTATGTAAGGCGTTAGAGCATGAAGGTCAGAAAGTGATTATTAACCGTACGGGCGCTAATATGTTAAACGGAATTATTTCGGCGTTTGTTCTTGCAACAGACAAGCATGGCAATCTGGATGCGGATTATGCATGCATAGAAGTAGATGAGATCGCATCTGTAGGGGTGCTGCCGAAAATAGAGCCAGACTGTGCGCTGCTGACAAATATTTCGCGAGATCAGCTTGATCGTTTCGGTGAAGTTGATATTACTTATAATAAATTGATGACAGCGGTGACAAGCGTTCCGAAGACAACGCTTATTATAAATTGTGATGACATTCTATCTTACTCTTTGGCGCAGGAAAGCAAAAATGCATTTGTCACATATGGTATCAGCGAGCAGATATTTGACGATGTTTCACGATCTGAAATACGGGAGAGCATTTTTTGCCGCAAATGCGGAAAGAAACTGGAATATCAGTTTTTCCATTATGGTCAGTTAGGGTTGTATCATTGTCCGAACTGCGGATGGAACAGACCAAATCCGGAATATACGGCTGAACATGTCGTAAGAGAAGATGAATTGTATTCATTTGATATGGACGGAATCCACTTTGATCCGCAGATAAGGACACCTTATAATATTTACAATACTCTGTCGGCGTATGCGGCTCTTAAAACGATGGGAGCGGGATATGAACATTTTAAAGAGATGATAGAGGCGTTTGATTATGGAAATAACAGAGAAAGTATTTTTAATATAAACGGTGCAAGAGTGCAGCTCACCTTGCGAAAAATCCGATCGGTTTTCAGCAGAAAGTATCGCATGTACTCAGAGATCCGAATCCGAAAGATATTATCATTCAGATCAATGATACGTATCAGGATGGGAAGACGTATCATGGCTTTGGGATGTGGATTTTCAGTATCTTGCGGAAAGTAACGCAAGAAAGATTATTACGGCGGGAACAAGGAAGTATGATATGGCGCTTCGGTTGAAATACGAAGATGTTTCTTGCGAATCTACAGACGATATGCGTGCATCGGTGCTTGAGTGTGTAGAGCAGGGCACGAAAAATCTTTATGTTATCGTGAACTACTCCGGATTGTATCAGACGAACCATATGCTGACTGAATTAGAGGGGAAAGGAGGTACGGAACGATGAAGAAACTTACAATCGGACATTTATATCCGGATCTCTTAAACTTATACGGTGACAGAGGAAATATACAGTGTTTTCGGAAACGTCTTGAATGGCGGGGGATGGAGGCAGAGGTGATTCCGTTTCTATCAGGTGAAAAAATTGATTTTTCTAAGTTGGATATCGTGCTCTTAGGCGGCGGATCTGACAGAGAGCAGGAACTTGTATGCGGTTTCCTAAAAGACATCAAAGATGATTTTAAAGCATATGTTGAAGACGGGGGAGTTGTCCTCGCTGTGTGCGGGGGATATCAGCTTCTCGGGAAATATTACAAGACAAATAAAAAGACGATAGAAGGTCTTTCGATTCTTGATATAACGACAGAATGGCAGCCGGAGAGACTGATCAGAAATATCGTGTTGAACAGTCCGCTTTTTGAACAGCCTGTAGTCGGATTTGAAAATCATGGAGGAAGGACATATATCGGTGATCACACTCCGTTCGGGAAAGTGTTTTACGGCTTGGGAAATACAGGAAAATCAGGTTATGAAGGCGTTATATATAAAAATGTGATCGCAACATATTTGCACGGACCTCTTCTTCCGAAAAATCCGCAGGTATGTGATTATCTTCTTGAAAAAGCGCTTCAAAGAAAATACGGTGAAGAAGTGAAGCTTGAGCCGCTGAAAGACGAGACGGAAAAGAAAGCAAACAGTTATATTGCCGACAGGTACAGCGATAAAAAACTATGTGCTTACGGGAAACGGTAAAAAGACATACCTGATCCGGCTGCAGAGAGTGTGACAGAAAGACAGTATTTTCCGGCAGGTGGAAGTTCTGGCGGAACACTACGCTTGTTGCTAGTAAATATAAAATAAAGAAGGAAGTATTTCTTATGGATGTAAGACGGATGAGAAATGAAGCGCTTGGCAAACGTGTTGTGAAAGCGCTTGAATCAAGAAATATGGAAGCTTATTATGCATCAACGAAAGAAGAAGCTGTTCAAAAAGCGCTGGAGCTGATGGAGGAGGGAAGCTCGGTTACAATGGGCGGCTCGATGTCGGTTCGGGAATCGGGACTTCTTGATGCGATCAATGCGGGAAATTATGAGTTTTATGACAGGGATCAGGCGGCGACACCCGAAGAACGTCAGGAGATTGCATTGAAAGCGTTTACATGCGACTGGTACCTCGGAAGTGTCAATGCTATGAGTGAGAACGGAGTATTTGTTAATATTGACGGAAATGCGAACCGTGTGGCGGCATATGCGTTCGGACCGAAAAACGTACTGCTTATCGTAGGAATGAATAAAGTGGTGAAGTCAGAAGAAGATGCGGTGCAAAGGGCGAGAAACGAAGCTGCGCCGATCAATTCACAGAGATTCGGACTTGAGACTCCATGCGTAAAAAACGGAAGCTGTTTTGACTGCAAGAGTTCAGACTGCATCTGCTGTCAGGTCTTGGTCACAAGATTCAGCAGAATTCCGAAGCGGTTTAAAATAATTTTTGTAGACGATGTTTTGGGATTTTAGGAGAGGAAATTACCTATGGACAGAAATGAAAGAAATACAATGGATCAAAACGCGCGAAAACGTACGGTGCGAAGAGAAGGGAATGCTGAGGGAAGCGCGCGGGCAAATGAAGGTCTGGGAAGAAGACCGTCGGGAAACGGCGCTCCCGCCTCAGCAGGAAGACCGTCAGGAAAAAGCAGTTCGGCATCTGTACGAAGAACATCGGAAAGCGGCGATCCGACCAGAAGAACAACGCCGGGCGGAACGGTTACTCCGATGAGACGAGAGTCGGGAAGTGTGAGGAAACCGTCTGAACAGGCAGGGCGTGCGCAAGGAAGTCTGCGAAAGGAACATTCTGAAACAGGAAGAACGCGGGATGCAGCGGGAGCGCCGACAGATCCGTCCTTAAGAAGAGCGTCAGGGAAAGCGGGAGCGCCGACAGATCCGTCCGCAAGAAGAACGGCAGGGAAAGCGGGAACGCCGACAGATCCGTCCGCAAGAAGAACAGCGGGGAAAGCGGGAACGCCGGCAGATCCGTCCTTAAGAAGAGCGGCGGGAAAGGCTCAGGGAAATCCTGCAGAACAGAAGCCGGTCAGATCGGCAGATGGAATTGTCAGAAAGCAAGGCGGTCATCCGAACGGAAAATCAAAGGCGATGTCAAAAAGAAAAAGAACAAAAACGGGCAGCATTTAATTTTGCTTCCGGAGGAGTGCTTATTATAGCGGCGTGCGTGTTATTTTTCGTTGTATCAGCTTATCACGATGCTGATTCCGTATTACTCCGGCGGGGAAGAGTACGATAAGATTAAAAAACATTGCCATTACGGCGGATGAAGAAGGGAAAGGTTTTACTGTTGATTTTGACGCTTTGCTGAAAGAAAACGAAGACACGGTTGCATGGATTCGCTTTGATGAGCCGGCGGTGATCAATTATCCCGTTGTAAAGAGCGCGGATAATAATGAGTATCTGACAAAGACGTTTACGGCAAATGACAATAAGCTTGGTGCGATTTTTGTAGATATGAGAAACAGTAATGATTTTTCAGACAAAAACACGTTTATCTACGGTCATCATCTTAACGTCGGAGGAGAAATGTTTTCGGAGCTTCTTAAATACGAAAATGAATCTTTCTGTAAGAAGCATCCAAACTTCTACATATATACACCGGATGGAAAGGTTAGAACATATAAGGTGTTCTCAGCTGGAGTTGTGAAAGATACGGCGGATAATTATAAGCTTGATTATGCTACGGATGCGGATTATGAGGCGTATTTGAAGCTTTGCGAGGAATCCTCGAATTATAAGGTAGAAGACGTGGAATTGACGGCGCAGTCGCAGATTGTCAGTCTGTCAACGTGTACAAATGTCCGCGATGACGAACGTTTTCTTGTACAGGGAGTTCTGACTGCGGTAGATTGATGACGAAGAAAGGAAATTATATGGCAGACAGATTTGATATAGGCGATATCATTACGATGAAGAAGCCTCATCCGTGCGGGAGCAAGGAGTGGGAAGTGCTTCGGGTCGGAGCTGATTTCAGATTGAAGTGCGTAGGCTGCGGACATCAGATCATGGTTGCCCGCAAATTAGTCGAAAAAAACACGAGACAAATCGTAAAAAGGACTTGAAACTAAAAAAGACTTATGGTATCATCAATAATTGTGACATACTGTCGGATTGAAACCGATATGTATCATAATTCCTTGTTCCTGTAATGAAAACAGGAGCCAGAGACCATAAGGAGGTATAAGAACATGAATAAGTATGAATTAGCTGTTGTTGTGAGCGCAAAACTCGAAGACGAAGCAAGAGCGAACGTAATCGAGAAAGTGAAAGCTCTTATCACACGTTTCGGCGGTAACGTAACAGACGTGGATGAGTGGGGCAAAAGAAGATTCGCTTATGAAATCCAGAAAATGACAGAAGGATTTTACTACTTCGTACACTTCGAAGCTGAAAGTACAGTTCCGGGAGAAGTGGAGCAGCGTATCCGCATCATGGACAACGTACTCAGATATTTATGCGTGAAACAGGAAGCATAAGCGGAAAGAGGTATATATGAATAAGGCAGTTTTAGTGGGACGGTTGACTAGAGATCCTGAAGTCAGATATTCACAGGGAGATAATACAACGGCAGTTGCAAGATATACAGTTGCCGTTGACCGTAGATTTAAAAGAGACGGCGAACCGACAGCGGATTTTATTCCGTGCGTTGTATTCGGCCGCTCGGCAGAGTTTGCGGAAAAATATTTTCGTCAGGGCATGCGGGTTTCTGTTTCCGGTCGTATTCAGACAGGAAGCTACACGAATAAAGACGGTATGAAAGTATACACAACAGAAGTGATCGTGGAAGAGCAGGAGTTCGCAGAGAGCAGAGCAGAGAGCGAAGCCAACAGAGGTATGTATCAGCAGTCTGCACCGAGTCCGGCGCCGAGCGCTCCGGCAGGAGACGGATTTATGAATATCCCGGATGGTATTGATGAGGAGCTGCCGTTCAATTAGGAAAGGAGAATCATCATGGCTTACGAAAAGGGAAGCAGACCGGAAGGCGGATTTAAGAGAAGAGGTCCGGCTCGCAGAGAAAAAAAGTCTGCGTATTCTGTGGAAAAGAAAATAACGAGATCGATTACAAGGATGTAGCAAAATTAAAGAAATATGTTTCTGAAAGAGGAAAAATTCTTCCGAGAAGAATCACAGGAAACTGTGCAAAACATCAGAGAGCTCTTACAGTAGCAATCAAAAGAGCAAGACATATCGCTTTGATGCCATACGTTCAGGACTAATCAAGAATATAAGGCTGATTCTTAGGGGAAACTCTTTGAGTCAGCCTTTTTTGTAACAGTCAATTACTTTTTGGGGAAGTCGCCTGGGATTTTCCTTTTCTATTTATAATATAGCGTATAGGTAGGGAATTAAGGTTTTTGATACTAAAATAATAGGTGATTGCAATAATTTGAAGAAAAAAGTATAGTAGAATAAAATTCAAAAAGATGTTATAATAAGACATTGTAGCGAAACAAAGTTTTTTGGTAATCTAATGATGCACATTGCATGTGCCCTAAAGGGTGCGGATGAGGTAGTATCACTATGAAAAAGAAGAAAATGCGCTTAAAAGGAAAACTCAGGCTGTATATGAACTGGCCGCTTATCATGACGTTTTTACTCGTTGCGATGAATATATGGGTTTTAATGGTAGACCGGAAAGCAGCGTTTATCATGTTTATGTTTATCCTGATTTATCTGGCGATTGCGGGAGGATTGTATTTTTATAACAGATCGCTTATTTTTAGCGGATTTGATTCAATTTTCCACGCAGTATAAGGGGATTGAAAATACGCTGTTAAAGGAACTTGCGGTTCCTTATGCGATCGCTCTTGAGGATGGACGTATTCTTTGGAAAAATGATGCGTTTTCAAAATTAACGCAAAGTTCAAGAAAAGAAAAATATCTGTACAGGATGATACCGGCTCTTACGACAAGTGTTTTTCCTAAAGACGACATGGAACATGTTGAGATGGAGGTGGAGTACTGTGACAGACACTATCAGGCAGAATTGCGCAGAGTATCGCTTCACGGCTTCAGCGACAAGGAAAAATTGTTACAGATTCCCGAGGAAGAGGAGTTTTTCGTAGCGGTATCCATGCAGGATGTAACAGAATTGAATGCGTATATCCGCGAAAATGAAGAGCAGCGGATGATCGCAGGGCTGATCTACATCGATAATTACGACGAGGTGATGGAGAGCGTTGAAGAGGTACGACAGTCGCTTCTGGTTGCTCTGATCGATCGAAAGATCAATAAATATATCGGCGATGTGGACGGTATTGTAAAGAAAATGGAGAAGGACAAATATTTTATTGTTCTTCGCAAATCTGCTTACAAAAAAATAGCGGAAGACCGTTTTTCGCTTCTTGAAGAAGTAAAGCAGGTTAATATCGGAAATGCCCGCTCGGCAACGTTAAGTATCGGACTTGGTCTGAATACGGCGACATATGCGCTTAGTTACCAGTATGCGCGTGTGGCGATCGACCTTGCCCTTGCGCGCGGAGGCGATCAGGCGGTGATAAAAGACTGCAGCGGAATCACTTATTTTGGCGGTAAGAAAGAACAGACTGCTAAAAACACCCGTGTAAAAGCCCGTGTAAAAGCAGAGGCTTTAAGAGAGTTTATCGTGACGAA
>ENA-OQKC01000672-OQKC01000672.1-human-gut-metagenome-genome-assembly--contig:-NODE-672-length-13858-cov-11.397422_pt1 | contig 13858 bp, 15 predicted proteins | sample MGYA00242774_ERZ504790 | MGnify/ENA primary metagenome ERZ504790 (study PRJEB26092, sample SAMD00036419) | human gut metagenome | host: Homo sapiens | study: EMG produced TPA metagenomics assembly of...
CGAAGCGCACAAGTATGGGATATGCAAGACGTGCCCTAAGTTCAGCCCTCTGTTCGTAAGTCAGGCGTTCATCGTCAGCCTTACGCTCCACGTCATAAAGCAACTGTATCTGTGCGAGCGCATAGTCGGCACGCTGCATGTCATTCTTTCTTGCCTCCCAAAAATGTCTGCGTGCATGGGCCCAACAGCCAAGAAGGATAATACCTTTCTTGGCGTCCAGCATCTCGTACCTTTCGTATCCGTCCGTCTGTATGGCTCCCCGGAACTTGCCGAAGAGTTTCAGCACCACCTTTCCACTTCGGGAACCCTTGTCATAGTAAAAGAACTGACGTCCGGTCATGACACTGCGCACAAGCCAGATATAACCTTTGACCGTCTTGTGTCTCTCGTCATTCATCACGGGGATTGTCGTTTCATCCGACTGTATGTAGTCAGTCTGCATCACCAGCTCCCATAATCGGAAGTAAAGGGGCCTTAGCAAATCCGCCACATCCTTGAACCAGTCGTTGACCGTTGACGCGGGGAGATGTACCCCCACACGTTTGAACTGTTCCAGTTGCCTGTGGAACGGTATGTGATCCACATATTTCCCTATCATCATGTCTGCCAGCAATGAGGCAGAGGCATAGCTCTTTGCTATTGGCATGACGGGAAGCGGGCCGGTCTTGAACTCGTTTGTACCCTTCCGTTTGGCTGTATGGCGCACTATCCTGCGGATATAGAACTTCTCGGGCTCGTGCATAAGGATCTCGGTCACTTCCTCTCCGGGAAGGAGCGTCCACTCTTCCGGATTATACCCTTCGGGATATATATGGACCACCTCACGCTCAAGATTCTCCGGAAGGGATTTTCTCGCAGGATGCTGCTTCCCCGCTTTTTTACGGGCGATGATCGCTTCTCTGGTAGCCTTCAACTCCTTTTCTGCTTCTTCTGCGGCTTCAGCCTCCTGGGGAAGCATGTCAAAGCCTTCAAAATCCAGCCAGCGGTCCTGGGCGTCAGGCTTTATGAACTTTTCCGCCTTCTTACCGTACAACTGCCGTTCAAGATAGGATACACGTTGCTCCAGACTGTTGATTTTTGCTTCCTTTTGGGCGATTATGGCATCCTTGTCAGACAATAAAGCCTCATACACCTCTTTGTCCGCAGCTTTAAGGGGCTGCGTGGACACCATCTCCTTCAACCGGCTGTTTTCTCTATACAGACAGTCGCATTTGTGCATGAGATCCTTTATCAGTAATTCCTTATCGGTTGGCATAATCGTTTAAATATGATGCTAAGATACTAAAAAACAGCCGGAATACGGCATTGTATATGTTATAATTTGTTACAACTACAACCCATGGAAACCACTCCTTTTATAACGCCTGACCTTGCTGCCGTCCATTCCTTGAACCATCATCACAAGGTCATTCCAGAAGGTTTCAATCGCTTTAATCCGACCTTCCTCCGTATTTATGACCGGCAGATGGAAGTGCCCATGTTCCAGCCTCATATGGTATATCACCAGACCACCATATTCCATATGGAGGATTTTCATACAGGTACAATTCGCATTGATAAAAATGAAAGCGTCACCGTCCCGTACATTCTTTCCCATCTGGTTGGTCACGATGCCGCTAAGCGTATAAAAACTCTTACGCATGTCTGTCGGATACGGGTAAAGATAATATCTGTTGGATTCATTCAAAGAAAACATAGGCTAACGGTTTGAATTCAAAAATATCAGGGTTTGCAATACCTCCGGTGACAAAGGGCTGTTCAAGCGGACTGTGACGCCATTGGGATAGGAGATCTCACATAGCGGCTGGGGAATTGACGACGGGCTGACCGGAGGGGCAGACAGCAGGGATTTCTCCTTATGGGGAAGACTGACCTGGCCCTTACTGTTTACCTTTACCGGGATAAAGCCGCCTTTGCGCAACAGCTTGGAACGCCACTCGTAGAAACGTTTGGGACGAATACATTCATTCGAACAAAAATCCATAACTGACAGTCCGCTCGACTTGAAACGGGAATAAATAGATTCAAAATCTTCCATGGTCCATTGATGTGACATAACAATTGAGCTTTTTTACTTTGATTACAAAAGTAATATCACATTTTTAGAATGAAAGGGGGAGTTTATCGAATGCTTACAAAAGGCGGACGATATCCTCCGCCGGGACTTTGACGTAAGGGGGCACCGGTCACTGGAGAAATACCTCAGTAATCCCGACACCGCCCTGCTCGTGGGAAACGTGAAGCTGGAGAACGAGCAGTTCAGGGTGCTCTCCGAAGGCCACGCCCTGTACCTTCCGGAGAATGACCGCCCCGCCTCACGGCACCTGCTCTACTGCATGGCGGACTTCATACAGCACAAATTACTGGTATCCGGTGAACCGTTCCCTGTCAGGACCTACCGGGTAAAGGACGGCATCCGTCATCCGGCAGGGCAGTGTGAGGAGTTACCAGAGAAAAGGAAAAGGACCGGACGGAAGCCTTCCGGCAGAAAATTATAAATTAAAACAGTACCACCATGTATATCGGATTCATATTGAACGGCAGGAACAACCTGGAATACTGCCGGATGCTGTCTTCTGACGCAAATGACCTGGACCGCCGGTTCGGGGAGTTCTGCTTCAGCCAGGTCAGGAAACAGCTGAAAGGGGCCTACCTGCCCGAGGAAAGGATCTACTGCATCGAGGCCGCCGATGGGGATAAGAACCGGGTGGAATCCCTTGTGCGGGATATAATCGACAGAGGCGCGTGGCCCTCCGACGACCACCAGAGGCTGCGGGATATCGGATTTGTCCATGAGACGGCCGACCCTTACAGGAGGACCGACAGCCGGGACTTTATCGTCGGCGAGCTTGAACGGACGCTCCACAACGGGAGGGCGGGCAGGCTGCTGGAAGCCTACCACGACTTCCACCAAAGCCGCGAGAAGGATACCGGCAACCGTGTGCTTACGGCCATACAGACCGGACAGGGCGTGCTGCTCTTCGACGACACAGGCCGGGGACTGGAACGGGCGGAGAGCTATCTCCAGTATAATGCGGACAACTTCTTCAGCCCGATACACCGAAATACCGACAAACTGGGCGTCTATTATTTCAGCACGGACAACGCAAGGCTGGTGGAAAAGGCGCGGGAGTGTGGCAGTATGTTCACCCCTGATGACCGGTGCCGTTTCATCCCCGCCAGGGCGGAATTCCTCCGGGCGGACATCCTGCGGGGATGCAAGCCTGCCGTGGAGTGCGACATGTCCCCCGACCTCGCCCGATACCGGGAGATGCTGAAGACATTCAAGCTCAGGGAAAGTGAGACACCCTTCAACATCGGCATACTGGACAGGCTGTGCAGGACGGGGGATCTTGACGAGATACCGGAAAACAGGAACTTCAGGCATTCCTGCAGCTTTTCCTCCCTGCGCTCGCAGATGAGCCATTCCTTCCTCTCCTCACAGGCGGACACGCTGCTGGGGAATTCCATGAGACAAGCCGTCAGCGATACGGCACGGCGCATCCTGCAGAACGAATACGACGTGCGAGGATATTCGCCCACCCCGGATACGAGGCGCAGGCGGGAAAAGAAACCGGAAAAGACAGGTAAAAGAACTAACATAGGAAGATAATATGGCCTCGTGGTTGGAAAAGCTGGGACTGCAAAGAACGCGTCCCCAAAAAGAAGGGCTGAAGGACTTCTGTCTGGAACTGTGTCCGGACAACCGGATAGCCTCCTTCATGATAACGGACCATACGCCCCGGAGCGGGAACCCCTTCATCCGGTTCGTCAAGGAAGCGGCACGTAAAGCCGTACTCGAGGAAGCCCGAGGCATCCCCGACAACCTGTTGCTCTTCTATGCCGGCATCCGGAAAGAGGAGCTGCCCCCTGTCAGCGGACTGCAGGAGAAGGAACCCAGGCAGGCATGGCGTTTCATCATCGAAAACGGCGGGATCACGGACGGCAACTCCGTCCCGCTGAGACGGGCCGCCTACTTGGAGGCACACGGTGTGGAAACGGACCGCAGGAACCTGGAAGGGCTGGAACACTCGCCAGGCTACAAAGACTTCGTGGCATACGAGACCGCACGGGAACGTATCCTTCAAGGAAGGAGCGCCCGGTTCCTCGTGACCGCCGTAAAGACGGACCAAGGCGTCAGGGTGTTCAACAGGGGGCTGCACGGTCCGCGCCACCTGCGCGAGTACCTGCAGGAAATAGCCGACAATTTCTACTCCCCCTGTGGAAAGGGACCGGGGACATTGTCCATATTCCGCATCGAGACCTCGTCAAAACGGCTGATGGAGATGTCCCGGCAGCCCGGACGGAGCTTCCCCGCCTCCCAGCCCGGACTGGAAGTGTTCGGAAGTTACCGTCCGGTAGCCTCCTTCGACCTCTCGCCCACGGCGGCCAACCTCGACAGGTTCGTTACGGCCGGCTCCCTGGAACTTTCCAGACGCAACCTGGATATCATGACATTGCAGGACATCGCGGAAAAGGGATACGCCCACCTGGCGCTGGAGGAGCCGTTCCGTTACAGGAGGGAGTTCGCCTCCGTGGAAAAAGAACTCGGAAGGCTATCCAGGGAAAAGGAGCTCCATCCGGACTTTCCCCTCGGGGAGAGGATGGCGGAGCTCCGGGAGACTTCCAGGAAGATCGCCGCCGCCCTGTTGGCAAGGGAGGGAGTCCGGACAGGAATGCCACGGTCGGAAACAAGGTATGCCGACAGGATATCACGCATGCTGGAGAGTCCGGCGGATATCCCGGGGGCGGCCGATACCGGCAAAAAGAGAAAACAACCCTCTTCCAAACGGAAACATGCCGAAGGAAGACAAGTAAAACTGTAAACTGCAAGCATATATGGCAACCAACAAACCACTTACCTCGGAAGAGGCCGTCGACATGGGCCGCCGCGCTGTCGGCCGACGGGCATTGATGCGGACACTGAGGGACATCTTCTCGTACCGTAACCCGCTGCGGCAGTTCATGGACGCCTACCGCTTCAACGTCATCCGCTGGAGCGCGTCCAACCTCAGGGAACCGACCCTCGGAAAACGTGTCAGGCTGTTCCTCGGCACCAGAAACCCGCTGCGGATTCTCCGCGACAACTTCCGGCAGAACCGCGCGGACCTGACAGCGGACTGGGAAAGGGCGGTCATCGGCCGTATCAACCTCTCGCTGGAAGAGCTGGGGAGCATCCCGCTGCATTCCAGGCCCCGTGACCTTGCCAAAAGGCTGGACCGTGTCGGGAGGATGATAAACCGGATGACCGGCTATGAGCATTGTCCCAGCCTGCTCACGGAGAGGCTGCTGCTCTCCACCTACAGGTATATATTCATGGCTCCCCATGACAGGCGGTTCGGCGCCCTCTGCCCGGACGGGATCTGCGGGATGCTGCGGCAGAACGGCGTGCCGCCGGAGAGCCTGTATTACCAGAACTACGAAAGCCTGCTGCAAGGAAGGGAGACGGTCATCTACGAGTTCACCTCTGGCGGGAAAGGGCTACAATATCTGCGTCCCTTGGAACACGTGAGGCTGGATGCCGGCCCGGGCGGGTATGACATGCTTCCCGCCCGCCGGCCCGACAGCCCGAAGGCCCCTTCCGTTCCCCATGGGACGGAAGATGCCGTACCGCTCTCCGAAAAGGCGGAAAAAAACGGAAGGGGTACCGTAAAGGAGAAAAGAACGGTCCGGAACGCAAAAGTCAAAAAGACAAAGGCCAACAACAAAGGCATGAGCATGTAACCAATTATTCACCTGATAAAGACAAAAATTATGAGAATCGTACTTACAGACAAGCCAGTCATGGCAAGGAGCATCGCCTCCGTACTGGGCGCCAACGAAAAGGCGGAAGGATATCTTTACGGCAACGGGTATGCCGTCACATGAACTTACGGCCACCTGCTGGCACAGGCACCGCCGTCCGCTTACGGGCCCGCCCGTGTGGAACGGCAGGCGCTTCCCCTCATTCCGGTCCCGTTCCGCCTCGTTGTCAGACAAGTCAGGACGGAGGAAGGGTATGTCACCGACCCGGTAGCCATCCGGCAGCTGGAAGTGCTCCGCGGGTTGCTCGAAAACGCCGACGCTCTGGTCATAGCCACGGACGCGGGGCGTGAAGGAGAACTGGTCAGCCGGTATCTCCTGGACTATCTCGGTTACCGTAAACCGGCCCTGCGCCTGTGGATATCCTCCCTGACGGAAAAGGCCATCCTGGACGGTTTCAAAAATCTGAGAGAGGACGGTGACTTCGACAACCTCGCCCTGGCGGCGAGGGCACGCAGGGAAGCGGACTGGATACTGGGCGTGAACGCAAGCATCGCCCTGGGGATAGCTGCCGGCATGGGCAACCACTCGCTCGGACGGGTACAGACTCCCACGCTGGCATTGGTCTGCCGCCGTTATCTTGAAAACAGGGATTTTGTGCCCGTGAGCTGTTTCCATCTGCAGACCGGTGTCTGCAAGGACGGGCAGAAAGTGCTTTTCACGTGTCCCCTCCGGTATGAAAGGAAAGAGGATGCGGAAAAAGCCCGGGCCAGCCTGAAGGGTAAAGGCCGCTGTACGGTCCTTGCCGTGGAAAAGAAAGAGATCATGGAGGAGCCGCCTCTGCCACATGACCTGACCGGCCTGCAGCGGGAAGCCAATACACGCCTGGGCATGACAGCCGGACAGACACTCGCCGTCGTCCAAAGGCTCTACGAGAGAGGATACGTCTCATATCCGAGAACCGGATGCCGCCACATTCCGGAAGATATATTCGAGCAGGCACCCACGCTCGTCGCCTCCCTTAAAGGACATCCCCGGTTCGGAAGGCACGCAGAAAGGCTGCTCGAGAAAGGGCTGAACCCTCATGCGGTGGACGGGAACAGCGTAACGGAACACCATGCCCTTCTCATCACGGGAGAGATGCCCGAAGGACTCTCCCCGGACGAGCAGAACATCTATTCCCTGATCGCCGGAAGGATGCTGGAAGCATTTTCCGAAGGATGCGTCAAGGAGGCCATACGTGTCAGGGCCGATTACGGCGGAATGGTATTCGAGGCCGAAACCTCACGGGTGAAGTATCCGGGATGGCGGGACATTTACAACGGACCGGACATGGCGGAAGAAGGCGAATCCCTGCTGCAGTTCCATCGGGGAGAGACGCTGGCGGTATTGGAAACAGAGATACTGGAAGACAGTACAAAGCCGCAGCCACCATTCACGGAAGCCGGACTGCTGGCTGCCATGGAAAACGCCGGCGGCACGGCGGACGGTGAAAGCAAAAAGAAAATGACGGAGAGGTGCGGGCTCGGGACACCGGGCACCCGTGCAGGAATCATTGACTTGCTGGTGGCACGACGGTACGTAGAGCGTATCGGAAACCGTCTCATCCCGACCAAGAAGGGGCTGGAGATATACGGCATCGTAGGAGACAAGCTGATCGCCGATGCGGCTATGACGGCAGCCTGGGAAGAGGCGCTGCGTGAAATCGAGGAAGGAAGGCTCAGTGCCGGAAAGTTCATGAAGGGTGTCCATGAGTATGCACGGAAGATCGTGTCGGAACTGCTCGCCCTGCAGGTCGGGAACCCGGGTGTGACAAGGTGCGCCTGCCCGAAATGTGGAACAGGAACAGTGACACTCTACGACAGGGTGGCCAAATGCGGAGATCCCGACTGCGCGTTCCATCTTCCGCGCATGTTCAACGGACGGGAGATGACAGACGAAGAGATGACACGGCTGATGGCATGGGAAGCTACCCCCTTCCTGAAATTTACCACCAAGGCGGGAAAACCCTATGAGGCGTCGCTCAGAATGGACGAGAATTACAAGGTGGAGCTTACATTCAAGGACAGCATGCGGGAGCTGTAACAGGACCGATACTGCAAGGGAAATGTCCCGGTCTGCTCTTTTCGGAGACTGGCCGGGATTTTCCGTTAATCAGGGTGTATGGAAAGTCCGTATATCATTACAACCGTCTCGGGCGTTACCACCTGATGTGTACCGACGGTAGCTCCCACCAAGTGAATGTCGGGGTTCCTTTCCCGAAGTGACGGAACGGAAAATGCCAGCGGCCCGCTTACGGAAAAGTTCATTGCCGATAGTTCAAGGAGTTGTTGTCCGCAAGGAGGTGGACAAGCCGGGGCTCAGGGTACGCTATGAGGAAGCTCCTGCCGCAATCACCATTCAATATCCTGTATGTAAATAATCCAGACGGCAGACACCCGTATCGAAATGTCTGCTTCCGATCAATTTCCAGACGGAAGGCGCAAGAGCGTCTCCGAACAGTCTGATACCACCCTGCAGTCTCGGGGAAAGGTAGATCACCATCTCGTCCACCATCCAGAACCTGAGCAGGCTGTCAACAAGCGGGAGTGTGTCAGGACTGGCCTCGACAAGGGCGATACCGTCCCCTTCCTCTTTCCATCGGGAGAGCGAGACGAAAGATACCGGTTCCTCAAGGTGCCGTACCGCCTTCTTCCTGATCCGGGTGATACCGTATTTGTCCGCAGAATCCTGCAACGCGGAGAGGAACTGCCGCTCCAACAGGCAGCCGTCAAGGGAGAGAAAGGCCATAAGCTGAATCTTTGCCATAAGCTGAATGTTTAATGATACCGTCTATTTCGCAGGCAAAATCCATAAAAAACGTGGACTTGCCCAGCCTAAAAGTGGAGCTCTGGTAAAGCTAAGAATAAAGGCTGTGCAAGCCACGCTATGACAATGCATAGCATAGCCTTACACAGAAGTCCTTTATTCTTTTGAAATTTACCAGATTCCACTTTTAGGACGTTCTGCGAACGTTATGTCTATATATCAAGAAAGAAGGAAAAATACCCCTTCTTTTCCCAAACTCATATTTTCGTTCCAAATATAGGAATTATTCTAAAAATCACGAAATATCCGCCCGGATAATCTTCCCGTCAAGGATTGGAAAGGGTATAGTGTTTCACGACGGGCTTTCAGGAAAGCATCTGACTATTAGTGACTATACATGACTATGCATGACACGGGAAAGTTACATCCCACTTTCCTCACTATCTTGCACCCGAAATCATTAAAAGAAATAAATATGGAACTGACAATTATCGAAACAAGCGCTTATCTGGAATTAAAGCGGCAGCTCAGCACGTTGTCCGTGCAAATGGAGGACCTCGTCCGGAAAATGGCTCCACCGGCTCCGGACAAATGAATGGATGCGCAGGAGGTATGCCTGGCGTTGGGAATCTCGAAAAGGTGTCTCCAGGCTTACCGTGACAGGGGACTGGTTCCCTGCTCACATATCGGCGGAAAATATTTCTACCGTGAGACGGACATACAGCAAATCCTGGAAGAAGGACTAATCAAAAACAGAAAATAACGGATGGCGGAAATCATTACCAGGGATTCGGAGGAGTTCAAGGAACTCACCGGATGGATCAGGAGATGCGGAAAGGCACTGGAAAACGCGACGGCACGAATCCGTCCGGGCATAGCCGACGAGCATTATCTCACGGGAGAGGAAGTCTGCGAGAAATTGCATGTATCCAGAAGGACACTTCAGGCACTCAGGGACGAGAAGGCAATCCCGTATACTTCCATTACCGCTGCAGGAGGCAAGCTGCTATACCCGGAAAGCGGACTGTACGAGGTACTGAAAAAGAACTATAAGGACTTCAGGCGATACGCCAGATAAACAAACGGTGCGTATTCACACAAAAAAACTCCTTCGGCCGGATCCGAGGCTGAAGGAGTTTCTTTATATAAGTTTCGGGGCTTAGTTGGCCAGCCGGTACGTGTCACCGATCTTCATACACAGCCTGTCCGTATCTTCCCCGACTTTCGGATTGATCAGCTCGGCATAAATCTGGGTGGAAAGAATGGACTTATGTCCCAACACCTTCTGCAAGGTTTCCAACGGCATCCCCTTTAAAATGGCCAGAACGGCAAAGGTATGGCGCCCGATGTGCGGGGTTATCCCGGTCGAGCAGCCGCATTTTCTGGTCAGAACCCTCAGACTGGATACCATGGTCTGGTATTCGCCTACGGGAAACACCTTGTCAGGAGAACTTTTCTTTTCATTGTCCCCCCTGTACCTCTCGACCAGTTCGATGGCGATAGGAAGCAGCTTCACCACATAGGCCACGCCGGTTTTTATACGGTTGCCCATCAGCCATGTACCACCCTCGGAATCCGTATGGATATTCTTGTACGTGATCTCCTTCAGATCCGCGTACGCCAGACCTGTGAAGCACATGAACAGGAACATGTCACGGATAGCCCGCTGGCGCTTGTAATTCAACTTGACATGGATGACGCTTTGCAAGTCCTCCTCGGTGAGGAAAGAACGCCGCTTGTATTCGGGCAGGCAGTCGAAACCGATGAACGGGTGAAGCCTTATCCAGCCTCTTTCCTGGGCGGTATACATCAGCCATTTCAGGGTGTTGACCCGGCCGAAAGCCGTCGAGCTCGCCAGGGCGCATGTCCCGAGCATCCAGTTGTAATAGTCCTCGATGAACTTCTTGTCAAGCTCGGCGATGGCTATATCCTCGATACGTCTCTTCTCTTTGAGGAAAAGCTGCAGATTCTTGTAGTCGGCCACCAGCCCGCGATAGGTGCTTGCCGCCTTTTCCTTGCCTATCTTTTCCTTGTAGGAGGCAAGCTGCTCCCTGAACAGTCCCATAAGGGTGTGATAATCGTCCCCGAAACCAAGATAGCGGTTGTAGACACTTTTGGCTGTCACCAGGCTGTCATGGTCGCAGACATACTGGTAATGCCTTGTGATCTGGGCCTTGATATTGTCAAGCTCCTGGTTCAGCCGTCTGGCCTCGTCGGATTTCCCTTTCGCCCTCTTGGCCTTGGCATCCCATAATGCCAGTGAAACTTCCCGCTTGCAACTGAAGCAGGCGGTGGTCTTGTTGATGGTTATACGTCCCATAATGGGCACCTTGCCATCTTTCAACGATTGGTTCTTGGTGTAAAACAACACGGAAAATGTACTTCTCATAAACTCGCTTCTTTTAGTTACAAAATTAATAAATATCGAGCTTTTTGAAGTTATGAAAAACAACGCAATACATTGAAAAATAATCGTTTATATTCCTTGAAATATCCGTATTTGCAAGGTAACGGATAAGTAACGGAAGTCGCAGCAAAACATGCCCCATAATGCTCGCTTTCTCTACCAACAACCCAAAATAGAAATTAATAACTATTTGATTGTTAATTGGTTTTCGCTACCTTTGCAAACTGTGGAAAAACACTTAGTTTCACCAAACAAAAATAGTCAGAAATGCGATTAAAAGGATCCTTTATTTGGGGCGTTTGTCTTTTCGTTTTATCCATACAAGCGCAGTCACTTTCCTCATCTTTACATCCTAAGCGTGAATTTAGGGCAGCATGGATACAAACAGTACATGGGCATTTTCGTGATATGCCTACGAGGCAGTTGCAGGATACTTTGCTTGTTATGTTGGATTCTCTGCGGCAGGTTGGCATGAATGCTGTTATTTTTCAGGTTCGCCCGGAAGCGGATACATTTTATTCTTCGGAGTTAGAGCCATGGAGCCGTTTCCTCACTGGGGAGCAAGGGAAAAAGCCGGAACCGGAATGGGATCCTATGCGCTTTATGATCGAGGAATGTCATCGGAGGGCTATGGAGTTTCATGCCTGGATTAATCCGTATCGGGTAAAGATAAGTTGGATGATGAATTGGCATCTACACACATCTATAATCGGCATCCAGAGTGGTTTGTTGTTTACGGTGACCAACTTTTTTTTGATCCAGCGTTGCCTGAAAGTCGCGAGCATATATGTAGGGTTGTGGGTGATATTGTGAGGCGTTATGATATAGATGCTATCCACATGGATGATTATTTTTATCCTTATCCGATTAAGGGACAAGATTTCCCAGATAATGAGAGCTTTATTCGTTATGGTGAGAATTTTACCGATAAAGGAGATTGGAGGCGTAATAATGTAAATTTGCTGATTGAAAAAGTACATAAAACTATACGGGAGATTAAACCGTGGGTGAAGTTTGGTATCTCTCCGTTTGCCATTTATCGGAATGCTACTACTGATCCACTCGGTAGTAGGACGGGTAGTCTTCAAAACTATGATGATTTGTATGCTGATGTGCTTTTATGGCTTCGTGAGGGTTGGGTGGATTATAATATTCCTCAGCTTTACTGGGAAATAGGGCATCCGCGGGCAGATTATAAAGAACTCGTAGAATGGTGGGCGAGACATGCAGAAGAGCGTCCTTTGTTCATAGGGCAATCGGTGGAAAATTCAGTACGAAATGTTGACCCCAATAATCCGGCCTTTAGTCAGCTGGGGTGTAAGATGATGTTACAGCGTTCTTTTCCCGAGATAGGAGGTAGTTGTCAATGGTCGGCTTTTACTTTACTGGCAGATACAGCTGGGTATCGTGAACGTTTGAAACGGGAGTATCATAAGTATCCTGCATTGCCACCCGTGTTTACTTTTATAGATAACCAAGCACCGGGAAAAGTGCGCAAACTCACAGCTTTGTGGGTGAACGGTGAATATATGCTTCAGTGGCATGAGCCGAAGTATAAGAGTGAAATGGATCGCGCTGTGCAATATGTGGTTTATCGTTTTACTTCCAATGAAAAAATAGATCTTGATGATCCTTTAAATATTGTATCCATCGTATGCGACAACTTTTATAGATTGCCTTATAAAGATGGGGAAACGGAATATCGTTATGTAGTGACAGCTCTTGACCGTTTACATAATGAATCCGCTCCCATGATGAGCCTTGTGAAATTATAGACGGAGATTGCTCAAGTAGTGAGAAATTTTTGAGGGTACTGAAAATATGAATAATTTATACTTTCAGTACCCTCAAATAATTTTATGTGGTAATCCTCGAACTTACAGTGCCTTTTCCTTAATCAGGTATTCTGCAATCTGCACGGCATTCAGTGCAGCGCCTTTCTTAATCTGGTCGCCCACAATCCAGAACGTCAATCCGTTTTCGTTGCTGAGGTCCTTACGGATACGACCTACGTAAACCGGGTCTTTGCCCGCGAGGAACAACGGCATGGGGTATTCCTTTTCTGCCGGGTTGTCCATCAACACTAGTCCGTCGCCTTTGGCAAATGCTTCACGGGCTTCTTCGATGGAGATAGGACGCTCGGTCTCTACCCAGATACTTTCGGAGTGGGAGCGGAGAGCGGGAACACGTACGCAGGTAGCGCTGACTTTTACATCAGAGTGCATAATCTTGCGGGTCTCGTTGAACATCTTCATCTCCTCTTTGGTATAACCGTTGTCGGTGAATATGTCGATTTGCGGAATGAGGTTGAATGCCAGCTGGTAAGCGAATTTCTCAACGGTTACGGGTTCGCCTGCCAATACCTGGCGGTACTGCTCGTACAACTCATCCATGGCAGCGGCGCCCGCACCACTGGCAGCCTGATAGGTAGAAACGTGTACGGTCTTTATATGGGAAAGCTGTTCGATGGCTTTCAGTGCCACTACCATTTGGATAGTCGTACAGTTAGGGTTGGCAATGATACCGAGAGGACGTTCTTTGGCGTCGGCGGCATTCACTTCGGGCACTACCAAAGGTACATTGTCGTTCATACGGTAAGCGCTGGAATTGTCAATCATCACTGCTCCGTACTTGGTAATGGTTTCGGCAAATTCTTTGGAGGTGCCTGCGCCTGCGGAAGTGAAAGCGATATCAACCCCTTTAAAGTCATCATTGTGTTGCAAGAGTTTCACCTCGATCTGTTTACCGCGGAAGGTATATTTGGTTCCGGCACTGCGTTTAGAACCGAACAATACTAACTCGTCCAACGGGAAATTTCTTTCATCGAGCACTCGCAGGAACTCTTGTCCTACGGCTCCGCTTGCTCCAACAATAGCTACTTTCATTTTTCTTTTGTTTTAA
>ENA-OQKC01000676-OQKC01000676.1-human-gut-metagenome-genome-assembly--contig:-NODE-676-length-13754-cov-3.253761_pt1 | contig 13754 bp, 14 predicted proteins | sample MGYA00242774_ERZ504790 | MGnify/ENA primary metagenome ERZ504790 (study PRJEB26092, sample SAMD00036419) | human gut metagenome | host: Homo sapiens | study: EMG produced TPA metagenomics assembly of...
TGTATAAGGAGCATGGTTCAAAAGGAATTCGCGACCAACAGCCTCCGTTGTCTGGAATAACCTGCGCGCTACACTTTCCGTAATTACCGCTACGGGTAGTCCGGCATCGAATGTAGCCTGGTCATAAGGTTTTCCCGGCAACAAAAGAAGAAACTCAAACACACGCCAGAAAGTATCATCTGTCTGCAACAGGTCGATACCCGTTGCAGGTTGTCCCCCGGCAGATTCACGGGGGTAGAAATGACCATACAGGTATAAATCGTTACTGCTTCGGGGGTCTTCAGCGATTTGAAGCACTCAAGCGCAGTCTTTATCCCCATCGGTCCGTTGGAACTGTTTCCCTCTCCCCAGCTTTTGTTGGTGATGCTCATATAATGCACATGTAGAAAGCGGTCGCGGTTGCTCTCCGGAGCAAACGGAGCTACCTTCACCTGCTGCATCATCACCACCAGCATGATGAGGAAGATGGCAAGTGCCGTACCGGCTATGCTGACGGCACTAATCATCGGTTGCTGCCGCAACTGTGCCCAGGCTTGTGTGAAGTATTGCTTTATCATATTGATATTTACGATTAGACGATTTACTATTTACGATTGGTGTTACCGCTACTCAACGGCCCACCTTCAGGTTACATGTATTCACTCCGCCTATGCCTCCTTTAGAAATGTCAGCATGCCCGGCAGTTCCGCTCAAAGTGACGTCACCCACACCACTCATTCTGGCAGTCAAATAATCGCAGACTACATGAATATCGGCGCTACCTACTCCGCGCAAAGCAACTTTCAGCTCGTCACACGTCAAATCGGATACATTCACTTCACCCACTCCCTTTACTTCAAATGACACCTCATCCAGTTTCAAGGGCTTCTCACAATTGAACTCCCCTACACCGGTAAACTCCACCTTCTTCAAATCAGGAGCCGAAATCCAAATGGTCACGCCATCTTTCTGATTTCTCATGCTCTTGTTTTTCCTATCCTTGAAGCCTATCAGCAGACAGCCGTCCTTCACTGTGGTTTCTGTATTCTTCACGTGCTTCTCCTTACCTTCAATCTTGAAAGAATAAGTGTCACTCTGTGTAAAATAAATTGTTCCCACAGACGTTATCTCAATGGACGAAAAGGCATCCACTTTGCGCACTTCACTCACTTTGGTATCTTGTGCATAAACACTCAGCATACCTACAAATGTCAATATCAATGCAATGATAATACCTACTATATTAGTTTTCATTTTTCTTCTTTTTTATTGTTAATCCTCTATTGTTTTTCATACTACTCTTCATGCAATGCCTCTGCCGGCTCAATCTTCATAGCCTGCCGTGCCGGAAACCATATTCCAATCACTACCATCAGAGCTATCAGTAACCAAGCCCCTAGAGAACCTGCAAGGAAGCGTATCACACTCCACTCTATCGGCCAAGTGGATATGAGAGAGGTACGTCCTATAGTAAATTCCGCCATCCCCACATTGTAGCATACAACCATGGCAGGCAATGTCACTAACGCCAATAACAGTAACCCCTCACCTATCAGTAAACGAAACACACCGCCACGCGTACTGCCCATCGCCATCCGTAGAGCTATCTCCGAACGGCGGCGGCGAGTACGGAACCAGAAGGTGCCTATTAACCCCAAAAATACATTCACCAGCAGGAAGAGCACCACCACAGCCTGACTGTTCACCTTATCCGTATCGCCATTCATCACCTCGAACTGCAACTGTTGTTCAGTATAGGGAGCGGCATCTGCCACAAACGCATTGTCCGTGTCCAGTTTAGGCGCTATTTCGCGCAGAAACTTCTCCCGATAATCCGGTCCGTCGGCAGCAGGCTTCACGCGGAAAACAATCTGCGACCAATTGTCGGCAAACTCTGCCTTAATCATATTCTCTCCCAAATGATAAAAGAACCAAGGTTCCTCAACTCCATAACGATAGGAACGGAAAGCACCGGTCTTCCCCATCTGCTTGATGATTGTAACAGAATCACCATTACCTAACGGCGTAGTCTGCGAAAACTCCGGCATTTTCTTACGAAAACGTTCAAAAGCGGCATTACTCAGTGTCACATTGTTCCATCCTGCGGGAGTGTCCCGGAACGGGTGACGCGGGTCCTCACTTATCCGGAAAACATCCATATATCCTCCAGTCGTATAAATACAGCGTCCTTGCACCCAGGAAGTATCTTGCACAACCAACGCATTGTAACTATTACTACCACTCATCGGAAGGCTCCAATAACAAAGGGCAGCTGCCTCTACGGAAGGCTCTTGTTCCAATTTCGCCAATATACCCAGATATTTATCGGCATCAGTCAGACTCGTATCCCGACTTTCTCCACCTACAACGGTGGATAATTTATAGACATGTTCAATATTATAACCCAGCGGACGGTAGAAAGTATATTTCATGCATCCCAGTGAGTCACAGAGGAACCACATCACGATGAATACCAAGAACAATTCAGCCAATACCCAGCCGTTACTGCTGAAGCGTGCCTTTATCATACGTAAGTTATGTATCGTAAATTTCATATCAAGTACCTCCTTCTATTTATCATTCAAAGAATCTACAATAGTGCGCCGTGCCGCTATCCATGCAGGCAGTGCCGCACTCAACAGATTGATGACCACACAGAAAACAAATGCCAGCAGGAATACCCACGGACTAAACAGCGCCTCCATGTTCAAGCTGAACTCGCCCGACGTACCCACATTCTGATTATTGGTGAACAGCCACATACGCATGGCATATACTGCCAAATAACTGAAAAGCAGTCCCACTACTCCACCCAGTAATGTCAACATCAGATTTTCGTTCAGTATCTGCCGCACAAGCACACTTTTCGTTCCTCCAAAAGCCTTACGTACACCTAATTCGGTAATACGTTGCTGCATGCGGCTGTTACTCAAGCCACACAGATTGAGTGACGGTACCAACAAAATGATAAATAAAGCTACGGCATATTGAAGATAAAGCATTGTCAAGTCTGGCCCTACATTAGCCCATACGTGGTTGACGTGCGCCACGATATTGTACCGGCTGTTCCATGATGTCTATCTGTTTATTACCCAATCCGGCATTAACACGTTCCACCTGCTTGGCAATGCCCTCCCGGATGGCAGGAAAGTCATCAGATGTACGTGCCAATACAGCAATCTGCATGCCTCCCAAATAACTGTGGACTCCGGTAATTTTCAGTTCGTCGGCACTGTACATACCCCACACTTGTGCATATGCATCCTTAGCAGTGACGGAAACATCTTTCACCACTCCCACGATACGTGCAAGTTCCCGGTTCAGCAGGAATTCCTGTCCCACTACATCTGTACTTCCATACAGTTTCCGCGCTACAGACGCACAGACTACTACAGCCTTGCTTTCTCCAGCACGGTCGGCTTCGCTGAAGCCGCGTCCGGCAAGAAACTGCATGCTGAACACTTTCCAGAAGTCGGGATCTGTCCGCATAGCATCCACTTTCACCCGATTGTTACCGTCAGTCAACGAAGCCAACGACAAACCGGCTGGGGAAAATGCCGTACAGTATTCCACTTCGGGCACCGGCTGCACGCATTCTTTCATAAATGCCGCCGAAGGATTACTCCAATTATTATTGCCGTCCTTTTCCTTGTCGTATACGTGCATAGCGGAAAAGTAAAGACACCGACTGCGGTTCACCTCCGGTTCCAAGTCAGCATATTTCGTCTGCCAAGTAATCACAATAGCCATAATCATGGTGATAGCAAAGGCCGTACCCAATATGGAAATCGTACTTAGCAGCGGATTCTGCTTCAAGATTGTAAAAGCTTGTCTTACGGTTTGCATTTCATTAATTGATAGTTGATAATTAATAGTTGACAGTTGCTAAGCAGTAATTATTCCACCTGACGTCCGTCGAAGAAGCGGACGGTACGTGAGGTCTGTTTGGCCTGCTCTTCATTGTGGGTCACCATCACGATGGTACGTCCGTCTTCCTTGTTCAGTTGATGCAACAGTTCCATGACTTCGGCACCCATCTTGGAGTCCAGGTTACCGGTGGGCTCATCGGCGAGGATTATCTCCGGGTTGCCGATAATGGCACGGGCAATGGCTACACGCTGGCACTGACCGCCGGAAAGCTGTGTAGGCATGTGACGCATGCGGTGGCTCAAACCGACCTTCTTCAACACCTCTTCCGCCAAACGACGGCGTCTTTGGCAGACACCTTTCTATACAGCAAAGGCAGCTCCACATTATCCAGTACATTCAGCGAGTTAATCAGATGGAAAGACTGAAACACAAAACCCAGCTTCTGGTTACGGAAAGCAGCCAGCTCCTTGTCCTTCATGCCGTCCACTTTCGTACCGGCTATTTCGATGGTACCGCTGGTGGGTGCATCCAATAAACCCATAATGTTCAGCAACGTAGATTTTCCGCAACCGGAAGGTCCCATGATACTGAGAAATTCTCCCTTGTTCACTTCGAGGTTTACATTTTCCAATGCCACGGTTTCAATCTCGTTTGTACGATAAATCTTGTTGATGCTAGTTAACTTAATCATAATGGTAAGTATTTAATTGTTATTATTCTGTTCCGTTTCTATTCCGCACAATTTCTGCTTCAAGAGGTCAAAAGTTATGCCAAAACCGTTTATCATTGATTATCTGCTATTTATACATGCAGTAAGGTGTCCGAAAATGAACACTTTGTCCGTTTTCATCTATTCGTCACGCAGGGCTTCCGTAGGTGGAATGCAGCTGATGTTGCGCGCCGGGATATAGATTCCCACCAACACTACCACCAGCAGTATCAGAAAGATGACGAGCGACACGAGCAAATAATGCAAGGTAAAATCCGATACCCAATAGCTCTCTGTACTCTCCACCCAATTCTGTCCTTTGGCCAGCCCTTCTTTCAGTGCATATTGCAAATAAAGCAGAAAACCAGTCAGTGAAGCGACCACGGTCAATACCGTGCCTTCGCCCATCAGCAGGCGGACAATGTCACTGCGTGTAGCTCCGAACGACAGCATCACTCCCACTTCCTCGCGCCTCGTACGTGTCTGCAACCAGAAGGTACCGATGACACCCAGGCAAAGATTCACCAGGAAGAAAGCCGCCATCGCCAAATTACGGCGGTAAATCGGTGTGGAATTGCTGGCTTCGCTCTCCGTTATAATCTGCTCATAGGAACGGACACTACGGGCAAACAGATTACCCCGCCTCATCTCCTTCACCATCCAGGGACGGAAATCGTGCAGAAAACGCTCCATGCTGACACCCTCTTTGAGACGTACCAGGATATGAGCACTTTCAGGGATATAACTTGTATCGATGGTAAGCATCGGCATAAATGCAACGGGGACGGGACGCCACTCGCTATACATCTTCATGGCTCCTATCGTACCGACAACCGGCATGTACAAGGTATCTCCATGGTCTCTGCTTACACAGCGTTTGCCATGCGCGTCTTTGGTATGGAACAACTGTTCGGCAGCATTCTCTGTCAGTACAATGTCATTCGGGGCATAGGCGTAGTCGGACAGCTGTCCGGGTGTCCGCCCCTTACCGGAACGGAAACCATACGTATCGAAAAAGTTCGTATGAGGCAGAAATTGTATCATCATAATAGATAAGGGAATCGTATCCCCTTCGGCAAACAATTGACTATTCGAACTTCCCGAAGAATTGGGATAACAGAATCCCAGCACGGGAGTGGCCGATTCCACACCGTCAAAGTCCTTGACATAACGCACCAAATTATAATAGTTGTCCACCAACGTAGCAGAGTCCTGCGCTTCGGCATCGTATCCCGGTGCCTGGGGCTGCAATGCGCCCAATGAAATGAGGCAAAGCCGCTCCGCATCATAGCCCAACGGGATATTACGATCGTGCGTGACCACAATCACCGGGTCCAATACAACCCAACTGATGATACTCACCAATATCAATTCGGCCAACAACCATCCGTTCTTGCGGCGGCGCGCCCAAAGATTCTTCCATATTAACTTAAACATACCAACCTCCCGTGTCTTATCGTTTTTCATTCAGTGAGTTCACAATCGGTTTCCTCAAGGAATACCACGCCGGTATAAGGGCCGACAACAGATTCAGCACGACGCACAGCGCCAATGCGGCGAGAAAAACCAGCGGAGCAAACAGCATTTCACCCGATACGCGGACCTCCACTCCTTCGGGTACCATATTCGGCCAGCTGTCGAATACCGTAAATATCCACTCGCGTCCCACGTAAAGTGCCAGCCATGCCAGCAGCAAGCCCAATGCTCCGCCCAGTGCGGTCAGCAGCAGGTTTTCCCACATCACTTGTGAAAGCAGTATCTTACGTCCGGCTCCAAACGATTTCCGCACGCCCATCTCTGCCAGACGTCCCTCCATACGGCTCGATATCATGCCGCTCAGATTCAGGGCAGGCACCAACAGCAATACGAGCAGGACAAGCAGAAAGTGGCGCACTGTGGCCCAAAGGTCAAACTCCATACTTGCATAAGTCTTGAAGACACTCAACAGATGGGAGGTGGGCTGCTCCCAGAAATCTACTTTCCATTCATCGGGATGCATAAGATTCTCCTTGCGGCAGATTTCCTTTATCTCAGCCCGCAGAGCATCTCCCTGCTTACTGTCCTGCACCAGAAAGGTAGCACTGAAAGCTCCCAGATAGGGAAGGTCGTACTTGGGAGTGCTGTAATCGGGCGACACCGTATAAGGTATATAAAGCTGTGCATAGGATTTAGAGGTGAGGTAACTGGCACTGCGCACCACCCCACAAACCCGATAGTCGATATAGTTCAGGCTGAACGAGCGTCCTACTACCTCTTCCGTCGTACCGAACAAGCGGCGTGCCAAATCATCGGTAATGACAGCAGTGGAAATGCCACTTGCCAGGTCGGATGCCGTGAATGGACTACCTTCCAGGAATTGGAAAGAATATATCTTGAAAAAAGCAGGGTCTGTCAACTTTACCATAACCGGAAAATCACCGCTGCGGTCGGCAGGCTGTATATAACTGTTTTCCGACAAATCATTATGCAGCTCGGCTGAAACGACAAGAGCATTCTCTACGGGATAGAACCAGTCTTGCAGTGCCTTGTAGGAAACAGCCCATTGCATGGTCCTGGTATTGTTGCCGCTTCCCTGCGTGAATTTTGAATTGCTGAGGTAAAGCGTATTCATGCGGTTTGCCTCTGGATAGACGGGCGCAATCTTCACATAATACACCACCGCCATAATCATTGTCATGGCAATGGCCAGCCCCGTACCCACAATGTAGAGCATGCTGAACAGTTTATTCTGCTTCAACAGCTCCCAGGCTTGTTTCAAGTAAACCTTTATCATTTTAGCTTCAACTTATTCTTGTTCTTATAGTTACTCATATCGCTCACCACCACTTCATCACCCGGTTGCAAGCCACTGACCACTTCTACAAACTCAAAGTTGGAATCGCCCAGCTGCACCTTGCGCTTTACAATTTCCTTGTCGGAATTGCGTACAAAAAGTTCATACTCCCCACGTCCCACATAATAGCTGGCATTGGCTATGCGCATCACGTCTTCCTTCACTGCATTCATCACATAGACGTCGGTTTTCAGACCGGAACGCAGTCGGCGGTTGTTGTCCTCATTCAACTGCACGGTAAAGGAGATGACGCCATTCTTTGAAAGCGGAGTAACACTGCTTACGGAACCTTCCAGCTTTTCGCTGCCAATCTTCACAATGGCCTTGCCGCCGGCAGCCACACGGTCACCGTAAGTATCGGCAATCTCGCCTTCCACCTTGAAGTGGCTCAAGTCGGAGATGACGGCAATCTGGGTCCCTTCAGGAACCTGGGCACCAATCTGATTGTTGATATAAGTAAGGATGGCCTTCCGGGGCGAACGCACCTGCGCATCGTCGAGCGTACGTTTGGTTTCGGCCAGTGTCTTCTGGAACATGCTGAAATCCAGTTCCTGCACTTGGTATTCTGCAGCCAGCACTTCCTTCTCGTTGGCATACTGCTGCTGTAATTGCTCGTATTCCAGTTGTGCTACGTTGTAGCTCAGTTCGGCTTGGCGCACTTTGTCGGTGGTGCCCGAACCGAGGCTATCAAGGTACTGCTCGTTACGCAGTTCCACCTTCATGCGGTCCAGCTTCATGGCGGAGACTTTGATTTTCATCTGAAGGTCGGTCAGTTTGGTCTGGTTGTCAAGTTTCAGCTGTTTCAGCTTGTAGCTGCGCATCTGCTCTTCATCCAGCATCTTTTTGTAGTCGGTTTCGGCACTCTGTAAGTCCAGTTTCAGGATAGGGGTACCGACATCCACACTATCACCACCTTTTCTGTACACTTCCAAAATGCGGGTATTAATAGGTGAATTTATAATTTCCTCGAATGCAGGAACCACTTTTCCGGAGGCACTGACACTGACTTCAATCGTACCCTTGCCTACTTTGGAGAATACAAGGTCTTTCTCCTTCACTCCCGTACGCATCAATGAAATGAGTACACTGACCACTACGATACCTGCCACGCCGATAGCACCGTAGCGGATGATTTTCTTATTGCGTTCTTTATTACGCACTTCTTTCGGAATTTCTCTATCCATATCTTTTAATTTTATTGTTTGCGAACATAACGCTTAATATATACTAAATCCATGCCAAAATCATAACCCCCTGAAAGTAAGCGAAAAGACAAAAAAGAAGGGTGTCCGTTTTCGGACACCCTGTACATTTTCGGATAGCTTCTTTATCTTAATCTCAAGCGGTCTCCCACCTCGGGCACGTATTCCGCATCCTTACGATTCATCTTATAAAGGTTCTTCAGACGAATACCGTACTTTTGGGAAATGGAGTGCATGGAATCGCCGTCCTTCACAATGTAGACAGTATGGGGTTTGGCAGCTTTCTTGCGCTTTTCTTTCAAGTAGATGATGTCTCCCACCTCCAGTGTATATTCTTTATGGAGGTCGTTGTATTTCACCAGTTTCTTCCAGCTGATGTCAAACTCCTTGCCCAACACCTGGAAGGTGTCTCCGTCGCGCGCCACGACATAAGCTATATCGTTGGCAATGTACACCTGATGCGGATTGGCCAGCCAAGGTTTCTTTTTCAGTTCCTTCTCCCAACTGCGGACATCGTGTTTGCTCATGCCACGGCTGTCGTACTTATACAGTTCATAGTCCTCAATAATGGTTATCAGGCGGTTGGCATACGACGGGTCGGTAGCATAGCCGGCCTTCTTCAAGCCGCGCGCCCAACCCTTATAGTCCGTAATCTTCAGTTTGAAAAGAAAAGCATAACGTGCTCCCCGTTTCAGGAAATCGGAATGGTCTTCATAAGAGTCTTTCGGATTGCGATAAGCGCGGAAACATTCATTGCGGGCATCGTCATCATGCCTCACCGTCCGTCCGCGCCAGTTGCCTCCACACTTGATGCCGAAGTGGTTGTTGCTCTTACGCGCCAGCTCGCTGTATCCGGCACCACTCTCCAACAGCCCTTGGGCCAGCGTGATGCTGGCAGGTATCTTATGACGTTGCATCTGCTCCACGGCAAGGGGAGCATACTGTTTGATATACTCATTGTAGCGGGCATTCCGGCGTTGTGCCTGCACTGTTGTAATGGAAATAAAAAGAAATGCTATGATAGCAGTCAGTCTGAAAATCCGTTTCATGCTTAAAATGTTGAGTTCTGCACAAAAGTCCGTAAAAGAATTGAAATAACCAATCTCTTTTCTATCTTTGTAACATTAATTACAATATAACCCTTTGCCTTATGAAAGAATTAAATATCGAAATCGCCGTCAAGATATACGACTATGAAGAACTGGATGCCGCCGACCGCGAACTGATGGATGCCGCCCGCGAGGCTACCAACCGCAGCTATGCCCCTTACTCCCACTTCTCGGTAGGAGCTGCAGCCAGACTGGCAAACGGTATTGTAGTGACCGGCACCAACCAGGAAAACGCCGCCTATCCTTCCGGGCTGTGTGCAGAACGCACCACCCTATTCTATGCCAACTCCCAACATCCCGACCAGGCAGTAACCACCCTCGCCATTGCTGCACGCAACGAGCACGACGAGTTCCTGGAGTCTCCCATCCCGCCCTGCGGCGCCTGCCGGCAAGTGATGCTCGAAACGGAGAAGCGCTTCAAGCAGCCAATGCGGGTGTTGCTGTATGGCAAAAAAGGAATCTACGAGCTGAAGAATGTGGGAGAATTACTGCCACTCTCGTTCGATGCTTCGGCCATGAAGTAACAGAACCAATAAAGTATTAACATCGTGTCTGCAGGAAGTTAATTTCTTGCAAACACGATATTAACTTCTTGCCGACACGATATTAATATCGCAAAAAGCCTTTGTTATTCAGTGGAAATCATTACCTTTGCGCCCACTAACCAATTAATTCCACCGATGAGAATATCCGACTAAAGACAACACATTTCGGTAAACATCACTATCAACATGCTTTTTCAGACTGAACGCTGAGCATCACCTATATAGATGTTTAGCCAATACTGTGTTTGTCTGTACCCCTCCCCTTCGAGAATTTCAATTTCGGGGAATGCTTGCATCTCCCCTATCATTCTTACTTCTAAAAACACAGTAGAAACTTATGAGCTTTATCATTAAAGACCTTAGCTATATCCATGCAGATAAGGAAATCTTGTTTTCACACCTCCACTTGAGTATCAACTCCGGAGATAAAATAGCCCTGACCGGAAATAACGGTTGCGGCAAGTCTACCCTCATGCGCATTTTGGCAGGAGACTTGTCACCAAGTTCGGGAACGGTGCTACGCCCCGAACATCTGTACTACGTGCCCCAGCACTTCGGACAATACGACCGGCAGACAATAGCACAAGCTTTGGGAATCAGCCACAAGCTATCTGCCCTGCATGCCATCCTAAGCGGTGACGCTACCGAAAAGCACTTCAATACGCTCAATGATGACTGGAACGTGGAAGAACGCGCCCAGACTTCTCTCGACAGCTGGGGACTGGACGGTATCCCACTCTCCCGTCCGATGGAAGGACTTAGCGGCGGCGAAAAGACCCGCATCTTCCTGGCAGGCATGGAGTTGCACAACCCAACAGCCATCCTGCTGGACGAACCGACCAACTATCTGGACGCGGATGGACGGGAACGTCTGTATAACTTGATACGACGGACATCGGCTACCGTGCTCGTCATCAGTCACGACCGCACGCTACTGAATCAGTTGCCTGCCATCTGCGAACTCTCCTCCCAGGGATTGACGTATTACAGCGGAAACTACGACTTCTACAAAGAACAGAAGGCCCTGCAACAGAAAGCCCTTACCCAACAACTGGAAGAGAAGCAGAAAGCCCTGCGCCTTGCACGCAAAGTGGCACGCGAAGTAGAAGAACGGAAGGCCAAACAGAATGTGCGGGGAGAAAAAAACTCCATTAAAAAGGGGATTCCCCGCATCATGATGGGAGCACTGAAAAACAATGCGGAAAACAGCAGCAGCAGACTCAGCAGCATTCATACGGAGAAAACGGAAAAATTGCAGGCAGAAATGTCAGGCATCAAAAGTTCACTGCCACAGACAGACAAACTGAAAACAGACTTCAATGCCTCTCATCTGCATGTGGGGAAAGTTCTGGTCAAGGCAAAGGACGTCAACTTTCATTATCCCAGCCTCGCGGCTTCTCCTATGGAGACAACCCGTCCGGAGGCAGTAAAGGAGCTCTGGTCTTCCTCCCTCACCTTCCAGTTGAGAAGCGGCGACCGCCTCAGCTTGAAAGGAAAAAACGGCAGTGGAAAAACAACCCTGCTGAAACTCATCATGGGCGAACTGCACCCCACCGGCGGAGTGATGGAGCGTGCCGACTTCACCTCCGTCTATCTGGACCAGGAATACTCCCTCGTCCGTAATGAGCGCAGCGTACTCCAACAAGCAGAAGCTTTCAACCACCGCCACCTGCCGGAACATGAAGTGAAAACCATCCTCAACCGTTACCTCTTTCCCCGCGACGTGTGGAACAAGCCGTGCGGCAAACTGAGTGGCGGCGAAAAGATGCGCCTCTCCTTCTGCTGCCTGATGATTGCCGACAATACCCCGGATATGTTCATTCTGGACGAACCCACCAACAATCTGGACATCGAGAGTATAGAAATAATAACGGCAACGATACGCGACTACGCCGGCACCGTAATTGCCATCAGCCACGACCGGGAGTTTCTGAAAGACACCGGCATCGAACGGGAGATACTTTTGGAATGAATCAGTAATTTAGGTAACAACAACCGTAATTTGTATACTGCCATTCTCATAAAACCTGCCTATTTTTGCAGCACGTAATCATTTACTAACTAACGAACAACGAATATGAGCAAAAAAGTATTAATCCTCTCCTCCAGTCCCCGCAGGAATGGAAACTCCGACCTCTTGTGCAATGAATTCATGCGCGGTGCCGCAGAGGCCGGACATCAAGTAGAAAAGATTTTCCTGAAAGACAAGCACATCAACTACTGCACGGGATGCAGCGTATGCAGCATGTACGGCAAACCCTGCCCGCAAAAGGACGATGCCGCCGAAGTGGTGGAAAAGATGATTGCCGCCGACGTCATCGTCATGGCAACCCCCGTCTACTTCTACACCATGAGCGCGCAGATGAAGACACTGATTGACCGTTGTTGCGCACGCTACCTTGAAATAAAGGACAAGGAGTTCTACTTCATCATCGCCGCCGCCGAAGAAAGTGTCCCCATGATGGAGCGTACCATCGATGGTTTCCGTGGCTTCCTCGACTGCCTGGAAGAGCCCAAAGAATGCGGCACCATTTATGGCGTGGGTGCCTGGAAGGTGGGCGAGATAAACGACAAGCCTTCCATGCACGAAGCCTACGAGATGGGAAAAAAGGTATAAAGAACGAATACTAATCGCTATACAATACATTTATGCTACGTACCATCAGACTGACCCTTGCCGTCATCTTCTTCGCACTCATCACGCTGTTGTTCCTCGACTTCACGGGAACACTGCATGCCTGGTTCGGATGGATGGCGAAGATACAATTCCTGCCGGCCGTGCTGGCACTGAACATCGGTGTAGTACTGTTTCTTGCAGTGCTGACCTTGGTATTCGGACGCATCTACTGCTCCGTCATCTGCCCGTTGGGAGTATTCCAGGACATTGTTTCCTGGCTCTCCGCCAAACGGAAGAAAAACCGTTTCCGCTACTCGTCCGCACTGAAATGGCTACGCTACGGTGTGCTGGGAGTATTCGTACTTGCCATTATCGGCGGACTGAACTCTTTTGTCGTGCTGCTGGCCCCTTACAGCTCATACGGGCGCATCGTTTCCAGCCTTTTTCTCCCCACTCTACCAGTGGGCAAACAACGGACTGGCCTACCTGGCCGAACGTGCTGACAGCTATGCCTTCTATGAAACGGATGTATGGATGAAGAGTCTCCCTACCCTGCTGATTGCCACGGTCACTCTGGTGGTCCTCATCGTGCTGGCATGGCGAGGTGGACGTACCTATTGCAACACCATCTGTCCGGTAGGTACAGTGCTTGGCTTCCTCTCGAAGTATTCCTTGCTGAAACCGGTGATTGACACAAAGAAGTGCAACAGTTGCGGACTTTGTGCCCGCAACTGCAAGGCATCGTGCATCAACATCAAGGCACACGAAATAGATTACAGTCGTTGCGTGGCATGTATGGACTGTATCAACAAGTGCAGGAAAGGTGCCATCACTTACACACGCCGCAAGCCGGCCTCCGCTGCTGTCTCCCAGGAAACCTCCGTGGCACC
>ENA-OQKC01000681-OQKC01000681.1-human-gut-metagenome-genome-assembly--contig:-NODE-681-length-13724-cov-2.038464_pt1 | contig 13724 bp, 14 predicted proteins | sample MGYA00242774_ERZ504790 | MGnify/ENA primary metagenome ERZ504790 (study PRJEB26092, sample SAMD00036419) | human gut metagenome | host: Homo sapiens | study: EMG produced TPA metagenomics assembly of...
GCATAATAGATATTGCCGAATATCTTCCTATTATCAAAGCGGCCAATGACAGCCGCATCAAGGCTGATAGAGACAGGGTTCTTGGTTTTTCTTTTGGCTTTATCCGTACTTGTTATTGCATTGGTAATCGTTTTCTTTTCCTTCGTAAGAAAATCATAATCTGCTGAAGGTAAAGAAGTCGTGGCCGAACAGAACCAACGCTTACAGGAAGTGACCGGAAATCTGACCCGGATGAATGAAGAGATTAAAGAATCCAACCATATTAAGGAGGAGTATATCGGTTTGTTATTCAATATCTGTTCCGAATATATTTATAAGCAGGAGAATAACCGCAAGAGTTTACTGAAAATCGTCAATACCGGTTCTATGGCGGATATTTCCAAAATGCTTCATAATCAGTCTTCGACAACGGAAGATTTCAAACTGTTCATCAGTAAGTTCGATACTATCTTCCTATCTATATTTCCGGATTTTGTGGAATCGTTCAATGCTCTTTTGAAAGAGGATGAACGTATACAGGTGAAAGAAGGCGAGTTGCTGACTCCCGAATTACGTATCTATGCACTTATCCGTTTAGGTATCAACGATAATTCCAAAATTGCCAACTTCCTTCACTATTCGCTTCAAACCGTATATAACTATCGTTTGAAAATGCGGAATAAAGCGATTGTTCCCGGAAAAGACCTGGCTGTTCAGGTACAAAAGCTTTAAAAAACACTTCCTCCGGACTTACTTTTACAACATATAGTGTGTTTGGTATATTGTTGTAAATAAATGTATTATCCTATATAATACTTTCCTTTCACTTACTTTTTCATTCAGTGTCTTTGTTCGGCGAATTTGTAATATCTACTTTCGCTCACAATCTAATTCATACCGGATTTTCGGTATACTTTGTTACACTTTAATTTAAAAACATTATGAAAGGCAAGAAAAATCCAGAGACTTTTGGAAGAAAGTGGCGGTATCTGTTTATGATATTCGCTTTGGTTTTCAGTGTAGGGGTTTCTGCACAAAAGACAGTTGTGAAAGGCAATATCCTTGACAGGGACAATCTACCCGTTATCGGAGCCAATATTTTGGAAAAAGGGACGACAAATGGAACAATCAGTGATGTAGACGGTAACTTCACAATCGCCGTAAGCAGCCCCAAAGCTGTTTTACTCATTAAATACATCGGCTATAAAGATGTGGAAAAGGCGGTTTCTCCAATGATGAAAATTGTGATGGAGGAAGATAGTGAGATGCTCGAAGACGTAGTCGTTATAGGTTATGGAAGTGTGAAGAAGTCTGATGCGACAGGGTCGGTCACCGCTATCAAGCCGGATGATTTCAATAAGGGACTGCGAACTACCGCTCAGGATGCATTGGTAGGTAAAGTGCCGGGCGTAAATGTTGTTGCAAGCTCCGGCGCTCCGGGAGCGGGTGTTACTATCCGCATCAGAAGCGGTGCATCGCTTTCCGCATCCAATGATCCGCTAATCGTTGTTGACGGTGTACCGGTGGATAACTCCACTATCGAAGGTGGTGGAAACGTAATCGGCGGTATCAACCCGAACGATATCGAGACATTTACCGTATTGAAAGATGCTTCGGCAACTGCTATCTACGGTTCCCGGGCATCTAATGGCGTGATTGTGATTACTACTAAGAAAGGGTCCGATTCCAATCTGCGTTTCAACTATTCCACTAACCTTTCTGTAAGTACCATTACGGAAAAAATTGGATGTGCTTTCTGCCGATGAATTCCGTGAATTTGTTCCTACGGTATCGGGTGTCCCGGGTTCTGTAACTTTAGGGACGGCTTCCACGGATTGGCAGGATGAGATTTACCGTACGGCATTCGGACAAGAGCACAACTTCTCCGTTTCCGGCAAGGTGAAAAAAAATGCACCTTATCGTCTGTCGGTAGGCTATAATAACCAGAATGGTGTGGTGAAAACAAACAACTACGAACGCTTTACCTTTAATGGCGGTATATCACCCAAATTCTTTGATAACCATCTTACCGTTGATTTGAATGTTAAGGTTTCGTATGAAGACAATCAGAAAGTAGATGAGAGTGTCGTTAATAATGCATTGCGATATGACCCTACCCGTCCTGTTATGACCGGAAGTGCAACGGGTGCTGATGAACCGGGACTGGGTTATTTCATCTGGATGAATGGAAACTCCCCCATGGCTATCCAAACAGATAATCCTGTGGCACAGCTTGAATTGCAGGATTTGCATAATAAAGTGACCCGTTCCATCGGTAATGCCGCTATCAATTATAAGGTACATCGTTTGGAGGATTTGCAGCTGAATGCGAATTTGGGTTATGATGTGCTGAAAAGCAAATATACCAAGAATGTGCCCGATATGGCCGGTATGATGTATACATCTAACATGAAAGACGGTACAGGACTTGTGTATGATTCTAAACAGAACAAGCGTAACTACTTGCTGGACTTATATGCCAACTATGCTCATGTATTCAATGAAAAACATAATTTCAGCGCAATGGCAGGATACGGTTGGCAGCATTTCTGGAAGAAATTCGATGCAACCACTCTTTCTCCGGAAGGAAAAGAACTGTTTTCGCCCAATCATTATGAGTCTGAATATTACTTGCTCTCTTTTTACGGACGTCTGAATTATTCGTATGACAACCGCTATATGATTACCGCCACTTTACGTTCGGATGCGTCTTCGCGTTTTGCCAAAGATAACCGCTGGGGATTATTCCCTTCCGTAGCGTTGGGATGGAAAATCAGTCAGGAAGCATTCTTGCGCGACTCGGAAGTGTTGTCAGACTTGAAATTGCGTTTGAGCTACGGTCAGACCGGACAGCAGGATATTCTGAATGACTATCCGTATATGACTACCTTTACGGTATCTTATCCGGAATCTTGTTATCAATTCGGAGACAAATGGTACTATACCTATCGTCCGAACGGTTATGACTCGGATATTAAATGGGAGACTACCGAAACCTACAATATCGGTTTGGATTACGGTTTCCTGAATAACCGCATTTACGGTTCTGTCGATTATTACCAACGCCATACGAAAGACTTGCTGAATACCATCAATGTAATTTCAGGAACCAACTATTCTTCCGTCATCACAACAAATATCGGCGAGATGGATAATAAAGGTGTGGAATTTGCCATCAATGCAGTGCCGGTACATACAAAAAACTGGAAATGGACAGTAGGCATGAATTATACGTGGAATGATTCTGAAATCACGAAGCTGAATGTTATCGATTCGGATGCCAATTTTGTGCAGACAGGAGCCATTTCCGGTACGGGCAAGACAGTTCAGGTGTTTATGGTAGGTCAGCGTCCTTATACTTTCTACCTGGCAAAGCAGGCCTATGACGATGATGGCAAACCTATGGAAGGGCAGTATGTGCAGCCGGATGGTTCCATTTCTGCCACGGAAACCAAATATGCTACGGACAAAAGCGCATTGCCTACTTCCTATCTGGGATTCAATACCCAGCTTACTTATAAGAATTGGGATTTTGCCATCAGCGGACACGGGGCATTCGGCAACTATGTATACAATTATGTGGCTGCCGACCAGTATGTACAATCCGTGTACAGCGATCAGGGCAACTTCTCCAACATATTGCGCAGAACCAAAGATTCCGGTTTCCAGAACCAGCAGCTTTATTCGGATTATTTCCTGGAAAAGGGCAACTTCTTCCGTATTGACAATATTTCTTTGGGATATACGTTCCAGAAGTTATGGAATAACTCCAGCTCTTTACGCCTGACGTTCGGTGTACAGAATGTTGCTACCTTTACAAGCTATTCCGGTATCGACCCGGAGATTTACAGCGGTATCGATAAAGAGGTATATCCCCGTCCGCGCGTATTCTCATTAAGTGCTAATTTAAATTTCTAACGGCTTAAAACTATACAACAATATGAAAAATATAATTGCTTATTCGTTTATTTTGTTCTTCGCGGGCATAAGTCTGGTTTCTTGCTTGGGCGACCTGGACACGATGCCTTTGGATGATAACCAGCTGGTAAGTGAAAAGGTATACCAGACAAAGGACGGCTACACCGGTGTTTTGGCAAAGTGTTATGCATCACTGGTTCTGACAGGACAGAAAGGTAGTGATGGAGGTGACGGCGACCTCGAAGGTGCTAATGAGGGCTATTCCGGTTATGTGCGCCTGTTGTTTTATTTGCAGGAGTTGAGTACGGATAATTTTTTGATGCCTTCCTCTTCCAACGGTTTGCGTAAATGTTTGAATTTGCAGTGGGATGCTTCCAATGCTTCGGTCATTACATGGACTTACCAGAGACTTTATATGAGTATTGCCTATTGTAACGAGCTTTTGCGTGAATGTACGGAAGGCAAGTTGCAGAGCAGAGGACTTTGGGAAGAGATGAAAGATGATTATGTGAGCTATCGCGCAGAAGCCCGCTTCATACGTGCTTATTGCTATTCGATGCTTTGCGATTTGTTTGGTGCGGTTCCTTATGTGGATGAAAATACGGGTGTGAAAGAAATTCCGGTTCAATATACGCGTAAGCAGATTTTTGAGTTTGCAGAAAGTGAATTGCTGGCTATCGAAAACGAACTGAAAGCTCCGGGAAGCAATGAGTACGGACGTGTTGACCGGGTAGCCGGCTGGTTCCTGCTGGCCCGAATGTATCTGAATGCACAGACTTGGATTAATGAGAATAAATACCAGGAAGCATATGCCTATGCGGTAAAAGTCATTGCCGACGGGCATTATCCATTGGCTTCCGATTATCGTGAAATCTTTTTAGCGGATAATAATACCTGTAAGGAGATTATCTGGCCGCTGGTACAGGACGGCTTGCGTGCACAGAGTTCTGCCGGAACGAATTTCTATGTGAAAGCTTTTGTAAACGGTCCTATGGATGAACTTTATAAGACCGGTGTCGGCTCCAGAGGCTGGGGTAATGTCCGCGCTAAAGTATCGTTGGTGGATGCGTTCGATGCGGATGATGTCATGTTCGACGGCAATGATACTTGGGGAAATAATAAGAAAGATAAGAGAGCACAGTTCATGACCGCCCTTCCTAATCAGGTGAAAGACACATGGGATGTAAATATGGATATGACTAGTACGTTTACATGCGGATACGGTTATATCAAGTGGAGAAACGTTACGAAAGAGGATGAACTTTGTCCTTCGGGAGATGCCTATACTTCCATTGATTTTCCGCTGTTCCGCACAGCAGATGCCTATTTGATGGCTGCTGAGGCCATTTTGCGCGGAGCGAACGGTACGCAAAGTGAAGCGTTGGGGTATGTCAATGAGGTCAGAACAAGGGCTTATATGTCCGGTAAATATGCGAAAAACGGCGTACGTTCCGATGTGTCCGGTGAAATTACGGCCAATGAGCTTAATCTGGACTTTCTGTTGGTTGAACGTCAGAAAGAACTGGCTTCTGAATTGACAAGGCGCACCGATTTGATTCGGTTCGGCAAATATACGAAAGGGAATAACTGGGATTGGAAAAACGGTGTGCGCTTAGGGGCGGATGTGGACGATAAATACAATTTGTTCCCGATTCCGGAAAGTGAACTGACGAACAATCCTACTCTGGTGCAAAACGATGGCTATAAAGTAATAAAGTAAAAATATGATGAAACTGAAACAAATTCTGTTATGTGGTTTGATGGTGCTGTGCTGTGCTCCGCTTGGGGCACAGACATCCAAAGAAGAGATGTTTGCTACTCCTGAGAAGACGGGAGGAGTCTATTGGGCATATCCGTTCGGATTTCGCGCCACAGACTAAAGCGCCTAAGGGATATAAGCCTTTTTATATCAGTCATTACGGACGGCATGGTTCCCGTTACCTGATTGGCGACCGTGATTATAAATGGCTGGTAGACCTGTTTGAAGAGGCGCATCGTGCACATGCGCTTACCGGTTTGGGTGAAGATACCTACCGGCGTTTGCTCAAGGTATGGGAAGAGGCGGAAGGACATGGCGGGGATTTGACTCCATTGGGAGTCAGGCAGCATCGCGGCATTGCTGAAAGAATGTATGCTTCGTTTCCGGAGGTATTCAAAGGCAATCCCTTTATATCTGCCCGTTCTACCGTTGTACTGCGTTGTGCTATGAGTATGGTGGCTTTTGGTGACCGTTTGAAAGAGCTGAATCCGGATTTGCGGATTTCTTATGAGGCAAGTGAGAAATATATGGATTATCTGAATTATCACACCGACGAATCCAACCGTTTTACTTCTTCCCAGGACGGTCCTTGGGCCGAGGAATACAGGAAATTTGAGGAAGCTCATACCAATCCGGAGCGTTTGGTCGCATCTTTGTTCAAAGATAAACATTTTGTCGTAAAGAAAGTAAATCCTAAGGAATTGATGTGGGGAATGTACTGGGTAGCCAGTGACATGCAGAATGCTGAAACAAAAGTTTCTTTCTATGACTTGTTCGAAGCACAGGAATTATTTGATTTGTGGCAGTGTGTCAATTACCGTTTTTATGTGGGGAATGCCAATCATGCCGATGGAAAAGGTATTGTAGTGGCCAATGCCAAATCTCTGTTAAGAAATATTCTGGACAGTGCTGACGAGGCTATCCGGAAAGGGGGAATTGCCGCTACTCTCCGCTTCGGGCACGATGGTAATGTGATTCCTTTGGTTGCGTTGATGCAGATAGAAAACTGTAATGTGGCAGTTAGTGATCCCTATGAGGTTTATAAAGTATGGAGCGACTTCAAAGTTGTTCCTATGGCTGCTAATGTACAGATTATCTTTTTCCGGAACGAGAAGTCCGGGGATATTCTGGTAAAGGTTATGCACAATGAGAATGAAGTGCATATTCCGGTAGAGACTGATATGTTTCCTTTTTACAAATGGGAGGATGTCGAGAGGTTTTATCGAAATTTGTTGAATTGAGTTTTTTGAAGTTAACAATATAGAAACGATTATGGGAGTGCGGCGATGGGATATCGGCGCACTTTTTTTGTAAAAATAGATATTTTGCAGTAATAAGCGTGTTTTTTAGTTAATACTTTGCCCGTTGTGTACCATATTCCCATAAAACCTTTATCTTTGCAGCCGAAAACGATATGTGGAAAGATTTGGGTAGCTTGCAACCACGGAAAAAAATGCTAAAACACATCCTTTTCTGACGGTACTCCGGTGTACCGGGATTTGCATACCTACTCATTAATGACGCTTTCCTCATCTCCTTTTTAATTATTCATTTTTAATTTCTAATTGAAATGGGATACTTATTCACATCCGAATCGGTGTCGGAAGGACACCCCGACAAAGTGGCCGATCAAATATCGGACGCTGTGCTTGACAAACTGTTGGCGTATGACCCCAGTTCGAAAGTAGCTTGCGAAACTCTGGTTACTACCGGACAGGTAGTGCTGGCTGGAGAAGTGAAAACCAAAGCGTATGTTGACCTTCAACTTATCGCGCGTGAAGTAATCAAGAAAATCGGCTATACCAAAGGCGAGTATATGTTCGAGAGCAATTCGTGTGGCGTGCTTTCCGCCATTCACGAGCAGAGCCCCGACATCAACCGTGGTGTGGAGCGCCAGGATCCTATGGAACAAGGTGCGGGCGACCAGGGCATGATGTTCGGTTATGCCACTAACGAAACGGAAAACTATATGCCGCTCTCCCTGGATCTTGCCCACCGTATCCTGCAAGTGCTGGCGGATATCCGTCGTGAAGGAGAGGTGATGACGTATCTGCGTCCGGACTCCAAGAGCCAGGTAACCATTGAATATGATGATAACGGCAATCCTGTCCGTATCGATACGATTGTAGTTTCCACCCAACACGATGATTTCATTCAGCCAGCCGACGACAGCGAAGCTGCACAGTTGAAGGCGGACGAGGAGATGTTGGGCATTATCCGTAACGACGTCGTTAATATCCTGATGCCCCGTGTCATTGCGTCTATCCATCACGAGAAAGTATTGTCGCTGTTTAACGATAATATCAAGTATCATGTGAATCCTACCGGCAAATTCGTAATCGGCGGTCCTCATGGGGATACCGGTTTGACTGGACGTAAGATTATTGTGGATACTTACGGCGGTAAAGGTGCACACGGCGGTGGCGCTTTCTCCGGTAAGGACCCCAGCAAGGTAGACCGCAGTGCCGCATACGCTGCACGTCACATTGCCAAGAACCTGGTAGCTGCCGGTGTGGCGGATGAAATGCTGGTGCAGGTATCTTACGCCATCGGTGTGGCGCGTCCCATCAATATATATGTAAATACCTACGGGCGCAGCCATGTAAATATGAGTGACGGCGAGATAGCCAGAAAGATCGATGAGCTTTTCGACCTTCGTCCGAAAGCCATTGAAGACCGTTTGAAACTGCGTAACCCTATCTATCAGGAAACAGCCGCTTACGGTCATATGGGACGTGAGCCGCAGGTTGTCACCAAACACTTCAAGTCTCGCTATGAAGGCGATAAAGACGTGGCTGTAGAACTGTTCACCTGGGAGAAACTGGATTACGTTGATAAGGTGAAAGCGGCTTTCGGCCTCTAATTCTCCGTTCTTCGTTAAAGAAAACAGTAATCAGCATAGCTTTACAGCTATTTATTATAGAAAGCTGCCTTTCTGCCTTCGGAATATTCCGGGGCAGAATGAGCAGCTTCTTTTTTCAAATCTCCTTAAAATCATATACCTTTGCAACAAGGTAATAATTGATATAGCTGAAAGATGATGAATAAGATAACCTCCGTATGTGTATACAGTGCTTCGAGCACTAAAATAGACCCCGTTTATTTTGATGCCGCCCGTGAACTGGGAACGTTGCTGGGGCAGCGGCATATCCGTTTGGTGAACGGCGCCGGTAATATGGGACTTATGGCTGCGGTGGCGGATGCCACACTTGCGGCAGGCGGTGAGGTGACCGGAGTGATACCCCGTTTTATGATTGAGCAGGGGTGGCATCATACAGGACTGACCAAGCTTGTAGAGGTGGAAAATATGCATGAACGCAAGCAACTGATGGCGGATTTGAGCGATGCTGTGATTGCATTGCCCGGCGGTTGCGGTACTTTGGAAGAATTGCTCGAAGTCATTACCTGGAAACAATTGGGACTGTATCTGAATCCGATAGTCATATTGAATATCAAGGGGTATTTCGACCCGTTGCTGGCTATGTTGCAGAAGGCTGTAGACGAAAACTTCATGCGTGCGCAGCACAGTGCCATCTGGCATTTAGCCGCGACAGCCGGGGAAGCGGTTGAACTGGTACATACCGTACCTTTGTGGGATGCCTCTATCCGTAAGTTTGCAGCGATATGATGAGTTGGTTGGCGGCATGGATACCCGGTGGAGCGGAAGGTGTGCCTATTCCTTATTCTCCGAGAATGGACGACGGCATCACCATTGTGCTGCTATGTTGTTTTTTTCTGTCGGCCTATGTGTTTTCCCGTAGCCGCAGGTTTCTGTTGCAGCTGGTAAAGGATTTCCTGTTGCATCGTGAGCGTACCAGCATATTTGCAACCTCAACGGCGGGTGATATGCGCTACCTGCTATTGTTGATTTTGCAGACTTGCATACTCTCCGGGGTCTGCATTTTTAATTACTGCAATGATATTCAGCCTGAATTGGTGCATCATGTTCCGCCTTTTGCGTTGTTGGGACTTTATATCGGGAATAAGTCTTTTGTATTTATTTCTGAAATGGATTTTATAACTCTGTGTTAGGCTGGATTTTTTTTTGACGAAAGTACTACGACTCTCTGGCTTGAGTCATATTCCACCCTGCTTTATTATCTTGGTTTCACTCTTTTCCCGTTTGTGCTGTTTATTGTTTATTTCGATTTAAGTCTGCAACTTACAGTAATAATTGGATTGATTTTAGCCTTTTTTACTAAAATATTGATGTTCTATAAGTGGTTCAAGCTTTTTTGTAGCAATTTACATGGCAGTTTCCTTTTAATTTTGTACTTTTGTGCCCTTGAAATCATGCCTTGTTTTATGCTATACCAAGGAGTGATACAACTAAACGATTATTTGATAATAAAATTTTAGGACGTTGAAAATTAAGAAAGTACTTGTGTCGCAGCCGAAACCGGCATCAGAGAAATCTCCTTACTACGACATTGCCGTAGAAGTACGGTGTGAAAATCGATTTTCGCCCGTTTATCAAAGTAGAGAGCCTTTCAGCAAAAGAGTTCAGACAGCTAGAAGGTCTCTATATTGGATCATACCGCCGTTATTTTCACTTCGCGTCATGCAATCGATCACTTTTTTCATCTTTGTACGGAATTGCGCGTAACAATCCCCGAAACCATGAAATATTTCTGTGTAACGGAGGCGATTGCTTTGTATATTCAGAAATATGTACAATACCGCAAGCGTAAGATTTTCTTTGGAAATACCGGAAAGTTTGATGACCTGTTGTCTTCCATTATAAAGCATAAGACTGAAAAGTATTTGGTGCCGATGTCGGATGTACATACAGACGATATTAAGAATCTGTTGGACAAGAGTAAAATCCAGCATACGGAAGTAGTCATGTATCGTACGGTAAGTAATGATTTTACTCCGGATGAAAAGTTTGACTATGACATGCTGGTATTCTTCAGCCCTGCCGGTGTGTCTTCTTTGAAGAAGAATTTCCCGGATTTCGAGCAGAAAGAGATTAAAATCGGAACATTCGGCTCTACAACAGCACAGGCTGTCCGTGATGCCGGACTCCGTTTGGATTTGGAAGCTCCCAGTGTGCAGGCGCCCTCTATGACGGCAGCGCTTGATATGTTCATAAAGGAGAACAACAAGGGAAAGTGAAAAGAAGTATGAGTTATGAATTATAAGTTATAAGCCTGTCGGATACATTTATAATCGTAACGAAGCAATAACGGGCGGCGGGCAGACTGCGGAATCTTAGCAGCACTACCTGTAGCCCGTTTTTTCATATCCCCTCTATATTTTACATTATACCTTATGCTTCATGGCGAATACCTTACATAAAGTCGAAAGACTGGATTAAAAAAAAGATAATAGAGAAGATGTTTGCGGGCGGTTCGCGTTCGTTCTCGGTCTTCCCGTTACGTGTGGTGTATTTGCCGGTAGAGGAGCTGGAGGCGGATGCTTCCATTCTTATCAGTGTTTCGAAGCGCCGCTTCAAACGTGCGGTGAAGCGCAACCGCGTAAAGCGTCAGATACGCGAGGCTTACCGTGTAAACAAACATGAACTGTTGAACGCTTTGGCAGAAAAGAAGTGCCGGTTGGCCATTGCCTTTATTTACCTTTCCGACCAGCTGACGGAATCTTCCGTAATAGAAGAGAGGGTGAAGACTGCTTTGGCGCGTATTGTTGAGAAAGTTACCGTATCGGATGCGAATATGGCAGCCGTAGCGCCTATGAAGCCATGAAACGCCTGCTTTCATATCTGCTGTTGCTTCCTATTTATTTTTACCGGAAGTGCATTTCGCCCATGACTTCCCCTTCGTGCAGATTTACTCCTACCTGTTCTCAATATGCAGTTGAGGCTATTAAGAAACATGGCCCTTTCAAAGGCCTTTATCTGGCGGTAAAACGTATATTGCGTTGCCATCCCTGGGGTGGTTCCGGATATGATCCTGTTCCATGAAATTTCCTGTCGATATACATACGCATCGCTTGCCGCCTGTGCCCGGAATGGCTATTGCGAACCGTTATCCCGATACTTTTGCTCCGGAAGAGGGGGCGTGGTATTCGGTAGGCATACATCCCTGGCATATCCCGGCAACCGTTACTCCGGTTGTTCGGAATGAAATGAATGTTTTGGCTTCTTTAGCCGGGCATCCGCAGGTTCTTGCCATAGGGGAAGCCGGACTGGATAAATTGGCCGATGCTCCGATGGTTGTGCAGATAAAGGTTTTTGAATATCAGGCGCGGTTGTCTGTGGAGCTTGACAAGCCTTTGGTCATTCATTTGGTAAAGGCTATGAGTGAGTTGCTGAAGTTGAAACAGCAGATAAAGCCGGCAACCCCTGGATTATTCATGGTTTTCGCGGGAAAGCGGCTCTGGCGGAGGAATGTCTGAGGCATGGGTTTTATCTCTCTTTCGGGGAGAAATATCAGGAAGAGGCGCTGCGGATAACTCCTGCCGACCGTCTGTTCCTGGAAACTGACGAAAGCTCCGTGCCGGTTGCGGATTTATACAGCCGGGCAGCCGAAGTCCGTCGCGTATCTTTGGCGGAACTCACGGAAGCGATACGGGAAAATATCGCCAAAGTCTTTTTTAAACAATAAGAGTTGTTTGTTCGGATAAAGAGTCGTACTTTTGTCGCAGACAAAGTATAAATCAAATAATTAATAGTTAATCATTCGATGAATTTTGTAGAAGAATTAAAATGGCGTGGCATGCTCCACGATATGATGCCGGGTACGGAAGAACTGCTGGCAAAGGACAGGTGACTGCATATATCGGTTTCGACCCTACGGCAGACTCCCTGCACATCGGACACCTTTGCAGTGTGATGATATTGCGTCACTTCCAGCGTTGCGGCCATAAGCCGTTGGCACTGATAGGCGGTGCTACGGGTATGATTGGCGACCCTTCCGGTAAGTCGGCGGAACGCAATCTGCTCACTGAAGAAACATTGCAGCGCAATATGGCAGGCATGAAGAAGCAGTTGAGCAAGTTTTTGGATTTTGATTCGGATGCCCCCAACCGTGCCGAGTTGGTGAACAACTACGATTGGATGAAGGACTTCAGTTTCCTTGATTTTGCCCGTGAAGTAGGCAAGCATATCACCGTAAACTATATGATGGCTAAGGATTCGGTGAAGAAGCGTCTGAACGGTGAAGCCCGCGACGGTCTTTCTTTCACAGAATTCACTTATCAGTTGCTGCAAGGCTACGATTTCCTGCATCTGTACGAAACCAAAGGTTGCAAGCTGCAAATGGGCGGCTCGGACCAGTGGGGTAACATCACCACGGGAGCCGAACTGATTCGCCGTACCAATGGCGGTGAGGTATTTGCCCTGACAAGCCCTCTGATTACAAAGGCGGACGGCGGTAAATTCGGTAAGACGGAATCCGGCAATATATGGCTCGATCCCCGCTATACATCTCCTTATAAGTTCTACCAGTTCTGGCTGAACGTAAGCGATGCCGATGCAGCCCGCTACATCAAGATATTCACTTCTTTGTCCAGGGAAGAAATCGAGGCTCTGACGGCCGAGCACGAAGCAGCTCCGCACTTGCGTGTCCTGCAGAAGCGTCTGGCCAAGGAAGTCACCATTATGGTACACTCCGAAGAGGACTACAACGCGGCTGTCGATGCGTCCAACATTCTTTTCGGCAATGCCACATCGGAGGCGTTGAAAAAGCTGGATGAAGACACGTTGCTGGCAGTGTTCGAAGGTGTTCCTCAGTTTGAGGTATCCCGTGATGCGCTGGCTGCCGGTGTAAAGGCAGTTGATCTGTTCGTAGACAATGCGGCTGTATTTGCATCGAAAGGCGAAATGCGCAAGCTGGTGCAGGGCGGCGGCGTCTCTTTGAACAAAGAAAAACTGGCTGCTTTCGATCAGGTTGTTACAACTGCTGATTTATTGGATGACAAGTATCTGCTGGTGCAACGCGGCAAGAAGAACTATTATCTGATTATTGCAAAATAATATAGGGATATGAAAAAATGTCCCGAAATATTTGCATATTTCGGGACATACTTCTATCTTTGCACCGCTTTTTAACAGAAAGCGCATATGTTTGGACTATGGTGTAATGGTAGCACAACAGGTTTTGGTTCT
>ENA-OQKC01000683-OQKC01000683.1-human-gut-metagenome-genome-assembly--contig:-NODE-683-length-13666-cov-3.355713_pt1 | contig 13666 bp, 12 predicted proteins | sample MGYA00242774_ERZ504790 | MGnify/ENA primary metagenome ERZ504790 (study PRJEB26092, sample SAMD00036419) | human gut metagenome | host: Homo sapiens | study: EMG produced TPA metagenomics assembly of...
GTGCTGAATATTAATTTTGGTCACAACAGAGAACTTATGGAAAAGTGTGTGACACTGCGGGAATATTCCCGGTTGTCGCAATGATCCGTCAGCAGATGTCAGGAGAACTTCCGTTTGAAGAGGCGGTAGAGCGGGCGGTAGACACTTGCATCCGTCAGGGAATTTTGTCTGAAATACTTCGTAAAAATCGGTCGGAGGTAATCGATATGATTTTGACGGAATATAATGAGGAGAGTTTTCTTTATCGGAAGGTGAAGCGGAACAATATGTGAAAAAAGTGCTTGACAATTTGGATGAGTAGTGATATTTTATAAAAGTAATTGACTGCCGAAGACAGCAGGTGCCGTTAGGCATAAGGTTGAGAACGCCTGCCGAGGAAGATACGAATTCTTTTTAAAAAGAACATTTGTAAACCTCTGTGTCTTCTGTCGCAGAGGTTTTTTGTATAGGCGACGAGCCAAAGTTCGGGGGCTGCCCGGGATGTTGGTAATCGCCTGCAATCCCGGGATGTGCCTTTCGGCGCTTCCGATGATTGAAGGTCTCAGGACGCAGTCATTTAAAATCTATAAGGAGGTGCACCTGGACGTGGCAAAAGTTGAATTAAAACAACCGATCGTAGCAGCTATCGCAGAAGACATCAAAGATGCTCAGTCTGTAGTTATCGTTGACTACCGTGGACTTACAGTAGCACAGGATACAGAGCTTCGTAAAAAGCTCAGAGAAGCCGGCGTTACTTACAAAGTATGTAAGAACACAATGATGAAGAGAGCATTTGAAGGAACAGAGTTCGCGGGTCTGGATGAGTATTTAGAAGGACCGAGCGCACTTTGCGTATCTAAGGAAGATGCGACAGCTCCGGCCAGAATTCTTGCAGAGTTTGCTAAGACAGCAGACAAACTTGAGATGAAAGCCGGTGTAATTGAAGGAACTGTATATGATGTAGCCGGATTGAATGAACTGGCTAAGATTCCGTCAAGAGAGGTACTTCTCTCCAAATTGCTCGGAAGCTTGCAGTCACCGATTACAAACTTTGCTCGTGTTATTAAGCAGATCGCTGAGAAAGACGGCGAGGCAGCAACAGAGGCTCCGGCCGAAGAAGCGGCAGCAGAGGAGTAAAATACAGATGTGCCGGATAGTGCGGCGCGAAATGTAAAAAAAGGAACCAAAAATCGTGAAACCGGAGATCAGAAGAAGAGTCCGGCAGAGTAAATTTAAAAATGGAGGATATCAAAAATGGCTAAAATGACAACAGCTGAAATGATCGAAGCGATCAAAGAGTTATCAGTATTAGAGTTAAATGAATTAGTAAAAGCATGTGAAGAAGAGTTTGGTGTATCTGCAGCAGCAGGCGTTGAGTTGCAGCAGCAGCAGACGGTGGCGCAGCAGCAGAAGAAAAGATGAGTTTGACGTAGAACTCGTATCTGCAGGAGCTTCCAAAGTTAAAGTTATCAAAGCAGTTCGCGAGATCACAGGTCTTGGACTGAAAGAAGCAAAAGAGCTTGTTGACAACGCTCCGAAGACACTCAAAGAGGGTGTTTCCAAAGCAGAGGCTGAGGAGATCAAAGCTAAACTTGAGGCAGAAGGTGCAGAAGTTAGCATGAAATAATCGGAGTTTCCGATAACTTTATGAACGTCTTTAAGTAAGACGGTCTTAAGAAAATCAACCGCAGAAGATAAAATGCTTCTGCGGTTCTTTTGTCTTTGTTGTGCGTTTACGTTAAACATCGCCGTTTGTCGAAAAGTGACGCATAATATCATATATGAAGAAAAATGTCAAGAAAAAAATGGGAAATGTTATTGACAACGAAAAGAGCTTTGTGTTATAGTTAAAAATGCACTATTATGGAAAGGTATGCCGTATTAGAAGCGTTATTACTATTACAAGGCTCTTTTCATTTACGCGAAGCAACGTGCCAAAATCTCTGTTTATACGGTGTTTTGGCGACTGCCACGATAACGGGAATAATTGAGATGCAAGAGAAGTCCCGTTTGTAAAGATTCAGGTCATTCGATGTTGTCCGACAAAGGAGATGCGGACAACGAAAGAGGAATGATTGAAAAAATGATAGAGGAGTGAAACGTCAATGGAGAAAAACAGAATCCGTCCCATTAAAACCGGAAAAAGTTTCCGCATGAGTTACTCACGGCAGAAAGAAGTATTGGAGATGCCTAACCTCATTGAAGTTCAAAAAGATTCCTATCAATGGTTTCTTGACGAAGGACTCAAAGAGGTGTTCGACGATATTTCCCCGATCGCTGATTACAGCGGACACTTAAGTCTGGAATTCGTAGATTTCACACTTTGCGAGGACGATGTGAAATATACGATCGATGAGTGTAAAGAGCGCGATGCGACTTATGCTGCTCCCTTAAAAGTGAGAGTCCGTCTCCACAATAAAGAGACTGATGAGATTAACGAGCATGAGATTTTTATGGGAGATCTTCCGCTGATGACAAAGACGGGTACATTTGTTATCAACGGTGCAGAGCGTGTTATCGTCAGTCAGCTCGTGCGTTCTCCGGGAATTTATTATGGCATTGCTCATGATAAACTCGGAAAGAAACTGTACTCATCTACAGTGATCCCAAACCGAGGCGCATGGCTTGAATATGAGACAGACTCCAACGACGTTTTTTATGTGCGCGTCGATCGTACAAGAAAAGTTCCGATCACAGTGCTGATCCGTGCACTTGGTATCGGAACGAATGCAGAGATTGTTGATCTTTTCGGTGAAGAGCCGAAGATCCTTGCAAGCTTTACAAAGGACACTGCGGAGAGTTATCAGGAAGGTCTTTTGGAACTGTACAAGAAGATCCGCCCGGGCGAGCCGCTTGCAGTAGACAGCGCGGAAAGTCTGATCAACAGCATGTTCTTTGATCCGAGAAGATATGATCTCGCAAAGGTTGGACGTTATAAATTCAATAAGAAACTGATGCTGAAAAACCGTATTGCAGGCTGCATACTTGCAGAGGATGCGGTGAGTCAGCTTACGGGAGAGATAGTTGCTGAAAAAGGTACGAAGATTACTCGTGAACTTGCAGATAAGATCCAGAACAATGCCGTTCCTTATCTGTGGGTAGAAGGTGAAGATGAAGAGAGAAACATCAAGATCCTTTCTAATATGATGGTAGATCTTCAGGCTGTTACAGATATCGATCCTGAAGAAGTAGGTGTTACGGAGCAGGTATATTATCCGGTTTTGGCGGGAATTATCGAAGAGTCCGCAGGAGACATCGAAGAGATGAAAGCGTTGATCAAACGTGACATTCACGATTTGATCCCGAAGCATATTACAAAAGAGGACATCCTCGCGTCCATCAACTATAATATGCATCTTGAATATGGCATGGGAACGGATGATGACATTGACCATTTGGGCAACCGCCGTATCCGCGCAGTAGGAGAATTGCTCCAGAATCAGTACAGAATCGGTCTTTCAAGATTAGAAAGAGTTGTCCGTGAGCGTATGACGACACAGGATCAGGAAGGAATTTCCCCGCAGTCACTGATCAATATCAAACCGGTGACGGCAGCGGTGAAAGAGTTCTTCGGTTCTTCTCAGTTGTCTCAGTTTATGGATCAGAACAACCCTCTTGGTGAGCTGACACACAAGAGACGTCTTTCCGCCCTTGGACCTGGCGGTCTGTCCCGTGACCGTGCCGGATTCGAGGTTCGAGACGTACATTATTCACACTATGGAAGAATGTGTCCGATCGAGACGCCTGAAGGTCCGAACATCGGTCTGATCAACTCTTTGGCAACATATGCGCGAATTAATCAGTATGGATTTGTTGAAGCGCCATATCGTTGGATTGATAAGTCTGATCCGGAAAATCCGGTCGTTACAGAAAAAGTTGTTTATATGACAGCTGACGAAGAAGACAATTATCATGTGGCACAGGCGAATACACCGCTTGATGAAGAAGGCCACTTTATTCATAAAAATGTATCCGGTCGTTACAGAGAGGAAACACAGGAATACGAGAGAAGCAAGTTCGATTACATGGATGTTTCTCCGAAGATGGTATTCTCAGTCGCTACGGCTCTGATTCCGTTCCTTGAAAACGACGATGCCAACCCGTGCTCTTATGGGATCGAACATGCAGCGTCAGGCAGTTCCGCTTCTGACGACAGACGGCTCCGGTAGTCGGTACGGGTATGGAAGTAAAAGCTGCCGTTGACTCGGGAGTATGTGTTGTCGCAGAACGGGCGGGAACAGTAGAAAGCTCTACGTCAAAAGAGATCGTTGTCCGCGAAGAAGACGGCAAGAAGACATCTTATAAGCTGACAAAATTCCAGCGAAGCAACCAGAGTAACTGTTACAATCAGCGTCCGATCGTTAATAAAGGCGACGTTGTTGCGGCAGGACAGGTTATTGCAGATGGACCGTCTACATCAGGCGGAGAGATGGCTCTTGGTAAGAACCCGCTGATCGGATTTATGACATGGGAAGGTTATAACTACGAGGATGCTGTTCTTCTGAGTGAGAGACTTGTACAGGATGATGTTTATACTTCTGTTCATATCGAAGAATATGAGGCAGAGGCAAGAGATACAAAACTCGGACCTGAAGAGATCACGAGAGATATTCCGGGCGTCGGCGATGATGCGTTGAAAGACCTTGATGAGAGAGGAATCATCCGTATCGGTGCGGAAGTGCGCGCCGGAGATATTCTCGTCGGAAAAGTAACTCCGAAAGGAGAGACAGAGCTTACGGCTGAGGAGAGACTTCTCCGTGCGATTTTCGGAGAGAAAGCCCGTGAAGTAAGAGATACATCCTTGAAAGTGCCGCACGGTGAGTATGGTATCGTTGTAGATGCGAAAGTATTTACAAGAGAAAACGGCGACGAGCTTTCACCCGGGGTAAATCAGGCGGTCAGAATTTACATCGCGCAGAAGAGAAAGATATCTGTAGGAGATAAGATGGCCGGACGTCACGGTAACAAGGGTGTCGTTTCCCGTGTACTTCCGGTAGAGGATATGCCGTTTCTTCCGAACGGGCGCCCGCTGGATATTGTTTTGAATCCGCTTGGTGTGCCGTCTCGTATGAATATCGGACAGGTGCTTGAGATCCACTTGAGTCTTGCGGCGAAAGCTCTTGGATTTAACATTTCTACGCCTGTCTTTGACGGAGCAAACGAGATCGACATTATGGATACTCTTGATCTGGCAAATGATTATGTCAATCTTGAGTGGGAAGAGTTTGAGAAAAACATGGACAGGAGCTTCTTCCGGAAGTATTGCAGTACCTGTCTGACAATAGAGAACACAGAAACCTTTGGAAAGGCGTTCCGCTCTCAAGAGACGGTAAAGTGCGTTTGAGAGACGGACGTACAGGTGAGTATTTCGACAGTCCGGTAACAATCGGACACATGCACTACCTGAAACTTCACCATCTTGTAGATGATAAGATCCATGCGCGTTCTACAGGTCCTTACTCCCTCGTTACGCAGCAGCCGCTCGGTGGTAAAGCACAGTTCGGCGGACAGCGTTTCGGAGAGATGGAAGTTTGGGCGCTGGAGGCGTACGGCGCATCTTATACACTGCAGGAGATCCTGACAGTGAAGTCCGACGACGTTGTAGGTCGTGTGAAGACTTACGAGGCGATCATCAAAGGAGAAAATATACCGGAACCGGGTATTCCGGAGTCATTTAAGGTGCTTTTAAAAGAGCTTCAGTCTCTTGCGTTGGATGTGCGTGTCCTGCGTGATGACAATACAGAAGTAGAGATTATGGAGAACGTAGATTACGGCGAGACAGATCTGCGTCACATTATCGAAGGAGACAGAAAGTACCGTGATGAGAATGAATCTTTCGGTGATCACGGATTTAGTGAGAAGGAGTTTGTAGGCGAGGAACTCGAGGATGTTGAACCTGAGGAAGAGCCGGATGATGATGCCCCGGTGGACATTGAGTTTGACGAGTATTCCGATTATGAGGAAGAATAAGAGGAGGATCCAAATATATGCCAAACAATAATGAACAACAATATCAACCGTTAACATTTGACGCGATCAAGATCGGTCTGGCTTCACCGGAAAAGATCATGGAATGGTCAAGAGGTGAGGTTACAAAGCCGGAGACGATCAACTACAGAACATTAAAACCGGAAAAAGACGGACTGTTCTGTGAGAGAATCTTCGGACCGAGCAAAGACTGGGAGTGTCATTGTGGAAAATATAAAAAGATCCGTTACAAAGGTGTTGTTTGTGACCGATGCGGCGTCGAGGTTACAAAGGCAAGTGTGCGTCGTGAGCGTATGGGGCATATCGCCCTTGCCGCTCCGGTGTCTCATATCTGGTATTTCAAGGGAATTCCGAGCCGTATGGGATTGATCCTTGATATCTCTCCGAGAACATTGGAAAGAGTGCTTTACTTTGCTTCATACATTGTTCTCGACAAAGGAGAGACGGATCTTCAGTATAAACAGATTCTCTCTGAGACAGAGTATCAGGAACAGAAAGAGAAGTGGGGCAGCGGCTCATTCCGCGTAGGCATGGGAGCCGAGGCAATCAAAGAACTTCTGGAAAGCATCGATCTTGAAAAAGAATATGCAGAACTTCAGGCAGGGTTGGAAAATGCGACAGGTCAAAAGAGAGCGAGAATCGTGAAACGCCTTGAAGTTGTTGAGGCGTTCCGTGAGTCGGGCAACCGTCCGGAATGGATGATCCTTTCTGCAATTCCGGTTATTCCGCCGGATCTTCGTCCTATGGTACAGCTTGACGGAGGCCGTTTTGCGACAAGTGATTTGAATGATCTGTACAGAAGAATCATTAACAGAAACAATCGTCTGAAAAGACTGCTTGAGCTTGGAGCGCCGGACATTATCGTAAGAAACGAAAAACGTATGCTTCAAGAAGCGGTAGACGCTTTGATCGACAACGGACGCCGTGGACGTCCGGTTACAGGCCCGGGAAACAGAGCACTGAAATCACTTTCAGATATGCTGAAAGGTAAATCCGGACGTTTCCGTCAGAACCTGCTTGGAAAACGTGTCGACTATTCGGGACGTTCTGTTATCGTCGTAGGACCGGAACTTAAGATTTATCAGTGCGGTCTTCCGAAAGAGATGGCAATCGAACTGTTTAAACCGTTTGTTATGAAAGAACTTGTGGCAAACGGAACAGCACATAATATAAAAAATGCAAAGAAAATGGTAGAGAGACTTCAGCCGGAAGTTTGGGATGTTCTTGAGGAAGTGATCAAGGAACATCCGGTTATGCTTAACCGCGCCCCCACGCTTCACAGACTCGGTATCCAGGCATTTGAGCCGATTCTTGTAGAAGGTAAGGCAATCAAGCTCCATCCGCTCGTTTGTACAGCGTACAATGCCGACTTCGACGGTGACCAGATGGCGGTACACGTTCCGCTGTCACAGGAAGCTCAGGCAGAGTGCCGTTTCTTGCTTCTTTCACCGAACAACCTGCTGAAACCGTCCGACGGAGGACCGGTGGCGGTTCCTTCACAGGATATGGTTCTCGGTATTTATTATCTGACGCAGGAAAGACCGGGAGTAAAGGGCGAAGGAATGTTCTTTAAGAGCATGAGCGAAGCAATTCTTGCATATGAGAACGGATATATTACGCTCCACTCGCGAATCAAAGTTCGTGTAACTAGAATGATGCCGGACGGAACTGAGAAGACAGGAACGATCGATGCGACACTCGGACGTCTTTTGTTTAATGAGATTATTCCGCAGGATCTTGGATTCGTAGATCGAGAGGTAGAAGGAAACGAGCTGCTTCTCGAGGTTGATTTCCATGTCGGAAAGAAACAGTTGAAACAGATTCTTGAAAAAGTAATCAATACTCACGGAGCAACACAAACAGCGGAAGTGCTTGACAATGTAAAGGCAATCGGATACAAATTCTCTACAAGAGCGGCTATGACTGTATCAATTTCAGATATGACGGTGCCGCCGCAGAAACCTCAGATGATCGAGGAAGCACAGAATACCGTAGATAAAATCACAAAGAATTACAAACGTGGTCTTATAACAGAAGAAGAGCGTTATAAAGAAGTTAGTCGAAACTTGGAAAGCAACCGATGATAAGCTGACAGAGGCTCTGCTGACAGGTCTTGATAATATAATACATCTTTATGATGGCTGACTCCGGAGCCCGTGGATCTGATAAGCAGATCAAGCAGCTTGCAGGTATGCGTGGACTTATGGCAGATACGACAGGACGTACGATCGAGTTGCCTATCAAATCAAACTTCCGTGAAGGTCTTGACGTACTTGAATATTTCATGTCTGCTCATGGTGCTCGTAAAGGTCTGTCAGATACGGCTCTTCGTACAGCCGATTCAGGTTACCTGACGAGACGTCTTGTAGACGTATCTCAGGAATTGATTATCCATGATTCTGATTGTGCAGAAGAAGGAAAAGAGATTCCGGGAATGTATGTATCTGCATTTATGGATGGAAATGAAGAGATTGAGAGCCTTCAGGAGCGTATTACAGGACGCTATTCCTGTGAGGACATCAAAGATAAAGACGGAAATGTACTCGTAAAAGCAAACCACATGATCACACCGCGCCGCGCGGAACGCGTTATGAAAAAAGGCGTGGATGAGAACGGCGAGTCACTGAAGAAAGTGAAGATCCGTACGATCCTTACATGTAAATGTAAGAACGGCGTATGTGCAAAATGTTACGGAGCAAACATGGCGACAGGAGAAGCGGTTCAGGTCGGAGAAGCAGTTGGTATTGTGGCTGCCCAGTCGATCGGTGAGCCGGGAACACAGCTTACAATGCGTACGTTCCATACAGGAGGAGTTGCCGGTGACGATATCACACAGGGTCTTCCGCGTGTCGAGGAGCTTTTCGAGGCGAGAAAGCCGAAAGGTCTTGCGATCATCACGGAATTTGCCGGACGCGCAATGATTTCCGACACGAAGAAGAAACGTGAGATCATCGTTACAAATGATGAGACAGGCGAATCAAAGGCGTATTTGATCCCGTACGGTTCTCGTATTAAAATACAGGACGGCGTGATGCTTGAAGCCGGAGACGAACTGACAGAAGGTAGTGTAAATCCGCATGATATTCTGAAGATCAAAGGTCTTAGAGCCGTTCAGGATTATATGCTTCAGGAAGTGCAGAGAGTATACCGTCTGCAGGGTGTTGAGATCAACGATAAGCATATCGAGGTTATCGTTCGCCAGATGTTGAAGAAAGTCCGCATCGAAGAGAAGGGTGATACAGAATTCCTTCCGGGAACAATGGTTGACGTTCTTGAATTCAATGAAGTAAACGAGCGTCTTGAAGAAGAAGGAAAAGAGCCGGCTATAGGCGAGCAGATCATGCTTGGTATTACGAAAGCTTCACTTGCTACAGATTCATTCCTTTCAGCCGCATCTTTCCAGGAAACAACGAAAGTTCTTACCGAAGCGGCAATCAAAGGAAAAGTCGATCATCTTGTCGGTCTGAAAGAAAACGTAATTATCGGTAAACATATTCCGGCGGGTACGGGTATGAAAAAATATCGTGACGTAGCGTTAAATACAGATGCCAGAGCAGAAGCGATGCTGGCAGAGGAACTTGAAACTGAAGAGAGCGCAGAAGGAGAGAATGCAGAAGCGGAAAACGCTGAGGCAGTAAGCGCAGATGCAGTAAATGAAAGTTTGGAAAACGAAGAGACAGCGTTGACGGATGAAGTGATGGATACAGAAGAAGCAGATGATGAAGATTTTGTCACAGAAGAATAAAAGATCATTGTTCTGCTAAGCAAGAAAGTGCAAGAATAATAAACAAGAAAGACAAAGAATAAGATAAAATAAAAACTCCGTATGCAGATTCGGGATAAAACCCGGTGACGTATACGGAGTTTTTTGTTCAGCTCTGTAAAAAACATGCATAAGATAAGAAAATCATTGATTTTATTTAATCATAAAGAGAAGCTCCGAATCGAATTTTTCGATAAATCTTCAGAAAAATTATGACAGGAAGGCTGATCAGAATGTAGAGTGTAGAAAAAACTCCGACAGAGCCTCCGATTAGCATAAGTAAAATTAAACCGATATTCATTGTAGGTCACTCCTTAAAATAAATTTTGCGGTTTTACACAAAAAAATAATTTTCTGTGCAAAACAAATGAAATAAAAACAAATCAGTCTCTATTTTAAAGGAGCAAAGTGTAAAATGGAATAAAGCGGCAAAAACCTTAGCGGGTTTTTAACATTTACTCATCTTCATCTTCAGCCATACGATAGCCGACTCCGACTTCGGTAAAAATGTATTGAGGCTGTGCGGGATCTTCTTCGATTTTTCGGCGGATATTGGCCATGTTGACACGAAGAATCTTATTGTCATTATCAGCGTAAGGTCCCCATACATTTGAAAGAATCGATGCATATGTAATGACTTTTCCGGAATTTTGCGCCAGATATGCCACAATCTTATATTCGATCGGAGTCAGATGGACAGCATTGCCGCGAATCGTGAGCAGCCGTTTGGAAAAGTCAAGTATTAAATCCTTATGTCGGTAAGGACGGATATAGAAGGTGCTGTCAGTGAGCAGACGATTGCTGTGTCTGAGGGAAGCGCGGATCCGTGCAAGAAGCTCGGAAGTTCCGAATGGTTTTGTAATATAATCATCAGCGCCCAGATCAAGAGCCGCAACCTTTTCCCGTTCGGCAGTGCGGGCGGAAATAACGATGATCGGAGTACTTGCCCATGTACGGACGTCCCGGATAATAGAACAGCCGTCCATGTCCGGAAGTCCCAGATCAAGAAGGATAAGATCCGGGCATCGGGAACGGATCATTTCCAGTCCTTGCTTACCGGTATCGGCATAAAGAACCTGATAGTCATGACGTTTTAAAACCTTTCCCATGAAAGTTTGTATATTTTTTTCATCTTCAATGATTAAGACTGAAAATTTAGGCATTTGCTTCAACCTCCTTTTCTTTTGGAAGTGTAAAAATAAATTCGGCGCCGTGTTTGTGATTGACAGCGGTTAATTTCCCTCCATGAGCTTCTATGATCGTCTTACAGATTGACAGACCGATTCCGATTCCTTTATGGTGGTCTGAATTTTTTCCGGAACTGCGCTGACCTTCAAATATATAAGGAAGCTGTTCGGGATCGATTCCCTTTCCGTAGTCACGGACAGAAAAAGAAACACACTCTTTTGTCTGTGTAATGATCAGATCGATCTCTTCCGTACTTTCAGAATGAACGGAAGCATTTTCCAGAAGATTAATGAGAACCTGTTCGATTAATGTGGCGTCCATGGGAATCATAAGAAAATCATTCGGCATATGGACTTTGATACGGACGTCCGAAAGCCGTTTTCTGAGCCGTTGTATAGCCTCTGAAACGACTTCTTCGACGACTTCCGGAGACTTCTTCACTTTGTCTTGAGAGTTGTTGTCTATGCGCGTGATCGTAAGAAGATTCTCGACCATATTCAGCAGCCATTCAGAATCCTCTTTAATATTTGATACAAGTTCGGTTCGTTCATATTCGGTCATATCTGATCCGTTTTCCAAATAAGAAGAGGAAGAGCCGATAATACTTGTGAGTGGTGTTCGCAGATCATGTGATACGGCACGTAAAAGATTTGCACGCAGTTTTTCTTTATCAGCTTCTGCCAGCGCTTTTTCTCGTTCCGCAGCGGCTTTTTGATGTTGTTTTAAAGAAGTTGTTGTTGCGCTTGTGATTAGTGTGATCGCGAGCATCCCGATAAACGTGACAGGATATCCGTCCAATGAAAAATTAAATTTAAAAAATGGATAAGAAAAAAGGAAATTAACGGCGATGACGCAGAATAAAGAGGCGACAATGCCGTATACATATCCGGACGTCTTAAGAGCGGTCAAAATGAGCGCAAGCGTATAGATCACAGTGATGTTTGCTGAATTTTTATTTCCTAAGTGAAAGAAACAAAAAGAGACAGCAGTCGCAGTGAAGAGCATGAAAGCTGTAAATAGTGTGTCAGAAATCGTTTTTTTTCGTTCTGTTTTGTTGTTTTGTCTGTTCATAGTAATTTATTCGCTTAAAGTATGAAAAAAGCATGGAGAGCGGTCTTAGACCGGCTCTCCGTTTTTGTATTTCTGAAGAACATGCTGGATTCTTTCGTTCGGACTTAAAATAGAACTAAGAGATCCGTCATGATTCAATGTATCGATGATAAGAGCAATATATTTGCTCATATCACAGTTGATGTAATATGGTTTAGACAAAAGCTCCGGTGTCTGGTAGATCAGGTTTGTCGTAAGGATACCGTGAATAATACCGTCTTCATATGCTTTGTCGAATTTCTCCATACCGTTTGTAAACAGACCGAATGTAGCCGCAGCGAAAATCCGGTTTGCTTTACGCTGTTTCAGTTCCGTAGCGACATCTATGATGCTGTCTCCTGAAGAAATCATATCGTCGATGATGATGACATCTTTTCCCTCTACGGAAGAGCCAAGGAATTCATGAGCAACGATCGGATTACGTCCGTCTACAATCTTTGTGTAATCGCGGCGTTTATAGAACATACCCATGTCAAGGCCAAGTACGTTGGCAAGATATACGGCACGGTTTGTTCCGCCCTCGTCAGGACTGATCGCCATCATATGATCTGCGTCGATCTGTAAGTCTTTGACATTGCGCAGAAGCCCTTTTATAAACTGATATGTCGGAGAAACTGTTTCAAATCCGCTCAGCGGGATCGCATTTTGTACACGTGGGTCATGAGCATCAAAAGTAATGATGTTTTCAACTCCCATGCGTACAAGTTCCTGCAAAGCAAGAGCGCAGTCGAGTGATTCACGGGAACTTCTTTTGTGCTGACGGCTCTCATATAAAAACGGCATGATAACATTGATACGTTCGCCTTTTTCCGCCAATGGCAGCGATAATTCTCTTTAAGTTCTGGAAATGATCGTCAGGAGACATGTGATTTGTCTTTCCCGCAAGAGAGTAAGTAATGCTGTAATTACATACATCTACCATAAGATACAGATCTTTTCCGCGAACGGACTCTCCGAGAACTCCTTTTGCTTCTCCTGAGCCAAAGCGCGGAACGCGGGCATCAAGAAGATAAGAATCTTTTTCATATCCCGAAAATGCAATATCGTCGCGAAAAGCATTTCCGCTTTCGTGTCTCCATTTTACAAGATAGTCATCTACTTTCTTTCCCAGTTCTTCACATCCCGTGAGGGAAATAAGACCAAGACTTCCTACCGGAATATTTTCCAAAATTCGTTCTGTTCGGCGTAACATTAATGTACCTCCCTATTTTTTAATTTTTCTTGATTCGTATATCATCACCGATTATCTTTAACAATGCATAGCTGCTTGTGATTCTCGAGAAAGAGCGCTCGGTATAAAGATTGGCAAGCGATTCAAGAGAAAGATTTGTTGAGATGATCGTTGATTTCTTGTGAATGAGACGTTCGTTGATACATGTAAAAAACTGTGCGGCAATGAACGCATTTGTGTACTCGCTTCCAAGATCATCAATGATCAGAAGATCACAGTTGAATATATAGTCATTCATATTTTTTTGAATCGACGTCATTGCGGTCAAATTTTGTCTGCGTAAGTACACTGAAAAGCTGCGGCGCCGAGAAATAGAGAACCGAAAATTCACGTTCCATGATTTCGCGGGCGATACAGGTGGAAAGGAAAGTCTTTCCGACTCCGACGCTCCCATAGAAAAAGAGATT
>ENA-OQKC01000684-OQKC01000684.1-human-gut-metagenome-genome-assembly--contig:-NODE-684-length-13654-cov-2.513344_pt1 | contig 13654 bp, 14 predicted proteins | sample MGYA00242774_ERZ504790 | MGnify/ENA primary metagenome ERZ504790 (study PRJEB26092, sample SAMD00036419) | human gut metagenome | host: Homo sapiens | study: EMG produced TPA metagenomics assembly of...
CGGTATTGTTTGTAGTTGCCTGCTTCGTATCTGTGGCTATGGGAACTTCCGTTGGGACGATCACGCTTCTTACCCCTATTGCGGTAGCGGTTTCCAAAGCTTCCGGTTTTGATATGGCATTTTGCGTGGCATCGGTGATGGGAGGAGCCATGTTTGGAGACAACCTTTCTTTTATTTCTGATACCACGATCGCAGCCTGCAACGGTCAGGGCTGTCAGATGAAAGATAAATTCCGGGAAAACTTCTGGATCGCATTTCCGGCAGCTGTTGTTACACTGCTCCTGATCCTTATTCTGTCTTTTCAGACAGAGATCCAGGGAAGAGTGGTACAGGATTATCATCTTGTGCAGATCCTTCCGTATGTTCTGGTGCTGATCGGCGGGATTATCGGTATCAATGTATTTGTGGTACTTCTGATCGGAATTGTCTCCGGAGCATTTATTATGCTTCTTGGAGGACATATCACGCCGGTGGAGCTTCTGACCAATATCGGATCCGGTGTTTCCGGAATGTTCGAGACCTGCATGGTGGCTATCCTTGTAGCAGCCATGTGTGCGCTGATCCGTGAGCATGGAGGCTTTGAAGCACTGCTCTCCGGAATACAGAGAGTTTTTAAAGGGAAAAAGGGCGGACTTCTCGGTATGGGACTTCTGGTTGGAGCCATGGATATCGCAACAGCCAATAATACGGTAGCCATTGTTATGGCCAACCCCATTGCAAAGGAAATGGCGCTGGAATATAAGATCACTTCCAGAAAGACAGCTTCTATCCTGGATACATTTTCCTGTATTTTCCAGGGGGTGATCCCGTATGGAGCCCAGATGCTGGTTGCCATTTCTGCGGCAAAGGAACTGGGATTTGAGCTTTCTGCTTTTCAGATCATGCCGTAAACTGTTTTATCCCATGCTTCTGCTTGTAAGTTTCTCTGATCGCGATCTTTGGTGTAAAAGGCGGGGATGATAAATGAATCAGGAAGAGATGATCCGGGATGTTCGGAAAAGACTGTTCGAAATGCAGGATACAGGATATCGGGATTTTTCATGCAAGGCTGATTCCGACTGTGGAGAAAGAAAAGATCATCGGTATCCGGACACCGATACTCCGGAAATTTGCAAAAGAGGTTGGAAAAACAGAAGAATCTGAATTGTTCCTGAAGGTTTTACCTCATCAGTATTATGAGGAAAATAATCTCCATGGACTGCTGATCGAACAGATCAGAGACTATGATAAATGTCTGGAAGAACTGGAGCGTTTTCTCCCGTTTATTGATAACTGGGCAACCTGTGATCTGCTGGCGCTCCATATGATGAAAAAACACCGGGATATATTTATCCGGGAAGTTTTTCGCTGGATAGAATCGGATCAGCCGTATACCATCCGGTTTGGGATCAGTATGCTGATGCGCCATTATCTGGATGAAGAATTTAAAACAGAATATCCTGAAAAAGTAGCAGCGATCCGGTCGGAAGAATATTATGTAAATATGATGCGTGCCTGGTATTTTGCCACAGCTCTGGCAAAACAGTATGAGAACGTTCTTCCTTTCCTGGAAAAGCGTCAGATGGATGTCTGGACTCATAACAAGACGATACAGAAGGCCATTGAAAGTTACCGGATTACATCGGAGCAGAAGGAATATTTAAGGACACTGCGGATAAAGAAATGAACGGTAAAGTAAGGGGCAAAATATGAAAGCAATATCGATCTATGCACTTACAAGAAATCAGAATATGGAATGTATCCAGAAATTGGAGCGTCAGCTTTCTGGCAGAGATTTTTTCCTCCGGATTAAAGAGTGGGAACTGGAAAGTATGAAAGCGTTGGTGAAACAGCTGGAACTACATATGGAAGAAGTATATAAACTCCGTTTTTTTTATTCGTTTCAGATTCCGAAGCTTGGAAAGGAGTTTGACCTTCTTCAGATCAAAGATGACCAGATTGTGAATATTGAACTGAAAAGCGGCAGCGTATCGGACGAGGCCATCCGGAGACAGCTGATCCAGAACCGGTATTATCTGTCCGTTTTCGGGAAACCGATCCTGTCGTATACTTATATCAGCAGTGAAGACCGTCTGGTGAGACTGACCAATCACGATCATATTGTGGAGGGAGACTGGAAACAGCTTTGTAATGCATTGGAGAAAGAAACCCCGGACTATGAGGGAGATATTGAAAAGCTGTTTCAGGCAGAACTGTATCTGATCTCTCCACTGACAGAACCGGAACGTTTTCTCAAAAAAGAGTATTTCCTTACCTCTCAGCAGAGAGATATTGAACGACAGATCCTGAAGCGGATTCGTGGAGAAAGAGAAGGATATTTCTGGTTCAGCGGACTTCCCGGAACAGGAAAAACATTGCTGCTTTATGATATTGCGATGAAACTTTCCGTACGACAGAGGGTTTGTATCATTCACTGCGGAGAGGCTGGAAAAGAATGGAAGCTCCTTCATGAACGTCTGCGGCGGACAGACTTTCTGGCGGATAATCAGTTGAGAAAGACGACAGATCTTGGCTGTTACAGCAGTATTCTGGTGGATGAAGCACATCTTCTGTCCCTGGAAAAATTATCTGTTCTGCTTGCATGGAATGAGCACAGGCCAGTGATCTTTTCCAGTGACTCCGAAGATGTGATTTCACCGGAAGAGCTGGACCGGAGCATTGTGGAAAGACTGGAGAATCTGCCGGGGCTCCAGAAATTTCATCTGACAAACCGGATCCGTACCAATGCGGAGCTTTCCACTTTTATCCAGAACATGATGCACCTGCCGGAAAAAAGAAGTCCCAGATGGTATCCGAATATTGCAGTGGTGTATGCTGGTAATGGCCGAGAATCGGAAAATCTTATGAATGATTTTGTGAGACAGGGATATCAGCGGCGGACGACAGAGGGATCCGGACAGCTTGATGCCCAGGCAGTGAGAGACGAGGAGAAGATTGTTGTATTACTGGACGAACAATATTATTACGATGAAAAAGGATATCTCAGATTCATGTGTTCTTCGGAAAAAGATTTCAGTGTGCGGAGACTTTTTCATCTTCTGAACCAGGCGAAAGAGAGTCTGGCTCTTGTGGTAAAGGAAAATATGGAAGTATATGAAGTGCTGCTGGAAATTTTGCAGATGCACAGAAACAGATAGAAATAAAAAATTAAGGACAACGGAGAGGATGACAGAGAAAATGGATGTTTTAGAGATTGTTTTACCGGTACTGGTTATGATCATTCTTGGAATGCTGTGTAGAAAGTGGAAACTTTTAGATCAGAATGGTGTCAATAACATAAAAACACTGGTAACAAACATTATGCTTCCAGTGGCAATTTTTCATGCGCTTGCGACTGCAAAATACAGTGGAAAGATTGGAACATTGGTGCTGATCATGTTCATAATGCTTCTGATTTCATTTGGCGTGGGATTCCTGCTGAAGAGATTTATGGAAGAACCCTATAAAAAACTATCTTCCTTTTCTGGTCTGTATCTATGAAGGCGGAATGATGGCATATCCTTTATATACAAGCCTTTGTGGCAGCGAAAATCTTTCACAGATTGCGGTGCTGGATATTGCAGGATTGCTTTTTGGCTTTAGTGTGTATATGGGAATGCTGGGACAAACGGAAAACGGAGAAAAGATCAATGCAAAAAGTTTATTTTACAGTGCATTAAAAACTCCTGCTTTTATAGGGACGGTTCTTGGAATCATCGCCGGATTGACGGGGCTGATCAACCGGTTGATGGATAGTTCTTTTGGTCCTGGCTATCTCAGTGCAGAAAGCATTCTGACAACTGCAATTACGCCTATTATCCTTATTGTTGTTGGGTACAGTATGGAACTGGTACCGGAACTTATAGGACCCTGTATCAAAACTATTTTTCTGAGGATTATTTTGCAGGCAGCGATGATAATGGGAGTTCTTATAGCTGTGAAATATCTGGTCGGAAGTTCCAGACTTTTGAATCTGGCAATTATTATATATATGTCGTCTCCAGCAACATTCAGTATGCAGACATTTCTGAAAAAGAAAGAAAGCAGTGCATATGCTTCTACAACAAATTCATTGTATTGTATTGTTTCGATTCTGGTTTATATTGTGTTGGCAGTGGTAGGGTGATTAAACGGAAAGAAGGTATTTAAATGACGACAACCACTTTATGTTATATAGAAAATGATGACAAATATCTGATGCTTCATAGAATTAAAAAACCAGAATGACATGAATGGTGGAAAATGGATCGGTGTTGGTGGACATGTAGAAAGTCAGGAAACTCCGGAGGAATGTCTTATGCGCGAGGTGAAGGAGGAAACCGGATTAACACTTACATCTTATAAATTTCGTGGGCTGGTGACATTTGTTAATAATGAATATGAATCTGAGCTTATGTGTGTTTTCACAGCGGACAGATATACAGGAGAACTGATTGAATGTAATGAAGGACAACTTTGCTGGGTTGACAAAACCAAAGTGCCTGAACTGCCTGCATGGGAGGGGGATAAAGTATTTCTTGATCTGCTTCTTTCTGGAGAAGAACGCTTTTTTTTCCGTAAAATTACAGTATGAAGGGGACAGACTTGTAGAAAAGAAGATTTATTTGTATTAGATGATAGTTTGCGCATCTGCGTTTTTATGGTAAAATAATAAAAAATTATAGGAAGGATGGTTTGGAATGGATTTTTCAGAAGTAATAAAAAACAGATATTCCTGCAAAAAATTCAGTGACGTGGAAGTGAAAAAAGAAAAGCTGGATAAGATCCTGGAGGCCGGACGTGTCGCTCCAACAGCAAAAAATCTTCAGGAACAGCATATTTATGTAGTACAGTCTGAAAAGGGACTGGAAGCAATTGATAAAGCAACACCATGCCGTTATCAGGCACCTGTTGTTTTGGTGGTAGCATATAATAAGAATAATGTTTTCACATATCCTGGAGGAAAAAGAGATTCCGGGATTGAAGATGCCAGTATTGTAGCAACTCACATGATGCTGGCAGCTTACAATGAGGGGATTGACAGCTGTTGGATCAATTTTTTCAATCCGGATGAACTGGCAAAGGCTCTTGGACTTCCGGAGGAAGAAGAAATTTTGATGTTGCTGGATCTTGGAATTGCGGCAGACGGAACAGGCGCACTTCCAAACCATAACAGCAGAAAAGAATTAACAGAAACAATAAGCTATATGTAGTTAAATATGAAGGGGAAGCTGAAGACAGTCAGCTTCCCCTTTTTAACCAAATAAACTGCGGAGCAGTTATTTGGTTATGAGCAAGTAGCGAAGCGGATTGCGAATATCCGCTTGACCCAAATCAAGTAAGTCCCCTGCTTCAATTGCGAATATCCGCTTGACGTATTCCTGTGTCTTTCTGATAAAAACAAAGGTTTTTATATGGAAAACACTTGTGAAAAATGTCAGATTATAGTAAATTAAAGAATAGAGTTTTAAATATATAAGGACGAGAGGAAAGAGTATGGAAGTATTTGTAACAGTAATGAACGCGATCAATGACATCATCTGGCATCCGGTGATGTGTGTGTTCCTGATGTGCGCGGCGGTCTGGTTTACCGTTCGTTTACGTGGTATTCAGGTCCGCAGATTCAAAGACATGGTAAAATGTCTGACAGAAAAGGGAGATAATAAGAAAGATACCGGTCTTTCAGCGTTTCAGGCATTTGCGACAACCGTAGGAGGACGTGTCGGTACCGGTAATATTGCAGGAACTGCAACCGCTATATTTATGGGTGGACCGGGAGCTCTGTTCTGGATGTGGATAACAGCAATCCTGGGAGCTTCCACCGGTATTGTGGAATGTATTCTTGGTCAGGCGTATAAGACCAGAAATTTAGGAGAGTTAACAGGCGGCCCGGCATTTTATATGTCAAACGGGTTCAAAAATAAGAAGGTTGGAAGAATCCTGGCAGTATTATTCTGTATTGCGGTTTTCATTGGACCTGGTTTTCTGCTTCCTGCAATGCAGACACAGACTGCAGCAACTGCGATCAAAGGAGCATTTGGAATTCCGTTTATCGTAGTTGGAATTGGTATGGTCCTTATTGTTGGAGTAGTAACAATGGGCGGTATTAAACGTATCGGTCAGGTTGCAGAAGTCCTTGCACCGATCATGTGCGGAATTTATTTCTTGATCACCATTGCAATTTTTGTTATGAATTATAAAGAAATTCCGGGGATGTTTGGTTCTATTTTTGCCAGTGCATTTGGAAAGGATGCAATATTTGGAGGAATTGTAGGATCTGCTGTGGCATGGGGAATCAAGAGAGGCTTCTTCTCAAATGATGCAGGAAACGGAATGAGCCCGCTGATCTCAGCGACAACCGATACTTCCCACCCGGTAAAACAGGGGCTTGTACAGGGACTTTCTGTATATATTGATACACTTCTGGTGTGCAGCTGTACCGGATTTTGTATTTTACTTGCAGGTACATATAATGTAGCGGCTGACGGAACAGGAGCAGTACTTCTTGTAGAACAGGTACCGGGAATCCAGTATGGTATTTCTTTCATGCAGGAAGCACTCAGGGTATCAATTGGAAAAACAGGGGCCATGTTTCTGGCAGTAATGCTGTTTATCTTTATTTTTACTACAATGTTATCCTACTCCTATCAGCTGGAGTCTACCTGCAAATATCTGTGGGGAGAAAACAAAGTAGTAGTTACCATCGTACGTATTTTGTTCCTGATCTTCTGTCTGTTCGGAATCCTTATTGACGGAGATACGATCTGGTCAATGGGTGATATCGGAGTTGGCTGTATGCTCTGGGTAAATACATTTCAGTATCCTTCTTCTGACGCCGCAGGTTATTAAAATTGTCAGAGATTATGAAAAACAGAAAAATGCAGGGCTTGATCCGTTATTTGATCCGGAGACAGTTGGTATCAAAGATGAGGCAAACGTGTGGGGGCCATACGTGGAAAAGAAAAAAGCCAGAGGGGATTATAAGAACCCGGATCTGGGATATATAAAAAAATAAAACAGGCGGCGGAATAACGAATGCTTGAGCTGAAACAGAAAAAGAAAAGAGAAAAGCACAAGGGACGTTAAAATCCCTTGTGCTTTTGCTCAAATAATCATTTATGACTTGACAAATAAACGACCGTTTACCAAAATAGGACTGTAAACGATCGTTTATTTGTAGTAAGGGAGATGATTATGTATGGGAAGTACAAAGGAAGAGATTATGACTGTGGCCCTTCACTTGTTTGCGAAAAATGGATATGAAGCTGTATCTGTGAGTCAGATTGCAGGGGTTCTTGGAATGACTAAAGGAGCGTTATACAGACATTATGAAAATAAGAGAGACATATTTTTGCACATTGTGAAACGAATGGAACAGCAGGACAGTGAACAAGCCAGGCAGAATGAAGTACCAGAAGAAAGTATTGAGAAAATGCCGGAAGAATATCAGAACGTATCAGTAGAAGATTTTGTAGGATACAGCAAATCAATGTTTGAGTATTGGACAGAGGATGATTTTGCATCATCATTTCGGAAAATGCTTACGCTTGAACAATTTAGAAATGAAGAAATGCAGAAGTTGTATCAGCAATATCTGGTATCTGGACCGGCAGAATACGTGAAGGATCTGTTCAAAAATATGAAAATAGAAAATCCAGAGGAGACTGCAGTTAAATTTTATGCAAATATGTTTTTCTATTATAGTGTGTATGATGGAGCATCAGATAAGGTGAAAGTAAAATGTCAGTTTGAGCATATGCTGACCGAAATCACAGAAGAAATTAGAAATAGCAATAATTAAAAAACATAAGAGCCAGACGCTTAGACGCAGAGCCATTAATTTTGATAAATGCAAAGTAATCAAAATTAGTGGCTTTTTATCTAGAATAATTTGAAAGGATATAAAAGAAATGGAAAAAAGTAATATTACGATTCGTTTAGAGAAAAAGGAAGAACATCAGAAAGTAGAAAATCTGGTAAGAGAAAGTTTTTGGGATGTGTATCGTCCAGGATGCCTTGAGCATTATGTATTGCATCAGCTCCGAAATGATCCGGCATTTGTTCCAGAACTGGATTTTGTGATGCTTCTTAATGAAAATGATGAAGATGGTAAGTTGATCGGTCAGAATATGTTTATGAGAACAAGTATTAAAGCGGATGATGGAAGAAATATTCCAATTATGACTATGGGACCGATTTGTATTACTCCAGAACTGAAAAGACAAGGATATGGAAAAGTCTTACTGGATTATTCATTAGACAAGGCTGCGAAATTTGGTTGTGGTGCAGTCTGCTTTGAGGGAAATATTGATTTTTATGGGAAAAGTGGATTCAGACCGGCAAGAGAATTTAACATTCGTTATCATGGACTGGAAGAAGGGCAGGATGCGACTTTCTTTTTATGCAGAGAGCTGATTCCTGGCTATCTGGATGGTATTACGGGAGAGTATGCGACACCAGCGGGATATTTTGTAGACGAAAAGGAACCGAAGAATTTGATAAGTTGTTTCTTTATAAAGAGAAGAAAAACTACCGGGGCAGTTATTTAGTGAAGTGGATTGTGAATATCCACTTCACATGTAAAGGGCAGGAGATTTTACTGGTAAACCATCATCGGATAATGATATTCAATTAATGGTTTATTCGGGACGGAATTAAAGTAAAACATGTACTTGAATTATGCAGATCAATGTGACTGAGTGCATCCAATGCACCATCACTCAGGTTATGGAATCAACTGAGCAGTCTGTATAATGTATGTACTTTGGTATGTGCCATGATGGTGTGTCTCGGAATTCAGAAAAAAGGAACCCGGCTTTTAAGAAGTGGAGTTTATTTATTTACGATCATGGAGTGGGTGTCTGCAGTTGGTTTTGGAATGTTTCCGTTAAGTGACAGCGGATATGCTGGAACATTTCAGGATCAGATGCACATTTTGTCAACGGTAATCGTTGTATTGTTATCTATCATATCACTAATCTTAATCATTATTTCCGGGATAAAAAACAGAAGCTGTTGTTCCTATGGGGTATTTGCAGGAATAGCACTTGGAATGATGATGGTTGGTGCATTAGGTATCCTCAATACGATGTCGATTGTTTTGAGATTGAGGAATTCGTTCTGAAATAATGGATGTACTATGCTGATATATAGAATTTCTAGGAAGAAAAGATTATGCAGAAATTATATGAAAAATACAATGGATATCTGATTGAAGATATCCGACTTTTGATGGTTGGATATGGGATATGCTGAGATCTGGTGTATATAAAAAGATGTCATAAATTGGAGGAAAAATCATGGGACAGTTTTTATTTGATAGAATTTGTTATGCGAAGGGTATTGTAAAACCTAAAAATAAGAGGATAGAGCTTCACGCATTTTGTGATTGTGATAGATGCAATGGCAGTAAAAAAATCTTTATATCATGGGCTCAGAAATGGACTAACTGTGACTATTAAAGACGAAGGCAAGATAATAGAAGCAGAAGAATTTATTCGTAACTGGAAATGTGATAAAAGCGAATATAGTTTAAAACCTGAGTATGTATCTTTTTAACTATAATACACCTGTAAAAGGAGCCTTTATGAAAAGAGAAGAAATCGAAAACATTTTAAAACAAAATGATTCCAGCGTCCTGTCTTTCAAAGACAGGGGACCTTGGGGCGACAATAAGTATCGCGGAAACTGCAGTGGTTATGTCCAGGCATACCTGATCTGGAAATACCAGGTGCAGCGTATGGCTGAGCTGTTTGCCGGTTCCGGTACCGGTTATGATGTCTGCCAGGACATGAAAATCGGGTATTTTGGAGCTGACCTGAATCCAAATCCGGTAAGGCCGAATATCTGCTGCCTGGACGCTTTTGTGGACGAAGTGCCAGAAGCATTTTCATTCGCAGATTTTGTGTTTATGCATCCGCCATATGGAACAGAGCTTAGGATCCCATATGCAGGAAGCATGTATCCGGATCCATCTGGGGAACTGTCCAGGCACGATCTTGGACAAATGCCTTGGCCGGAGTTCATAAAGACATTAAACAGCGTTGTCATGAAGTATTTTGCTTCCATGGAGGCCGGATCCAGAATGGGAATCCTGATGGGAGATGTCAGAAGGAATGGACATTTATATTCCATGCTGACAGATATTGTGAAACCAGGTGAACTGGAGCAGATTATCATTAAGCGGCAGTATAACTGTGTGTCCAACGGACGGAACTATACAAGAAAGAATTTTGTACCACTGGTACACGAATACATTCTGGTTCTGAAAAAGGCAGCCCCGTACATTCTGGATTTCCAGTATCCATTCCGGAAAGAACTGGATATCAGGGATAGTGTTTCAGCTACTTGGCGAGATGTTGTGTTTGCTGCGCTAACTGCAGTCGGCGGAGAAGCAAGACTTTCAGATATTTATTCTGAAATAGATGGACATAAGAAAGCTCAATCAAATTCACACTGGAAAGAAAAAGTGCGGCAGGTATTGTAAATGTATAATACTTTCTATTCCCGTGAAAGAGGAGTATGGGCGATTGCAGCCTGAAGATGGTATGTAAAATTCAAGGACAGCCATAGCAGCTGTCCTTTTTTCTATTCAGATTTATTTATATCAGAATCTTCAAAATCAATATTTTCCTGATTTTCAGATGAGTCCATTGATGCAGGTACAGTAGGAATCACAGAATTCTGCGTATTACCAATCTTCGTAACCATTTCTAAGTCAATTTCCGGAAGGAAAGATTCCAGCTGCTTTTTCTCCATTTCCATCAATTCCTGGTATATCACTGTATTTCAGCCGGTTTATGCTCTGAAGCGTATATTCTATTAGCTTGTTCGGTGCAATTTCCTGCTCGCAGGCATAGGATGAAAGCAGCTGGTTTAGGATTTTCTCTTTAGCAAGATCTGATGCGCGGTCTGCTGGAGAACGGAATTTGAATTCTTCCGGATGAAACTGAAATCGCATCATAATTGAGAAGAGAAGCGATGATAGGAATATCTGTCTGGTATTTTCCTTCGATGCTGTCCCAGAACTTCTTTCTTTACTACCTTTCTTTACTTTCAGGTCATCCTCATTGATATCAAATGGTATCAATTCCGGGATTTTCTTCAAATATTTGGAATAGATATCATTTGGACAGAGAGTTTTTAAATAGACTGCCGGTATTCCTTCATATTTTCCTACCAGCACCTGAACACCTATGGAAATATTAAATTCCGTGCACTGCATACGTTTATCTGAATAAATCATTCTCCGGCGGACTTCGCCTGCTGCCACATCAAGGATTGATGCTTCTGCCGGTCTCTGGAACTGGTTTGTTGCAATTTCGTCAACGATCCTTTCCACTTGCCAGCGCACCAAATCCGCATATGCGGCAGAGGCGCGCTTTTCTACGATATTCCTCATTTCATACAGAATCGTTTCTATGTCTGCAAGGGCAGTCACTTTCTTTACCAGGAAACCTTTTAAGAGTGTCTGTGCCATAAAATTCTCCTTTTTTCTTTTTAATATGTCGTATTTTAGGAGAAATATCGAAAAATCAAACATAATAGAAATGAAGTAGTTTGGAATACGGATTATTCACTGGAAAAAGTTGCATAAACCTACACGAAACCAGCTTGATTTCTGGTTTACTTTTTTGTGCTAAACACCGAAATTTGAAATTAAATCAAATTATATATTGCCTTTAATTACTATTTATGGTAATTTAATTACTATAATAAATAGAAAATTTTGGTTTTGCACACGGAATCATCACAATTTTATGGTATGGAATCAGGGGGAAAGAAAGCATGAAAAAAGAAGATCTGGTTATGGACATAATGTTTTTTAGAACAGCTGACATTGATTTGAAAAATTATGCGTCCACGAATATTTCAGGAGTATATCCAGAAACAGTAACATCTGTTTTAAAAGAAGCTTCCAAAGAATTTTCCGAAACAATCAAGACAGAAGAAGAGCAGTTTGAAAAAGATCTTGCTGGGATTTCAAAACCTAAAGAAAAAGAAGCTTTAAAAAATGCTTTTTCGGAAAAAAAAGAAATTTTGATAAAAGAATTCTGCGGAAAATTAATGGAAAAATTATCTACTGTTGTTATCCTAGATGTTAATATGGATCTTACAGAAGCATTCCGCGAAGCAGCGAACAGACCTGTAAAGCCGTTTCCAATGGATATCGTTATGAAGATGTATCATAGCGGCAACGACTTACTGGAAAAAAAATCCAAAGGATATTGTAATTGATAACTATGGCATGTATGTATATGATATCATTCACAGACATTATACCTCTTATGCACAGAAATACGGAGAAGAGTTATATCAGTGTGGATGCATTGGGCTTTTGACGGCTATGGTGAACTATGATACTCGATGCAAATTTAATACATATTGTACGAAATTTGTCCTGCACGAAATTTCCGCCCAGATCAATTTCCATAATAACAGCACTACCGTACATTTTAATAATATACAGAAAAAAATCAATCAGGCGATTGCAGATATCAAAAGTGAAGGGTTGGAACCATCTATTGAAAAAATTGCTATTATGACAGAACTCAAACGAGAGACAATCGAGAGAGAATGGAATTATCTTGAACGTACCAGATTTCAGTATCTGGATGCAGATGAAGGAAAGGACCGTGCTTGTGAATATGAAGCTACGCCGGAGGCATTATTTGCCCAGAAAGAACGGGATGACAGTCTTCACCAGGCAATCATGGATCTTCCTGAAGATTACCGCCGGATTGTGCTTATGAAGTGCTCTAACTGTACAAACGAATATATTGCAAGTGAGATGAAAACGACAGTTGGAAAAATCAAAACCAAATATCAAAAGGGACTTCAGCTGATGAAGAGAAATCCACGTCTTTATGAGACCTATTCTGATTATTATTCAGAAGCAACTATTCATATGGCACACTATTCAGTTAATGCTATTATGCCAACCAAAGCTATTGAAGAGCAGATGGATGATCTTATGGAATGTATTGGAACATTAAATTCTTCTGATAAGGGAATCTACTATGTTGATGCTTCGGATCCGATGGGACAGATGACATTCTGTGTATAAAAGTCTTTACTTTTATAAAAGCAGCCTTTCAGGGCTGCTTTTGTATTCATAGAAAGAGGTTATTTCGGGGCGTTAATGGCGGAACTGTGCATCTTTGCTAAGCAGTCTGACGTATTCTTTAACTCGTGCCATTCCTTTTTCGTTCAGAATCTGCTCCGGATTTTCTTTTTCAGCCACGTGAAAAGCAGCATTGATATTATCTATATCCAGAGCTTCGCATAATGCAAAAAATTGCTGCACATTTGGGATGGAGTAATTCCGTTCCCATTTTCCAAGCATGTTTTCTGTAGTTTTAATACCAAATTGTTCCATTTTTTTTATCAATTCTATCCGTGATAATCCTTTTTCTTTTCGAAGCCGGATAAGTGTATCCCCGAAATTTTTCATAATATTTACCCTCGTAAACAGATTTTCTTTTCTGATTCCAATTTTATCTTACTTATTAATATGTGTCAAATAATATTAATAAGTGATATCGGGTAATTTTCTTCATAAAACAAAACCAAAAGTTTTCTTATAAAAATCTGCCATCACCAAGGAAATATGACATATTAATTTTGAAAAATAAAAACATTAGTCACGAAACATTTAGGAGGAAGGCAAAATGAAAAACAAAAACGTAAAAATTTT
>ENA-OQKC01000685-OQKC01000685.1-human-gut-metagenome-genome-assembly--contig:-NODE-685-length-13645-cov-2.708611_pt1 | contig 13645 bp, 12 predicted proteins | sample MGYA00242774_ERZ504790 | MGnify/ENA primary metagenome ERZ504790 (study PRJEB26092, sample SAMD00036419) | human gut metagenome | host: Homo sapiens | study: EMG produced TPA metagenomics assembly of...
GAACTGTACATTGGAATCCGGATCCAAGATGCCGTTTTCCAGAATTTTCCACGGTTTCTGGCGTTTGTCTGCTTCTTCTCCCGTTCCAGTACCAGTGGACAGTACCCGGCTTTGGCCAGGTACCAGGCACAGAATAATCCTGCAGGTCCGCTTCCGATCACTATAGGACGATGGGACAGAGCTTCAGAGCCAGATGAGGAGAAATGATATTTTTTCTCAGAGGTTAACATAATATTTTTATCGTGAACCTTTTTGAGAACACGGGATTCGTTATCCAGTTTAATATCTACAGTGTAGACAAATTTTTTGTCCTCTTTGTGCCGGGCATCCAGAGATTGTTTTCGGATCTCATAGGTGAACGGCTGATTTCCAAGACGAAGCATTTTTGCTATTTTTCGGTGAAGCTGCTCTTCTGTATGAGTGATGGGAAGCTTCAACTGTGTGATCCGGATCATTGTTATTCCTCCTTTGCTGCCCAGATACCGGCGGTAGCTCCACTTGACCATGCCCACTGCAGGTTGTATCCACCGCAGGTGCCGTCAATATCAAGGAGTTCTCCGGCAAAATAAAGGCCTTTATGAAGTCTGGATTCCATGGTTTTACTTTGAACTTCAGAAGTATCCACGCCGCCGGAACAAACCTGTGCCTGTTCGAAGGAAAGGCCGTTTTTTACCGTGAGACGAAAATCGGTGATCCCGCGGATAAGATCCTTCTGTGCACATAAAACACGGATCAGTTTTTCAGGAAAAAGTCCGATGAGAAGTTCTTTTTCTGTTTTGTAAGGACAGGCTGTTTTTCTCTGTTCCAGGTATTCTTCCAGCTCTTTCCGGTTCAGTTCCGGAAAAAAATTTATGGAAAGCTCCACATTTTTGTTTTCATGGACGGCACGGATAGCATAGCGGGAAATCTGGAATACCGGGATCCCGGATACACCGTAATCGGTAAGCTGCAGTTCTCCCTGCTGGGAAACTGTCGGTGTGCCGTCTATATAAAGTGTTATCTTACCTTCTGTCCGTACACCACTCCAGCCGGAAAAAGAATTTCCCTTACATTTCAGAGCTGTCAAAGCTGGAAGGGGTTCGATCAGATGATGTCCGAGACTTTTTGCAATTTCATATCCGCTTTCGCAGGAACCTGCAACGGAAGACGCACGGGAACCATTTGCAAGGATCACGGCATCACCACTGTAGGTCCATCCGTCCGTATGGATCTTCCACTGTCCGTCTGCAAAAGACACGCCGGTAACGGTCTGATTGGTTTTCAGCTTTACCTTCAGGCTGCGTGCCTTCATGACAAGAACATCTACCACACTCTGTGCCTGGTTGCTTCGGGGATAGATCCATCCGCTGCGGTCTGTGGTACAGATTCCCAGTTCCTGAAAGAATTTCAGAGTTTTTTCCACAGGAAACTGTGCCAGGGCATCTTTGGCAAATTCAGGATGAGATCCCCGGTAAGCGTTTTCATCCTGATTCAGGTTCGTCATATTACAACGGCCGTTTCCCGTAGCACAGATTTTTTTGCCGGGACGGTCATTTTGTTCCAGAACCGTAACTGCAGCTCCGTATACAGCAGCCTGAATAGCTGCCATAAGACCGGAAGCCCCGGCTCCTATGACAAAGATCTGTTTTTTTAAGTCCGGTCCTTCGGATTTTTCTATAATCTCTACAAGTTCCTTATTCAACCATATACTGAAGAGATTTCTAGGATTCCCAGCTTTGTCATGCTCCCAGGTGAGACCACCCTGGAAATAAACTGCATAAGGCGGTTTCATAGGACCATCGGCAGAAAGCTCGATGGAAGAACCCTGGATGAAAGCCCCTGCTGCCATGATCACCTGGCTGTCATATCCCGGCATATCCCACGGCTCCGGTGTTACAAAGCTGTCTACCGGTGCAGCAGCCTGGATACCCTGGCAGAATGCTACAAGACCCTCCGGTGTTCCGAGAGTGACCGCCTGGATGATATCCTGACGTGGTTCTGTGCTGTTCGGTACCACCGGGAAACCAAGTTTTTCGTAAATGTTTGCTGCAAAAACGGCGCCTTTTAAAGCTCCTTTGGTAACCATCGGTGCAAGGAAAAATCCCTGGTACAGAGAACGGTTTACACCAAGGGTTGCCCCCACTTCCATGCCCAGTCCCGGGCAGGTCATACGGTAGGTAAGCGTTTTCCACACAGTCTTTTCTTCCGGCGATATATCCGCCGATAGGGGCAAGACCGCCGCCTGGATTTTTGATCAGGGAACCCACCATGATATCTGCACCTACATCACTTGGCTCTATGGTATCTACGAACTCACCGTAGCAGTTATCTACCATGCAGATCACATCCGGTTTGATCTTCTTTACAAAAGCGATCAGCTCACCGATCTGTTTTACAGAGAAGGAAGGACGAGTCTGATAGCCTTTGGAACGCTGGATGGTTACCAGCTTTGTTTTTTCATTGACTGCTTTTCTGATGTTTTCATAATCAAAGGTACCATCCTCGAGAAGATCCACCTGACGATATTTTACGCCATATTCCGCAAGGGAACCATTGGACGGGCGGATACCGATCACTTCTTCCAGGGTATCGTAAGGCTTTCCTACAGGGGAAAGAAGCTCGTCACCGGGGCGCAGGTTTCCGAAGAGAGCAATGGCAAGTGCATGAGTTCCACAGGTGATCTGCGGGCGTACCAGGCAGGCTTCTGTGTGGAAGGTATCGGCATAAACCTGCTCCAGAGTTTCGCGGCCAAGGTCGTTGTAGCCATAACCGGAGGAAGCTCCGAAACAGGCCTCACTGACACGGTTCTTCTGCATGGCGCGGATAACCTTCATCTGGTTGTATTCTGCAGTCTTATCAAATTTCTCAAAACGTTCTTTCAGGGAATCTTCCACAGATTTACCGAAATCGTAAACTGCAGAAGAGATTCCAAGCTGTGCATATAATTCTTTCATGATCATTTTTCCTTTTTTATTTTATTTGGCAGGGAGGATTCCCTTTTCCCTGCATACAGAAAGCATGTAGGAAAGGATCCTGCTGTCATCGTAATCAAAGTTATCTTTATCTACCCAGGTTACTTCGCCTTCTCTGCGGAACCAGGTAAGCTGACGTTTGGCAAAGTGTCTGGTGTCACGTTTCAGGACCCTTACGGCTTCCTCATAAGAATAGTTTCCGTCCATCCAGTCCAGGATTTCCTTATAGCCAAGCCCCTGCATGGAAACCATTCCCCTGTGGCAGCCCATCTCCCGAAGCTTTTTAACTTCTTCTGTCAGACCGTTTTTCAGCATTTCGTCCACTCTTGTGTCAATGCGTTCATAGAGAAGTGGGCGTGGTGCGTTCAGGACGAAATAAGCCAGTGCATAGGGACTGGTATGCTCCTTCTGTTCTTCATTATGTTCGGAGATCCTGGTACCGTTCTGTTTATAAAATTCCAGGGCACGGATCACCCGCTTGACATTGTTCTCATGGATATCTTCGGCTGACTTGGGATCGACCTTGGCAAGCATGTCATGGAGAAATGCAGGCCCCTTCTGCTCTGCCAGCTCTTCCAGCTCCCTGCGGTAATGTTCATCCTGGTCGGAGCTGGTAAAATCAATATCTCTGGTCACAGACTGAATATAAAATCCTGTGCCGCCTACCAGGATCGGAATCCGGCCTTTGTCATAAATTTTGTCCATGGCATCTTTTGCCATCTGCTGAAAAAGGACAATGTTAAAATCTTCTGTTGGCTCCAGTACATCCACCAGATGATGTGGGACGCCATCCATTTCTTCCGGCGTGATCTTGGCGGAACCGATATCCATATGGCGGTAAACCTGCATGGAATCCGCGGAAATGATCTCTCCGTTTACTGCTTTTGCAAGTGCAATGGAAAGCTTTGTTTTTCCCACGGCAGTAGGTCCGGTAAGGACGATAAGAGGTTTTTTCATAGATTTTCTCCGTTTATGATAGGTATCTTACACGATACGTTTAAATTTTTTTTCAATCTCTGTCTTACTCATGGCAATGATGGTTGGCCTTCCATGAGGACAGTTATAAGGATTTTCCAGTGTCAGAAGTTCATCGATCAGCTTGTCGGCTTCCTGGGGTGACATGGAATGATTGCCTTTTACAGCAGCTTTGCAGGCCATAGTTGCAAGCCTTGCGGTAAACAGTTCAAATGCATCTTTGGAGCCGTCTGCAGTGAGATGGTCCAGCATTTCCAGAAACAGCTCTTCCTCTGTCATTCCCAGAAGACTGGATGGCACCGCACTGATACTGTACTCTCTTCCCCCAAAAGGTTCGATCTCAAAACCGAAATCCCGAAAATATTTTTCGTTTGCTTTTAACAGGTTTTCTTCCTCAAGGCTGAGTGAAACGATCAGCGGAGGGCTTACGTACTGAGACTGGATATTCTGAGACTGGAACAGCTTTACGAACCGCTCATAATATACTTTTTCATGGGCCGCATGCTGGTCAATGATATAAAAATTATCTTCGAACTGTACCAGCCAGTAGGTGTCAAACAGCTGTCCGATCAGCCTGTGGCGGCTTCTGGATTCCGGGGCAAGAAGCCGTTCTTCGAAAAGTTCCAGCTGTTTTGGCGTTTCCTGTTCCAGGGATTTGATCGGCTCGCTGTTTATCTCAGGAGATGTCGATTCGGCAGGTTTTTCAGATATCACTTCTGGATCAGCTGTTTCTACAGCGGAAGTCTCTTTTTTCCGTCCTTCAGTGTGCCGGAAAACATTTCCTCTTCTTCTTTTGTAAAGGGCTGAGATCTATATACGGGATTTTCCCGCAGAGAACCCATATGCCTGTATTTATCTGTAAAAGAATCTGAAGAACTGTGAGCTGTTTCAGCTGAGCCATAGGAGGCTGTACTATTTGTCAACTTATTATAAGGTATCGATGAAACCGGCGATGTATGTACTTCAGAAGCTGTCGGTGCAATATGGGAAGCTATATTCGCCGTCCGGTTCTGGTGTCCGTACATCTCCTGCCGTCTTTTTACCTCGAAAGGTTCCGGAACATTTCCTGGCTTCATCTGCTCGTTGTGAGATGTCGGTTCGTCTTTTCCCACAGATACCTGCGGGATTAGTTCTCTGTGAGTCAGTACCTTACGAACAGTTTCATAGATAGCCGTATAAACTTCGGTTTCTCTGGCAAAACGCACTTCTCTTTTTGCCGGATGTACATTAACGTCCAGGTCATTACCATCCATTTCGATCCGAAGGGAAACAAATGGAAATTTATGCTGCATGACCAGTCCTTTATACCCATCCTCAATAGCCTTGGTAATGATCTTGTTTTTTACATACCGGCCATTGATATAATAATTACTCAAAAGTGCGGTTTCCTCTGGAAATCTCCGGTTTTCCCACAAAGCCTTCGATCTTCTATAAAATACATTTTCATAGGAGACTTCCAGAAGTGCTTTGGCGATCTCCCGTCCGTAAACGCTGTAGATCACATCCTTTACGCTGTAATTTCCGGAACTGGAAAGTTTCACCTGACGATTCTGGATATATTTAAGGAAATTTCCGGATGGGAAAGCGCCAGCTGTTCCATCAGCGTATTGATGTAACCGGCTTCTGTCATGTCGGATTTCAGAAATTTGCTTCTTGCAGGTGTGTTGTAAAAAAGGTTCCGGATCAGGAAGGTGGTTCCCTCCGGTGCGCCCATCTCCTCCAAAGACTGTTCTTTTCCACCTTCGATCACATAGCGGGTACCGCTGATGGCAGAAGGAGTTTTTGTGATCAGTTCTACCTGGGAAACTGCGGCAATACTGGAAAGAGCCTCGCCACGAAAGCCCAGGGAGGCAATATGTGTCAGGTCTTCCACTTTTTCAATCTTGCTTGTAGCATGACGTAGAAAAGCAAGGGGAACCTGTTCTGCTTCCATTCCGGAGCCGTTATCTGTGATACGGATCAGCTTTTTTCCACCATCTGTGATCTCTACTGTGATGGCGGTAGCTCCTGCGTCAATAGCATTTTCCACAAGTTCTTTTACAACAGAAGAAGGCCGCTCCACAACTTCACCTGCTGCGATCTTATCAATGGTATTCTGGTCTAAAACTGCAATTTTTCTCAAGGTATCACCACCGGTTCTTTATTTTGTTCTGCAGATTATAGAGAATATTCAGGGCCTCCATTGGAGTCAGGTTGCCAATCTCCAGGCCTTTGATCTCTTCGATGATATCATTATCCTGCACCGTGTCAAAGAGTGACATCTGTGCCATATCCACCTGATCATAGGTGATCTTCTGTTTCTTTTTCGGAGCAGTCAGGTCTTTTACCGCTGCGGTGATATCTGCGTCACTGAGCTCTTCCACAAGTTCCTTGGCACGCTGGATCACGGAATCCGGAACACCGGCAAGCTTGGCCACCTGGATACCATAACTCTTGTCAGCGCCACCTTTTACGATCTTACGAAGAAATACGATATCGTCACCCTTTTCTTTGACAGCAATACAGTAATTGTTGACACCGGAAAGTTTTCCCTCCAGTTCGGTAAGCTCATGATAATGGGTCGCAAATAAGGTTTTGGCACCGCAGAGCTTGGTATTGCTGATATGTTCGATCACTGCCCAGGCAATGGAGAGGCCGTCAAAAGTACTGGTTCCACGTCCGATCTCATCCAGGATCAGAAGGCTACGGGAAGTGGCATTGCGAAGAATATTGGCAACCTCCGTCATTTCCACCATAAAGGTACTTTGTCCGCTTGCAAGGTCATCAGATGCACCTACACGGGTGAAGATCCGGTCAACCACACCGATGTTTGCACTGTCTGCCGGAACAAAGCTTCCGATCTGTGCCATCAGTACGATCAGGGCTGTCTGGCGCATATATGTGGATTTTCCGGCCATGTTTGGTCCTGTGATAATGGAGATCCGTTTTTTGTGGTTGTCAAGATACGTATCGTTTGGAATGAACATATCATTTTCGATCATCTGCTCCACAACCGGATGACGGCCGTTTCGGATATCAATGAGGCCTGTCTCATTGATCTTTGGCCGGACGAAATTATTCCTCTGGGCAACCAGTGCAAGAGAAGCGAAAACATCCAGTGCAGCCACTGCTTTTGCAGTGCGCTGGATACGGACAACTTCCGCTCCAACCTGATCACGGATACTGGAAAACAGTTCAAATTCCAGCGCATAAAGCTTATCCTCAGCTCCAAGGATCAGATCTTCCAGATCTTTCAGTTCCTGAGTGATATAACGCTCTGCATTGGTAAGGGTCTGTTTGCGGATATAATCCTCCGGCACAAGATCTTTGAAAGTATTGGTAACTTCCAGAGAATAACCAAATACACGATTGTACTTGATCTTCAGGCTTTTGATACCGGTACGTTCCCTCTCTCTTGCCTCCAGCTCAGAAAGCCATTTCTTTCCATCTGTCCGGGAACGGCGGAATTTATCTACATCTTCATTATATCCTTCCCGGATAATGCCACCGTCTTTCTGGGCAAGAGGCGGATCATCGGTGATAGAGTTCCGGATCAGCGAGGTAATGTCTGTCAGAGGATCCATATCTTCGTTGATCTTAGTAAGCAGTGGAGATTTGAATTCTGCCAGGACCTGTTTTATATAAGGAAGCATTTCCAGAGAAGAGGCAAAAGAAACCAGATCTCTCGGATTAGCGGATTTGTAACTGATACGGCTGATCAGACGTTCCAGATCATAGATCGGGTTTAAATATTCCCGGATCTCATCCCGTTCCATGGGTTTTTCATTCAGTTCTTCCAGAGCACCCAGTCTCTTTTCGATTTCCTCTGCATCGATCAGAGGCTGTTCCACATAAGACCGAAGTGTTCTGGCTCCCATAGCTGTTTTGGTCTTGTCCAGTACCCAGAGAAGAGAACCTCTTTTCTGTTTTTCGCGCATGGTTTCCACAAGCTCCAGATTACGACGGCTGGAGCTGTCGATAAGCATGTATTTCTCGGCAGAGTAAGGGCGGATACTTGCCATATGGGAAAGTGCTGTTTTCTGTGTTTCTTTCAGATACAGGAACAGAGCACCGGAAGCGATGATCCCGCTGTCGTAGTCACCAATTCCTAACCCCTCCAGATTTCCCACATGGAAATGTTCTTTTAGAGTTTTCTGACACAGCTGATCGTCAAAGTACCAGGGATCCAGGGCGAATACGCAGATTCCAAGACGTCCTTTCAGATCCTCCACATCCACACCACTTAAAAAGAAACGCATCGTTGCAGATGATCTCTGCAGGTGTGAATTTATTGATCTCATCCAGAAGTTTCTGAGGCTTATCCAGCTCTGTAAGAAAGCAGTCACCGGTTGTGATATCTGCAATAGCACAGCCAAAATGCTCTCCAATGGAGACAATGGACATCAGATAATTGTTTTTGGACTCGTCCAGTGACATGGTATCCAGAGTAGTTCCCGGTGTGACAATGCGGACAACCTCTCGTTTTACAAGACCCTTGGCTTTTTTCGGATCTTCTACCTGTTCGCAGATGGCAACCTTATAGCCCTTTTCGATCAGCCGGTTGATATAAGTTTCCGCAGCATGAAAAGGAACGCCACACATGGGCGCTCTCTCTTCCAGTCCGCAGTCTTTTCCTGTAAGTGTAATTTCCAGTTCCCTGGATGCAGTCAATGCATCCTCAAAGAACATTTCATAAAAATCGCCCAGACGGTAAAAAAGGATACAGTCGCTGTACTCTTCTTTGGTCTTTACGTATTCTTTCATCATCGGTGATAATACACTAATATCCTCCGGAAACCCAGTATTTATGCGGCTTTTAGAAGTCCCAGATGTTGATTTGACCACATTATTACGATAGTTTTTTCCCTCGTTAGTGTTTTTGTCTATACTCAAGTATTTAAACCTCTCTTTAAAATTTTATCTCCATTTGCAAAATCAGGTTTCTGTTCCGTATTTTTGAATATACAGTTCGTATTCGTCATCTATATGTTCTTCTTCAATGTGTGTATAATAATTAGTCATTTTTTCATCAGAGTGTCCAGCTATTTTCTTTACTGTAGCGGCATCCATTCCCGATTGAATGCATCTTGTTACAAAAGTATGACGGAAAATATGAGGATGAACATCCATTAAATTCGGATCTCTGTTCTCTTTTTCTGCCAGAGCAATTTCATGTTTATTAACAATCCCAACAATCCGCCTGCATTCTGTTTGAGCTGATGATGGAAGATAACTTCTTCCTGAAGATGTTGTAAAAATCAGACCGGGATATTTTTTTAAAAGTATATTTGGTTTTCCCCAGTTTTTCCCCAGTTTTTCTTTATCACGATCCTGTTTTTCCTTCCAGCTCATAAAAGCAGCAATCACTGCATCCGTTAATGGAACCTTTCTATTGCTGGCACTTTTCTTTGGTGTTGTAATCTGAATAGTAGAATACCTTTCAGGAAGTTCATTTCCTTTCGAATCATAATATTTTGTAACTCTGTTTAAGGTTTTATATACACGAAGCTTTTCATGCTTAAAGTCAAGATCACACCATTCTAGGGCAAGTGCTTCCCCTATACGTAATCCTGTATGAAGAAGAATAAAAAAGAGTTCATAATACCGGGTATTCTTGCAGCTCTCAAGGAAACGATGAGTGTCATATATACTAAGACATTTTTCATCTTCTTGTTCCTGCATTATCTTCTCATCAGGTATTTCACCCGGTTCTTCTTTAGGCAGTTTAATATCGGCTACGGGATCTATGGGTATCATTTTTCCACTATATGCCTTTTGGAAAAGCTGACGGACTACACTTAATGATTGTATTACCGTTGTACGTGCATATCCTTCTTCTTCGTAGTCCCTTTATCATGTCAAGAATATGTGTCGGACGGACCTCTATTAACCTCATGTAACCAATATATTCTCTTACTCGCTCAAAACCATTTACATAGTTACTTAAAGTGGTTGCTTTTAACAGAATGCACCACATAAATAAGCATCCATTTTTCATACCACTTTGAAACAGAAATTCTAGGATCATATCCTGCAATTCCGGGGGAAACATTAGCAAGGTAGGCATTTCTTTCTTTTTTAGATTTTGTAAATTTGTACCATAAATTGAAAACGTTTTTCCTGTACCGCGAACGAAAATTCTGGCCTCATATCGTCCATCTTTTCTTTGATATAATCCTTTTCCTAATTCTTTACCCTTTAAGTTTTTGCCCATAACACCACCATCCTTTCTGATGATAATGCATGGCACTGGATATATATTTTAGCACAACAAAAAAAAGCTTTCAAGACTGCCGATCTATCCATTTTTGAAATTTTTTCTTATCAATCAGTGTTCTGCGCCCAATCCGTACCATGAAACAGTTTTCATTCATCAATGATCTCATTGTTTTCTCAGAAAGTCCTGTAAGCTCACAGGCTTCTTTAACGGATATAAGAATTTTATCGTTGTTTGCTTCCGGCTGTGTTTTTTTTCGCAGCATATATAACCGGTCAATATCTGCAGGCAGATGATATTGACCGTTCCTCCTCTCTATTATATAAATTCTAAAAAAGGCTGCCTGCTGGCCTTATAGATTAATCCAATGTTCTACGTTCCTGTTGGCTGACATAATACTCCACTGCTTCCTGTAAACTGCATCCGGCCCTATGGCTTCGACTTATTACACTGCTTTTATTTATTCCTAATTCCTCACAGCATACTTTAAGCGATGGATAAACAGTTCCATGATATTCAAATTCCGGGTTACTTAACATTTTTTTCCTTTTTCTCGTCATAAAATGTGTAAACGATTCTTCAAGAGAACAATTCTTATCTCGTGCTCTTTGTCTCACACATATATCATCAATACCATATTTTTGACAACATGCCCGGAGACTTCGATATTCTATTCCTTTAAATGTAAATTTTTGTATTCTTTCGGCAATCATATCTTTATTTTCAATAAAATGCTCCAATGATTCTTCCATAGTACAATTCAATCTATATTTTCTTGAAGATACACTGTCAGCGTTGACTCCATATTCCAGACAGCATTCTTCCAAAGACCTATAGGTTTTGTCTCTAAAAATAAATAACGACGGCTGTATTTCCATTCTGGCTTTCTTTATGAAATGATCCAAAGATGCTTCAATGCTGCATTCTGTTGTTTTGGCACGGTTACGCACACTGGAAGCATTAACGCCGTATTCAGCACAACATGCTGAAACACTTTTATACTTTTTCCCTTTATAAAAGAATTGCATTTTCGGTGTTTCTGTTTCCTTTTTTTGAATATAATATTTCACAGCTTCTTCCCATGTACACTTTTTTCGCCAAGCTCTACTGCGTACACTAGATTCATTAATTCCATAGAATTCACAACATTGTCCAAGTGAGATATATTTATTTCCCTCATAAAAAAAAGCCTCTTTCGCACGATGCCTTTCTTTAGACATCACCTGATTTTCAGAAATTTCTTCTTTTTTCGTTACTTCTTTTGGCATACAACCTTCCATATGAGAGATAATTTCTTCCATAACATCCGCGTGAGGACGTTTCGCTTTAAATACTGCTGAACTTACTGACTTTGGCTTTAATCCATACGCAAGACAACATTCCGTAAAATTTTTGTATTCTTTTCCACGGAATTCAAAGGCTCTTTTCTCTTTAGATTTGATATAATGTGTAATCGCACGTGTAGAAGAAACCCCATTTTTTTCCATATACAAACGTACTGATATAGGATTTATTCCCAGGTCTTCACAACATTGAGGCAGTGATGGGTATTTCACACCATGATATGTGATTTCATGTGCTTTTTTCCATTCTATTGCCCGTTCAATCGCTTCCTGTGGTGTGCATTTTCGATTCCATATATCGGTCTTGACAGAATCTTCGTTTAAATCATAAAATTCGCAGCAGGTCTTAATGCTGGCCCATTTTCGATTTCGGAATATGATCTCTTTATTTTTTTCAATTCAATAAAATGTGTAATTGCTTCTTCAGTATTGCATTTATATTGATTCTGGTACGACATTACACTACGGTAACATATTCCATAAACTTTGCAGCATTGACGTTTACTTTCAAAAGTCTTTCCATTATATACAAATTTGAATTTCTCCCTATAGTTTGATCTGATTTTACGTGGCATAAAAACTTCTTTCCTCCTTTTGGCGTGATTGGATCTGATACATGTCAAAACATTTTGCCAAACAAAAAAAAGACACTCCAAGAGTCCATTTTACTCTTTTTGTGTCTTTATCGGTTGATCCGCAGACGCGGTATAAAGTATAAAATTCTGACCTCGTATCAGAATAAAATTTTATGCAATCTGCCTTGCAAAATGTTCTATTTTATCGTATCATTCCAGATATTTAATGTCAATTTCACTACAGGCTTTAAACAGTAGCAGCTGCGTAGTATTTTACTCGTATTCCTGCGAATACATACATAAACTGTTGCATACATGTAAATGCCCCTCCGGTCTTTTCACCGGAAAAGGGCACTTACAGAAAACTTTTTGTATTCATGTCATACAAAAAATCATATAAATCAAGATTGGAAATGAAACAAACATAAGCCCAAAATCAACAAAGATCAATATCAGCCAAAGCAACTTTAATTTTTCCTCCAAAGCTCATCCTCCGTTTCGAGTATATTTAAGGAATTCCATAAAATCCCTTATACTTAAATAAAAGAGAATTTCAGAGCTGTTTCTGTAAATATCCCCAAACTTTCACAGGAATTTCATTTTTACTTTTGAAGTTACTTTTGTGATATATCAATCTGCTATTATGCGGCCTGTTCTTCCAGTTCCCGATTCCCTGCCTCCATTAAATCTTCCTCCAGAATTTCAGCAAGCAATTTGTTGCAATACCCAACACCATTTACACGAACGCCTTTGCTGCGGAGCTCGTCAATCTCTTTTTTCCTAAGACTCTGACTTTTTACAGCCAGTTTATAATCTTCTTTTGCCAGTTTCTTTTTAATTGTTTCTGCCATTTTATAAGAAAATCCCTTGCAAGCTCAATATCTTCATTCTGCTGGTTATAAAAAGTACGTGTCTGCCTTATGGTCCCATCCGGTTCCACTTCAAGCGTATAGTACGCCTCCGTTGGTTGTTCTGCCTTTCTCAAAAACAGGATATAGGATTCCTGCTGGCTCATTCGTTCATAATAGGTTTCTGTATTATTTACGCAGTGATGCATCAGTTTTGCTTCATACAAAATGTCATCCACTTTTTCCGGCACAACGATCTGATACTCTTTGTCCGCATATTCATATTTTTTCAAATCCCTGCATATACGATTCAGACCCGGATACTTCTTTTCCAGCTCTCCGGCTCTTAAAATCAAATCTTTTGCTTCTATCTCTTTTATCATTTCATTATGTCTCTGCATGAGCTTTCGTGCACGGTAGATAACAGAATCCTGCACATTCACTCCGACCCGAATTGCCATATTGAGATAATCCTTCCATGTTTTGATCAGGTCTTTCACGGATTCCCCACTTTCTGCTGCCTGCTTTTCCAGATAATTTTTGATCTGTAAAGGGGCCATACGATCCATAATGAACATAAGATCCGCTGGTTTAAGCTTTTCCCGGCACATCCATGAAATCACATCGTCACGGATCAACTTGTTTTGGGCTTTTTCAAGTATAGCCATTGAAGAAAAATCTCTCCCCCATTGTTGTACGCTAGCCTTTTTAAGCGGAACCTGTCAATTCCCAGTGCTTTTCAACGGTCTCCGGAATC
>ENA-OQKC01000686-OQKC01000686.1-human-gut-metagenome-genome-assembly--contig:-NODE-686-length-13644-cov-3.684545_pt1 | contig 13644 bp, 19 predicted proteins | sample MGYA00242774_ERZ504790 | MGnify/ENA primary metagenome ERZ504790 (study PRJEB26092, sample SAMD00036419) | human gut metagenome | host: Homo sapiens | study: EMG produced TPA metagenomics assembly of...
ACAAGGAGAAGAGGATACCCTACAGCAGGATAAGGACAAGCACCCCAAGCAAGCCAATGAGGAATCCCCCAAAACTGCTTCATCCTTGAAAGAGTTGCCCATAAAAGATATACCGGAACAACTGTATGACAAATACAAGAAAATCAAAGAGGAACAACCGGAAGCGGTCGTCCTTTTCAAACATGAGAACAAGTATTACGCTTCCATGTATGATGCGGAGACCATAGCGAACGAGCTGGACATGCCTCCGGCCAAAGAACGCATTCCGTATGATGCGGACAAAATCATATTGGTATTTGAACACAGCAATGAGGAAACAAGGCAGCAAATCCATGCGCTGCGGGCATACGTGATGGATTGTGACGGTATGTCCAAGGCGCAGCAAAACGAGCCTGCAGAGGCAACCGACGAACAGAACGAGAACGAACAACGTCCAACCATGAGGAGGTAAAGATATGGCAAACAAGAATCAAGAATATACGGAACAATACGCAGATTATGCGATGGCACAGATGCGGAGGTACGGCATTCCGGCCTCCGTGACGCTGGCACAGGGCATACTGGAAAGTTCCAACGGCCAAAGCCGTCTGGCCGTGAATGAGAACAACCATTTCGGCATTAAGGCCACGCCCGAATGGATTGCCGAAGGTGGCCGGTACGGTCTGTATTCCGATGACAAGCCGAACGAGAAGTTTTGCAGCTACGACAGCGTGGGCGATTCGTATGAGCACCACTCACGCTTCCTGAAAGAGAACAGCCGCTATGCCCGCTGTTTCTCACTCTCGCCCGACGACTACAAAGGCTGGACACAGGGCCTCGAAAAGGCGGGCTATGCCACGGGCGGGCATTATGCCGACAGCCTGCAACGTATCATCGAACAGAACGGGCTGCAAAAGTACGACCGGCAGGTCATGCAGGAAATGGAGACGCAGGGAAAGCGGTTCGGCGTGGAAGAGAACCCGCTCCGTGAGGTCGGAAATACAGTGGACTATTCGTTTCCGGTGGAGCGGAAAGAGTTTCTTTTCGTCACCTCGCCATTCGGTATGCGGCAAGATCCGGCAGACGGCAAGGAACGTATGCACACGGGTATCGACATCCGGTGCGACGGCGATACGGTCCTGGCCACGGAAAAAGACGGCAAGGTCGTCGCTGTCAAAGACAAAGGCCATGCACCCGGTAACAAATCGCTGACCGTGGAATACACCCGTCCGGACGGCAGCAAGGTACAGTGTACCTACATGCACCTCGGCGAAGTTTCCGTAAAGGCAGGCGATACGGTACAGGCAGGCCAGAAGCTCGGCCGTTCCGGTAACACGGGGACACGGACGACCGGGAAGCACCTGCACTTCGGTGTCCGGCAGATTTATGCGGACGGCACGCAGCGGGACGTCGATCCGGCAGCGTATCTGGCTGAAATCGCACAAAAGGGCCACATCAAACAGCAGGTACTACATAACGGCAACGACCTGCTCGCCCGATATAAGGGAACAGAAGAGAATGCCACCGGCAAAAGCCTTTCGCCCGATGCGTGGATGAAAAAACTGCTCTCCTCGGAGGATAGCGGCGTGGGATTGTCGGGGTGCAGTGATCCTGTCGTGGAAATGGCCATGACCGCCTTTACCTCCCTGATGTTACTGGCGACGCAAATCGACAGCAAGAACAAGGAGGAACAAAAGGCAGCCATTTCCGAGGCGATGGACAGCCGGCGTATCGACCTCAAAGCGTTGCTGCCGGGCATGAAAAACTGTGACCTCACAGTCGGGGAAAACGGGCGAGCTGTCCTGCAGGCGGACAACGGCAGCGTTCAGGTATCACGGGAACTGGCCTCTGCCGAGTTAAGCCGCCTGTCGGTGACGCTGAACGACAGTTCTCTTTCGGAGGAAGCCAAACGGCTGCGTGTGACCGGCGTGCTGAACACGGTCATCCTCTCGGAGGCGGCGTCGCAGAACTTTGAACGGGGAATGTCCGAACAACGGGCACAATCGGAAAACCTGAAAAGATAATCCCAAAAAGTCATGATAAAACGCGTGATGATACGACTTTGCGGGTACTTGTCCGGGGTGTCCGTCTGCGCCCTGCATATCCTGTTCTGTTCCCGGCTATTCGGTTGGGTAGCAACACTCGTTATCGTGGGCGTCCAACTGGGTATTGCCGGCTGGATTGTCTACATGAGAATACGTGCTCCCGATTAGGAAACGCTTTCAACCTGTTCAACTTCAAGACACCCCGCTTTGTCCGGTGGACTATGTATCACTAAAAGACAAAATAAAATGATTAAATGCAATATTACGGCGTGCGGCACCATCGGCCGCGACGCTTCGATGCGCACGACCAAAGAAGAGAAAACATTCCTGACCTTTCCGCTCCGCGTCGTGCTCCAAGGCAAGGACGGTCGGAACGAAACGGTCGAGATCAGTGTCAGCAAGGAGGGCGGTCAGAAGAAGGTATCCGGCTATCGAAACGGATTGCGTGTCGAGGTTGCGGGGACGCTGTTCCTGAAACGCCGGGGCGAAAAGCTCTATTTCAACCTCTTTGCCGACCGTATCGGCCCGGCGGCGGACATCGCGGATTCCATCAAGGGCGAACTGTCGTTCCGGGGCAAGGTGGGCAAGAACATCGAGGAACGGAAGGACAAAAAAGGATAAGTCCTACACGATGTTCTCTGCATTCAGCACCGAAAAGGTCGATGAGAATTTCGAGTACCAGTGGGTGCGTTTCTTCTGCTTCGACAGGCAACGTGAAGAGTGGCTGCAACCGGGCGTCAAGGTAGAAGCCAAGGGCGAAATGACGGTCTCGGTACATAACGGGAAGCCGGACATCTCCTGCCGGGTGGAAGACTGGCGCAATATATTCCCGAATCGGATAACTTCAATCAGTAGCAGTCATGGCCGGTTATAGAAAGCGAAATACGGAGGGGCCGAGCAGCGAGGACAAGGCGCTGGACCTCTTTGCCGAGATGATGATCGAGAAAATCGAAAGCATCCACAAGGACTGGCATAAGCCGTGGTTTACCGAGGGGGCACTGCAATGGCCGCGTAACCTTTCCGGGCGGGAGTACAACGGTATGAACGCCCTTATGTTACTGTTGCATTGTGAGAATGAGGGGTACAAGATTCCGCGCTTCTGCACCTTTGACTGCGTGCAGCGGCTCAACAAGCCCGGCAAGGACGGGCAGGAATTACCCCGTGTATCTGTACTGCGCGGCGAGAAATCGTTTCCCGTCATGCTGACCACATTCACCTGCATACATAAGGAAACAAAGGAGAAAATCAAGTACGACGACTACAAGAAACTCTCCGACGAAGAGAAGGCGCAATACAATGTCTATCCGAAAATGCAGGTGTTCCGGGTGTTCAATGTCGCCCAGACCAACCTGCAGGAGGCTCGACCGGAGTTATGGGAGCAGTTGGAAAGAGAGAACGGGAAAAGGGTCGAAAACGGCGAACATTTCAGTTTTGGGCCTGTCGATGCGATGATAAAGGACAACCTTTGGATTTGTCCCATCAAACCGACGCACCAAAACGAAGCATACTACTCAATCACAAAGAACGAGATTGTCGTACCCGAAAAGGAGCAGTTCAGAGACGGGGAATCTTTCTACGGAACGCTGTTCCATGAGATGGTCCATTCCACGGGTGCCGAAGGTGTGCTTGACCGACTCCAACCTACCTCTTTCGGTTCGAAAGAGTATGCCCGCGAGGAACTGGTGGCCGAACTGGGCAGCGCGTTGGTCGCACAACGCTACGGCATGACCAAGCATATAAAGGAAGACAGTTGCGCATACCTCAAAGGGTGGCTCGATGAGTTGAAAGAATCCCCACAGTTTATCAAGACAACGCTTCTGGACGTGAAAAGAGCTTCGTCAATCGTTACTCAAAAGGTGGATAAGATTGCGCAGGAGTTGGAACAAAATGTTACCGAAGAGCAAGAGGACAAACGCTCTGCCAAGGAACGTATTTTTTATGCTTCGGTGGCCTATCTCCAAACCGCTGACGACACGAAGCAACTGGACGAATTGAAGGACAAAGGCGACTACAAGGGTCTGCTTGCGCTCGCCAAGGAGTATTACGACGGCAACGGCATGGACGAGCAGCATACATACGCTTCTCCCCTCCAGAACCGGGGCGATGACCTGCTGATTGAAGATAAGGACTTTGCCGTGGTGTACAACGGAAGTGTCGGAGGCACATACGACATCATGCTGAAATACACGGAACAGGAGGTGCGGGACCATATCACACGTTACGGCACAGACCGTGCCAGCGATGATGTGAAAGAGGTGGCCAAAGATATGGCGGCGGAACAGTTTGCTGAACTGACACATCAGAGAATGCCGGTATTCGAAATGCCAAACGGAGATATTCTGTATGCAAGGTACAACAGGGACAAGGATACGCTGGACGTGGGTACGGCCACCAATGCAGGGATGGCCGTACAACATCATTACCCTTATGACCACAACATGACGCTGGAGGCCAACCTGCAAGCCGTGAACGAGAAGCTGAACGAGCTTGAAGAATACAGGGAGGAGCTACAAGAGGCGGAATATGGCGGCGGTCTGCGTCGGTAACGGCAGCGTAATATGAAGAATGTGGAGCGATTTCATACTGAAGGCGCTCCACATCCTTATAGTCCCTACCGGTTTTCATTCCGCTACAGACTATATGTTATCATTACGACAGCAGTTTGTCAATCATTGACTGTAACTGCAGCATATCGCAATATTGATTGTTTCCGCCGGTATAATCCTTTGCGTGCCGGGCAGTCCGTATCATGAACGAACCGAGTTCTATCTTTATCCCATCATCCATCCGCACATCCGCAGAATGGTTTATATATACAAACTTACCATTACGTTCAATAAAGCAACTTGTATAATAATGCCCCTTATTCTCGGATACGACCGCCGCATCCACGGCTTCTGCATATTTGGATATTTCACGTAGCAATGCCGTTTGGAAATTACTGTATTCCTTTGAAACATAAGTTTCTGCGTCTGCAAGGACAGAAGATTGCCATTGGGTATAAAAAGTCTGTGTCATATTCTTTCAATTCTAATTCTGTAAATAAATTAGGCACATAGCAATAAAAGTATTGAATTTATAGTATTCAATTAACATTTAAGCAATTACCATGATGTTTTCAGAGACCAAAATTACGGAGATTTATTGTATGACAGATGATTTTTGCAAAGAAATTGCTCAATTTCAGGAAAAATATATGGTTGAAGATAAAGATATTGAATATTCCATGCCCCACTTCCTTTAATATAACTTTATTTCCAACTCCCTTTCTACCATAACAGCATACTGTTTTTGAAAGAAGCCCGCCATTGATGTATGTTTTTCAAAGACGGGCAACTGGCTATATTTTGAATTATACTCACGTTAAATAGCTTTCCCAATTCTCTTTGTCGATAGTTAATTTGTTCATTTCCCAATCGTATTCCACTTCCGGTATATCGGAATAAGGGAAGTGCACGGTATAGCCTATCTGTCCGTAGGAGCAATGCAGCGGTACAACGCAAATTTCCTGACCGCAATAAGACTGTGGCGTACAGTATTTCTTCCAATCAAAACGGCCTGCAACTATATTGCAGCAGAGCAGTTTTAGAGCCATTATGCCTTTCCAACTCTGAAAATCTTTCTTGTAACTTGCTCTTTTCATAATGAATACCATTTAATGAGCCATGTTGTAGTAAATTTCGGGTTCGCTCGATACGTTGTAAATCTGACTCCCGCAACGTACCAATAGGGCGTTTTTTCCGTAGTAAAGCTGCTTCATGCCGGTTATGTTCCCCGTGCGGTGAAAGTTTGGGAAACGGCTTATTCCTGCCTTTTCGGCGTCTCGTGTGTAGAGGGTTTTCGTTCTCATTGCATGGTTGTTTTTAATGTTTCATAAAGTTTTTCTATCATGGCTTCCGCCTGCTCCATATCGCTCACGATGTCTTTGATTCGGTAAGGTGCGCCGTTCTTGCCATGCCCGTCCGTACCAATCCACAGGTAGGCTTCATAGTCGGGGTCGAAGTCTTCGTAATATGTTTCAACTTCCTGTAACAAGCTGTCGGTGTCATTGCCTTTCATCTCAACCGAGAAACTGAAATCCTGCCCGTGAGGTGTGTATTGCTGAAAATCGAACACCACGAGGTTCGGTTTGTCGGTATCGGTTTTAACTTGCCAGCCTAATTGTTCAGCTATGGCGATAATCTGTTCTATTGCTGTCATTGTTCTGTTTTTTTATTTCCCTTTTCTTGAAGCCTTCCGACTTCGCCCAAAGGGTTGATTTTTACGTGCAATTCCCAACGGCGAAAGCAAGAACAGCAGGCAAGGAACGGAGGTTAAAATTTTATGAAATGCCGCAATCTGCGATTGCGGAAAGTTTGCGTCAAATTTTATCCGGAGTAGCGAAGCGGTACTTGACACGCTGTTCGTTCGCCGTACCTTTGCTGCGTAAAAACAGGCCGTGGCGATAGTGGAGATTCCATGAAATGATACGCCCAAGCATACAAAGGGAATGGAGGCAAAGATCTCCGGCCGTTACAACAGGAAACGACGGCAGTATGTGTCTGGGGTATAAAGGGCAAAAAAAACGTCGAACGATTGTCCATCGGACAAAATGTAAGGGAATGGAAAAAGAATTGTCTGTATAACAGAATGTTCGACATGGCCTTTATCGGGAATATGAACAACCACCTGTCCCGATTGGCAGGTGGTTGCCCGATATAACTTCCGCAGCCGGTATCAGGCGGCCATGCGCTTTCGGATAAGGGCGATGTTCTTATGCACGAGGTTCATAATCCGCTTGTGATATTTCGTATTTTTATTACACAGTCCTCTCGACTGCAGCACCTTGAATGTTTCGAGGCTCAATTCTACGGTCTCGACCCTCTTGTCCTCTATCCGTGCGGAGAATACCAGCGTATCCGGTTTGAGGTAATATTCGCACTGTCCCACGCAGTGGTGCAACGCATTACCCTCGTCGTAGTAGGCTTCCACGCTATCCAGTACACGGACGACTATCGTTCCGTCCGTGAACTCCAGACCGAAGAACTTGCCTTTCAACTCCCTAAAACGTGCCTCGTTTTCCCTCGCCCGTTTCATCTGCTCCTTGCGTTTTTCCTGCTCTTGGAGAATACGCACCTTGTTCTGATACTTGTCATGCTCGGCTTTCAAATCGGCGGGGCAAACATAGTGGGCGTTGTGCAAGTCCTTGCCGCATCTGTCGAGCATACGGAGATAATCCACCCATATTCCAATGTCCGTTATCCGATACTTCTGGCGTAACACGATTTTGTAGGACGGCCAACAGAAATCCAAATCCTGCGGGTGGTCGATGAAGTGCTTGAGGTCTCGTTTGCGTCCACTTTTAAGTATTGTCTCCACTCGGCTGTCCGATAGCAGGGCTTTCATCAGCTTTTGCGGGGCGATGTCGGCAAACGACCCTTTCAGCCCGTTGCGCCGTAACTTCGGGATAACCGTGTAGCCCGGACAGACATAACAGTCGGCTATGCGTTGGTACACGTAATTGTCGTTCCGCAGTTCCAATCCCGACCCGTACAGAAAGCTGTCCAAATAACACCCCATTGTCCGTTGCAAGGCTGTCAAAGCGGTTTTCCCGTTCTCGTCCAACCAGTATCTCGCCACTTCGCACACGTCTGTCCATGCGTTCTTGCCTTTGCGGTAACAGACATTCATTCTGAAAATCCGCTGCACCTGAAATCCGTCCTGCGTGGTGATGACAGAAAAATAGCTTTTCTCATCTGTCTTGCGGCAAAGCGTGTCTTTGAGCGTCAGTTTGGCGTGGCAGTTCGGGCAATGGCAACGCTTCGCCTTTGTCTCGTTCCACCTATGACCGCAATCGAGGCAGGTCGTTTGTCCGCTCGGTGTACGAAAAGCGTAATGTCCGACGGTATGCCGGAACGCCCATTCTGCCTGTTTCTCCGTGATAGGCAGCAACCGCCCGTTGGCGGCTACTACCTGATGCTGAAATTTTGTCCGTGCTTTCATGGTCAGAAATCGAAGAGTGAGAGTTCCGTTTGGGTATTCTGTACAGCTTTGGCGGTCGGCTTCGGCCTGCTGTGGCGTTGCTGTATCTTGCGCATTTCTTCCTCCTGATAGGCTTTCAGCGCGTCTTTTCGGGCTTGCGCCTTTTCTTCTTCGGTCAGCTCCACCTTGTGATTGACCACGACGCCACAACTGATAGGTTTGCCCACGTCGATGTTGTCCTCATCATAGTAATGAATGGCGAGCGACCACACCTCGTCGTCGGTCATTCCGCAACAGCCGCTTGCCTTGACTTGATTGAGAATGAATGTGATACAATCGTCCAAGTTTTTGTTTTCTTTGGCATAGGAGACGGCGAAAAGTTCCGTCCGTCCGTGCCTTGCCGTCCAAGTATTCCTTGATAGTCCGTTTGAAATGTTCCGTACCTTTCATCGTTCAGCGTTTTGAGGTTAAAAATGATAGTCGATGACACCGCCGATGTAAAGCAGCGTACCGGGTTTAAATTCACATGCCTGCCGCAGGAACTCGTAGGATTGCTCGGCGTTGGATTGCAGCCCCTCCTCGTCCATGTAGAACCAGTAAGCGGTATCGAGCGGGTTTTTCAGGAACTTTTCGAGTTGATAGACCGGGCCAATCCAGTCCTGCACGCTTTCGGGGGTAAGGGCTTCCGCCCTGCTTCGAATGTCTGCGATGAAATCTTCTCTCCATCGTTCCGCACCGCCTTTGTAGCGTATGGTATCGTCGGAAACAAGCTCGAACATGCCTTTGGGCAGAATGTTGTTTACCAAGTTGTCGATATGGAACTGGCGTTCCTCATCGTCAATCTCCGCACAATAGTCGAAGAAACTATCGTCGCCCTGCGTGAGGGTGTCCTCGTTCAGGTAGTTGTCCTTGCTCACCCGTGTTTCGGTAATTTGAAAAATCTTGCTGTGCATAACTTTAAATTTTTAATTTGTTGAACTTGCTTTTTTCTTCTCCCTGCTTTCGGAGCCTTTCGGCTTCCTTGGCGGGAGAGATTTTACATGCAAGCCAGACAGCGGGGAAAGGACGGAAAGGCAAGCAAACGGCCGGAGAATTTCACGGAATACCCAACCCGTCGAGGTACGAGGCGGGGGCTGAAAGGCCATCTTCGATTTGCGGAAGGCTGCCGGGCAAATCCGCGAGCCGTTAGCATAGTGGTGCTTGACGCCGGACGACCGCTGTACCTTTGCATGAGAAAATCCAACCGGCGAGGAGGCAACGGGGGCGAGATCAGGGAAAGAATGGGATAACCGGAATAAAAGAGGAAGAAGCCCGATTGTATATAGAAGTGGGAATAACGGCTAAAAAAGAAAATCTGCCTGTGAGGGCGATTGACAAAAAAGCCCCCTGAACCTTTTGACCGTCCAAGGGACTTCACGTGCCCGGCAAAGCGGAATTTTCGGAACGCGAGCCGGATTATAAGGTGGCTTTTAATCGTAATGCATAATTCAACAGATATTTTCCTGAATCGGAAAACTCTTTTTTATTTCCTGTATAGACATACCCGTGGCTCTCATAAAATTTTCTTGCTGCAAAATTTTCTTCCAACACCCACAGGTAAACCTCTTTTACATCGTGACTTTTTGCTGTTGTAAGGAAATGGCGCATAAGTTTTGTCCCAACACCTTCTCCTTGAAAGAACGGATCTACATACAACTCTTTCAATTCCCATATACTGTTTTTACAATCCAGTTTCATCATCCCCTTTACAATCCCGTCATCAAAAACATATATATCGTCCAAAGCTCCTATAACATCCTGATAATATAATGCAAGACGCAATACCGACATTTCATTAAAGGAAACATCATCGTTTTGAAAAATAGGGCGAAAGGCTTTTCTTTTAGAGAAAATCTGTATTTCCGCAAGTCTTGAAGCATCCTTTATCGTGGCAACTCTAATCATTTTTTTGTTTTTATAATTTTGTATTTACATATTATTTTCCCAAAAGTTTCTGTTCTTCACATACTATCCGGCACTGTTTCCAGTATGTTTTTTTGGAGTGCAAATATATAAAAATCAATTCCACAAGGTGCCATGAACGACTTTTTTTATTAAGATTCACAGGAATGTGATATAAAAGAGTTTAACTCCTCCGACGTTCCTTTGCAGCTGCATAGGGTGTCGTGTGTCTTGCCTTGATTTGTCGGGTAACGTCAGGAGCAAAAACGGGAAACGCTATCGGGAGGTAGAAAGGAATGGAAATGGGGTATAAGGGTTATAACAGGTGGACGTCCGCTTAAAAAGGAATTTCTTGTGACATGCCGGGTATGGCATATAACTGGAGAGACGACCTTGCGGAATAAAGCCCCCGAAACCGGCTTTGCAGGTTCGGAGGCTTGTGCCGCATGAGGCTATTTATCAGCGTTTGCCGTGCGCCTGTCCCAGAAGATAGTCTTGCAGGGATTGGTAGCGGTTTTGAATATTAGCGTTTTCATTGAAACCGTTCAGGCAATGAAGCAATGCTTTTTCGAGCGTGATGTATCGGCGGCTGAAAGTCTGTACGTTATCCAAGCAACAGGCTTCCAAAGCGTATTTGAACGGTGCAAAATTTTCAGGTTCTTTCCGAATCCGCACATGCCACAGGAAGAACAACTGAATCGTGAAACTGTCGGATTCACCTGCTTTCATCAAATGTTCTTCATCGAGCAACCGTCGGACAAGCTCCGGGGTAAGCTGGCAATCATTTTTCCGGTAATACATGCGTTTTGCCGTATTATAGGCTGCAAACTGTTCGATGTCCTGTGCCGTCAGCCTGTATACTTCCGAGTAAAATGCACGTACTTCTTTACCTGTAACAACGATTTTCTCGTCTCCGAACTCGTATTCATACGCTTTTTCATCGGAGATTTCCTCTTCTGTTAAGGTCTTGAACCCGTAACATTCCGTTACGATGAACGGTTCTTTTCCGAACTCCGCCAGAGATTCGAGGGCATGGAGGCTGTTGCAGGAGAAGAACATGTCGTTTCCAATACTTTCACCGCTTTCCAGCAGCCGGATTTTTACGTCTTCGGAATCGTTGGTGTACTTCCATACTATCCGACAACTTGCATAATGGGGCTTCCTGCCGTTCGCCTCGACAAATCCGGCAAATCCGCTCTTGATGGCGGCCTTTGTCTTCTCTACATCCGTCAGGACGCTTCGTGCCTTACAGGTTTCGCACCGGCCGAATTGCAAAGAATCGTCGGAAATTTCCGTTATCACTTTGGTGTTGGGGTTTACTGTGGCTTCGCATACTACCTGCGTACCGCCACATCGTGTACATATTATACTCATATCTTGTCAAGATTTAAAAATTAATATATCTTTCTATCCGCTATATTGAACTTGTCGATAAGGTTCAGCCAATGGCTGCAATTCCTTTTCAACTAAAACAATTTATCCAGATTCTGCTTAAAGCGTAGCATTAGGCGACACTTCCCATCGCATTTACGAACCGACCCCATATAGGCGCATTGACCGCTTGTTTCATCAAACAAAAAACATGACTGCCGGAATGCCTCAAAAATTCTTATCTTAACCTGTTCGTCCAGAACTTTCCCTTCCATAATTTGATTACCATTTGCGTGCATAATACATAAAAGTTAAATTAAACTCCGAGTTATTTATTTCCCTCCTCTCGGAAGCTTTTCAGCTTTCCTTGCCGGGAGAGATTTTACATGCAGATCAGACAGCGGGGAAAGGACGGGAAGGCAAGCAAACAGCCGGGGATTTCACGGAATACCCAACCCGACAGGCGCAGCAAGGAGGGAACTGAAAGGACATCTTCGATTTGGGAAGGCTGCCGGGCAAATCCACGAGCGGTTAGCATGGCGGTACTTGACACCGGACGACCGCTGTACCTTTGCATGAGAAAATCCAACCGGCGAGAAAGTGGCGGAAACGAGATAAGGGAAAGAAGGAGATACGATAGTGGAGTAAAAGGGGAAGAAGCCGGACTGTATAAAAAAGCCGGAACATTGGCTAAAAAAGGAGGTCGTTCCGTGGAAACGGCGTACAGAGAAAGTCCTCTCGAACTTTTACTGTCCGAGAGGGCTTATCGTCTACTCTATAAAATGGTAATGGGCATTTTGGCATTCTCCGTTCGATTGTGTCTTTTGCAAAACGTCATCGACGCTGGAATATCGGCTAAAACAGCCGTTATATATCTGCTTGCCGTCGAGCGTTATCCGTTGCAGGTAACAGCCGCATACTCCGTCACGGCTACGGTCAAGCGACAAAATAGAACACGATACCGTTGCTGTACGACAATCGCAATTCCGTATAGTTTATCTCGGTTTTGGGCTGTTCGGTCGGCAGACGGGTATTGAAATAACCCGTAGCCAGCATGACCTGTCCGGCGAAACGCATGGCTTCTGCCCGATATTTTTTCATGGCCGAAGCCACGGGGCTTTCGTCCCGACCGTTTCCGACAAACGATGCGGGCAGGCTTCTGTTCCTGTAAGACAGTTTGAACATGCCGACCTCTTCCTGCACCACGGGCAGGCCGACAGCTTCGTACTCCTCTTTCGTCATTTCGATGAAACGTGTGCGTTCCTCGTCCAGATAGAGGCGGTAAGCGGGTTTCACCCGCTCCCGCTTCTCTTCATATTCCGCCTGTTCCCGTGCGTTCATGCAGTTATAAACGTGTCGGGACACTCTCCGCACCGCATTGACGAAAGTCGGGCTTTTGCATATCCCGAAATGCCGGGCGAAGTCGGGTACAGTCCCGATAAAGCCGTACTCTTTCCAATGATAGGTTCTCATGGCTGTCTGTCCGATTTAATCCACGACCACATATTCATTGATACTGCAGCAAGAATCGGGGTTTTCCTGCGCCCATTCTTCAAACAGAGCCTTGGCATCCTGTTCCGAGCGGACGGTTTTTCCTGCGACCTCGCCAAGCCACGCAAACAGGCTCTCCCTGTCGGCAAAATATTCGCAGAAGTATTTGCCTTTGGCAGTACATAAATCGACTATGTATTTGTCGGTAAAATACTTGCCTTCGCTGTCGTTGGTCTCGTAGAAGCCCATTCCCGGCTCTTCGGTCTGGTAATAATAACGGAGCGATGGGAATTTCTCGCACACGAGGTCGAATGTCTCGTTGCATGGCCCCCATGCCGTCTCCGTCGTAAAGCGGAGGGTTTCGCCCACCATTTCGAGGTTTGCCCAATCTCCCCGACAACTCACCTTGTCCCAGTCCTTGCCCAAGGCATCCACAAGACACCCCAGCCATGATGTCCCGAAGCCGTTTTTCACGGCAGGCGTTTTCTGTCCTGCAAATCTTTCATCAACTCATAGAGGCTTTTGATTTCCTGCGCGTCGCCCTCTATCACATACGCTGTTGAACACCAGTTTGGCATAATCGTTAATTTTATTCGTTAAACTTTTCTTCCCTTTTTCGGAAGCTGTTCCGGCTTCCTTATCGGGATAGATTTTACATGCAGGCCAGACAGCGGGAAAATGAGGAAAAGGCAAGGAAACCGCCGGGGATTGAACGGAATACCCAACCCGACAGCGCAGCACGGCGGGGACCGAAAGGTCATCTTCGATTTGGGAAGGCTGCCGGGCAAATCCGCGAGCCGGTTAGCGGAGCGGTACTTGACGACCGAATGACGCTGTACCTTCGCATGGGAAAAAT
>ENA-OQKC01000687-OQKC01000687.1-human-gut-metagenome-genome-assembly--contig:-NODE-687-length-13642-cov-2.712024_pt1 | contig 13642 bp, 10 predicted proteins | sample MGYA00242774_ERZ504790 | MGnify/ENA primary metagenome ERZ504790 (study PRJEB26092, sample SAMD00036419) | human gut metagenome | host: Homo sapiens | study: EMG produced TPA metagenomics assembly of...
ATATGCACCTCATATCCGATGGCCTTTTAACTCATCTATTAACTGTTCAAGAATCGTTTTCCCGCGTTTCCCGGCAATTCCAGTAACATTCTCCATAACAAAGTATTTAGGGTACAGCTCATTAACAAGCTGTGCGTATTTAAAAACCAGTTGATTTCGAGAATCAATATCGCTTCCCCGTCTTTGGATCGAAAATCCTTGACAAGGTGGACCTCCTGCAAGAAGAAACAGTTCGCCCCTTTCCATTTTACATATTTCCAAAGCCTTCCCCTTCAACATGTCAGTGATATCTGCAACAAGTGCAGGATGGCTAAAATACTTTTCGTTTTCTTTTATTGTCTTAATGCATATATCATCGATGTCAAAACTTAAACGGATATCCAATCCGGCTTGCTGTAATCCAAGACCAAGTCCTCCTGCTCCGCAAAAGCTGTCAACACAAGTATATTCAGACATACTACTCCTCTTTTCGCTTGATTTTTATTCCGGCAATAACGCTTGAATAAGAACTGCTGACGGGCTCCTCTATGGATTTAGGGCTGTTTTCCAATTCCTTGCTTGTCGGCTCCGACGACATCATCTCAATCAAAATATTCGATGCTATACCCGTTGCAAAGAGAGGTGGAACAGCTTCACCTATTTGTCGGTAAATGTCATCCGATTTTCCCATAAATTCAAATCCGATTGGAAAGCTCTGCAACAACGCAGCTTCTCTTGCTGTAAGCCCTCTGTCCTGCACCGGATGAGTATATCTTCCACTCGCCGGATTACGCGCGTAATGAGTTATCGTAATTGAAGGACGATCCCAGTACAGCCGTCCATAGGTATCTGAGAATCCTTTCGTCCTGTCAAGGCAAGCAGGACCTACACCCGCCGGCCTATTTCCTCCATCATGCGGGACTTGCTTAAGCACTTCAATCGTGCTCTTTTTATGCGCCGCACTCTTGTGCATGGGATCTCCCGGATCAGCCACACCTGCATGTACAGGATTTAATCCTCCAATTGCTTCCCGTACCGTTCTATAATCACTTGGTTCAAGATATCCTTCAGGCAACAAAAAATTCTTTTTCATACCAATCACAATTGAACGAAACCGTTCCTGCGGGACACCAAATGAAGCTGCATTATAAATGTTTTCCTTGACAATGTATCCGTCTTGAAGAAAATGCTCCTTTGCTGCTGAAAAATAATTCCAGTATCTGTTTGATAAAAATTCAGGAACATTTTCCATAATAAATGCAATAGGCTGAATATAACTCACGATTTCCGCAAAAACATTAACCAGATTATTCCTTATATCATCTTCTTCGTTCCAATGCTTTTTTCTATGTGATGTAAAACCTTGACATGGTGCACACCCAATCAGAACGGTCGGTTTGCTTTTATCATACCCAATGTTGTCGAGAAACTCCTTAAGCATTTTCTCATTCTGTGCAAGCTCAATAATGTCACGGTTTATGACAGGCGTCCCATAATTATGTGCATAACTCTCTGCCGAAGCCTTATTGATATCACAACCACCCAAAAAATTAAACGCCGGTATAATTTCATTTATTGATGCAAATCCAAGCGAAGTCCCTCCAGCACCGCAAAAAAAGTCAATTAACTGAATCGGATTACCCGAATAAGTATTTTTGTCCAATGGCATGAAGCATTTCTGTTTCTCCTGCGCACATTTTAGAAGTTCCCCTTTTAACGCTCTCTTGATACCATCCCGCACTTTTCGTGGATCTACCACCAATTCCTTATCCAAAATAGCCTTCAGCAGTTCATTATTCTTCTGTAACAGCACAACTATTTGCAAACGTTGCTCAGGCGTCAATTCTGAAACAGGACCGGAAAATGACTGCGAAAGCACTCCTGCTTCTTCAGCACTATAGCCACCGCTGTACTTCCCACTTCTGGTACGAACCTGTTCCAATATCTGTGTAGTATTCAACATACGGATTGTACCATTCTTCTGTGCCATATCAAATACATCCAGGAACTGACGGACATGCGGATTAGCAACTCCTTCATGATTTGTCACAAACTCATTCTTGTGTACAGGTATCACACCTGCCACATCATCCGGATTCCCGCTACGGGTATAACCTTCCACGTATTCATCGGAATAACCGCCCGATTTCAAACCTTTCGCTTCATCACGCTGCTGCTTTGCCACCGCAATCTGCGCAGCACCACTGGCTACCGCTGCCGCAGCCGCAGCAGCCCCCAATGCAGGACCGACGAAAGGTATTCCTGCCATGGCCTTATATGCTTCCATGGCCGTAACGGCAGTAGTGGCCGTAACCTGTAATACCGCAGCCGCAAATTGCTTGTCTGCATATTTCTTTTTCACCTGATTGATAGCTTCTTCCTTTTCTTCTTCCAATTTGGTAGTATCCTTACCAGCTTTCTTGGCAGCCTTGATTTGCTTGTCATATTTACGGCTAATCTTACTAATCTCCGCATCTTGGAGAGCACTGATAAGCTGCCCCGTAGCCGAAGCAACTTTCGCTATTGTCTCAAATGCCTTTTTGGCATTTTCCCCTCTTCCTTGCTCTCCATCCTCTGCAATACGAGACTTTTCCTCCTGATATTCTTCATAGGATATCAAGTCCGCATCATACATCGCTTTTAAAAGCCTAATCTTCTCCTTAAAAGAAGAAGCATTATCTATATCCTGAAAACCGTCCTTACGCTGCTCATCTTTATCAGCCTGTTTATCCTCATAATCCATATCCTGCAATTTAGCATCAATAGCAGAAACATCCTCCCCATACGCAGCCAACATGTCTCTCCGGTCATTCAGATATTGACGTTCCAATTCTTTCAGCTTCTCCAGATAATCCGCTTCCCGTTTAATATCCCCCGATATATAAGCTTGTTTCAATGCTGCCCGTTGCGCCTGGAACTCTTCATCAATAACAGCCAAATTATCACCCTGCGCATTTTTTCCGGCATCCTTAGCGGCTTGCGTCAACCTATCAGCCTCGGCAATCATCTTATCATAAATCTGCCCTTGAATATCCGAAGCATCTTTGCCGTATGATTCCAACAATGCCTTGCGTTTCAATAAATAGGAAACTTCAATTTTATACAGTTCCTGCTGGTGCTTTTCTTTCGTTATTTTCTCATCCAGCAGTTTCTGTTTTAACAGGTTCCGCTCTTCCTGCATAGCCTCTTTCAGTTTTTCCATACGGGCTTTCAACTCTTTTTTCAGGGTTTCTTCATCCGCTTCTCTCCCATGCCCATTCCCTGTACTGCCCGGAGTAATAACAACTTCCTCCAAAACATTTGCCTTATTCTTGGCAGAGGGCTTGTTTATGAACGGATTCATTTCCGCCTTCACCGCAGTGATACGCTTAGCCGCCTTTTCAACGACTTCAACATAATCCTGAATCTCACCCTGTATCTTTGGGATATCGCTTCTATCCGAATAATATTTCTCAAGGTTCTTGGTAATGGCTTTCGCTGTATTTTTAGCAGTGTTACCGGCAGCAATACTCTTATCCGTAGCTACGACCATTTTTTGAAGGAAATCATCTACCTGTGACTGAGGCAATGTACCAATGAGGGCATTACGGACATCGTTCATCTCATCAATCTTATCCGTCATACTCTCATTCTGAATTTCGTCACTCTTCTCCTGAAGGACTTTTCTCGCCAAATTGCGGTCCATCTCTGTATTAATATCCCGATAGGCCTGCTCTATATCCTTCAGGGACGAATATTCATTAAGCAAATAAGGAAGATACTGCCCATATTTGGTATTTATTTCCTCTATCAACTCTTTCCTGCGCTTTGTACCTTCCCCGGCTGCTTTAGTCGCATCAGTCAATTTGCGTAATTGACTACGTTCCTTTTCGCTTTGCGCCAAAAAAGAATTAACGGCTTTTTCCGCATCTGAAGTGCGGGTCGCAAATTTGTAAATAGCTACCCCCGCTCCTAATGCCAGGGAAGCCAATATCCCCAAAAGATTGGCTTTACTGGCCGCATTGAAAGCTTTCATCGCAACTGTCGCCCTCTTAATGTTACCACTCAAAGCATATTTGGCAGCACTCAGCAAAAGGGTTCCGCTCCGGGATGCCCGTGTTGTGATAATATTCTTCTTTTCCTGCAACCACTCCAATGTCTTTGCGGCCGTCAAACGTTTTGTCCACAGTTCTTGCGCTTTAACCGCTGCGGTGTATGCAGTTATTACAGCAATCGACGACAATATGATTCCCTTATACTCCGATAGGATAGAAACAAGCGCACCTAACCCTTTCACCGTCATGCTTCCGGTCGTAATCATATACTTCATTACAGGAAGCAGCTTCTCACCTAATTCTACCCGTACATTCTTAAATTTCTCTTTCGCCTTATCCAATCCTGCCTGAACGGTATTATTCTGCACATTATACTCATTGGTAATACTCGTTCCCTCACGGAAGGCATCATTCGCAGTTTTCTGCTCCTTACGTACCTTTTCAACGTTTCCGGCCAAAGCACTAATCACTCCGGCAGCTTCCGCACCGGAAAGCTTCATTTCCTTCAGTATAGGAGCCATCTTATCCATACCCCCGAGTTTACCCAAACTTTCCAGGAAACGAAGAAGCGCTTCATTGACATCTGTGTCAATAAGCGTGGTAAACTCTTCCACGTCCATTTTAGCAAGCTTGGCATACTTCGCCGGTTCCTGATAGATTTTCAGAATCAACCCTTGTAATGCGGTACTTGCCATTTCACTACGTAGCATGTTCTGGTCAAGCGCAGAAGCAAACCCCAACACATCAGTAATCGTCAATTTGGCCTGCTTAGCCACACCGCCCATGCGAGCAGCGAACTCTATCAGATAGGGTTCTGCTGCCGAAGAATTTTGGGCAACGGTATTCACAGCACTACCGGTAGCCAGCATATTCTCACGAAGTGTCCGGTTTGCATCCCCAAACATCTGTGACAATTTGCCGATATTCTTTACTGCATCTTCCCCCAGGTCCTCTCCTAAAGCGACATTAATCTGATTGGCAGCATCCACAAAATCCAATACACCCTTTTTACCGGTGATGCCCAACCGCCCGGCATCTCCTGCCAAAGCGTTAAGCTTTTCCCGTGGTGTACGGGTATCCATGTGCTTGAACTCCTCATTCAGTTCCGCCACTTCTTCCTTTGTCATCCCGGTATACTTGATAACCTGGCTCTCCGCCTCCTGCATCTCCGCATACTCATCAACACATTTACGGGCTATCAACACGACTCCGGTCAACGAAGCTACGGCACTGGTTCCAATAGCAGCATACCTGTTAAACCCGTCCGCCATTTTTGAAAGGGAAAAACGGGTATCACGCGCCTGCACCTCCAGCTCTCTCATACGCTTTTTGGTCAACAGGTAATCCTGACGCAAAGCCTTCCATTCTTCAGTTCCGGGAATAGCCCTATCCATTTCCCGTTTGAGTTGTGAAGCCCCTTTACGCAGTTCGGCGTAAGACAACGATGTCCGTACTCCTTCTTTACGATATTCAGCCAGGCTTTTATTCAATTCATCCTGCCTTTGCTTGAGTGCCTTATACTCATCAGAGTTTTTCTTGCCCTCCGCAGCCAGCTTATCCATTTCCGCCCTTACAGCCGCTATCTGTTCTTTTGTTTCCGCAAACTTTGTTTTGGCTTCCGAATTATCAATCCGGATTGCCATTCTAAAATCATTTATGCTTATCGCCATACCTATACTACTTTACCAAGACAAAGGTATCCTGGCGATTAGCTTTGAAAAAGGACATAAAAAAGAGGCCTCCCACAATGGAAGACCTCTACCTCATCGCAAAGCAATGGTGTCAAACAATAACAATGAAATGAAGCTTATAGTACTGATACATCCGCCAATTCGTTAGCAAAGCTGTGCAATGCCTTCTCTATACGCTGTTTTTGCTGAATACGGGGTTTTGAACGTCCGTGCATATATGACCACAGTTGTTTTTGATGTATGCCTGTAAGTCTCTCCAATCCTGAGAGAGATAACAAACCGCCATAATAAAGCAAAAGGCTCTGTATATCATAATGCCACACCAGCGTATAGTCTCCTTTTATTTGCTCAGGCCAACGTTCTTCGGGCAAGTTCTTTTTATCAAGGCAATGGCAACCTCAACATCTTTCTTGCACTCTTCCACAGTCCCCCCTGCTGCATAAATACCTTCGCAGTTTTCTGAATAAGCCCCGAAGCTGTCGGAACTTGCACAAATATTCATTATTATTTTCTCCATGATACAACGATACTATTTGAGATTATTATATAAAAGGGGGTGGGGATTAAATCCCCATAGCCCTTGCAATTTTTCTTCTTAGCGGTTCTGGAAACTCTTTTGCTCCATGATAAGGAACCGGTTCCGAAAGCTTTCCGTTCTTCGTATAGAAGTAGTGGCTGCCTTCTGCGTGGCTGAACTTCCAACCAGCCGCAAGAATTTTCCGATGAAATTCTGAATACTTCATTTTGTTTATCTCATTTATTGTTTGACACTGCAAAGATAGAAATATTTCTATTAACAGCAAAGAAATAACAGAAATATTTCTATCAATAATAAAAAAATCCCGGCTATCCTCACAGACTACCGGGTACTTCTTACTCAGACAAAAAACTATTCATCCAGCCAACGGCCATTGTCCAACCAGACACCACCGTCACGCCATTTGCCATCCGTCAATATCCACCGTGACAACGCTTCCGTATCACTTATGGAAATCGGATAGAACACACCTTCCCAGGCTCCTTTCCGTCCGGACGCATCAATCATATATGTACATTCTTTGCAAACAAACCGTTTATTGTGTATAACAAAAACACTCCGTATGTCATAAATATTCGGGTCGTAACAATGGAATGTGAACTTCTTCTCTCTCTTTATATCATAATCCTCTTTATACAGATGCTCTGAAATCACCTTCAGCTCCATTGATTCCCCCGCCAGGCTCATCTTCGCATCGTCCATACCTGAATACGAAGTGTGGAATATCAGTCCCTTATTGAGTATGTTGTCCGTATATACGGTCGGATACGGGTCTGAGTCCGGTCTACGCAAATAGCCGGTCTGTTTCTTAATGCCTGTATAAAAGCCCAAATAAACTGTACTCTTTGACGTATCATCCTCATAATTATTATTCTTGATATAATCTTCAATACCCTGAGAAGAGGTGCTTTCCTCTACATTCTCATCCGAAGCTGTCAAGTCACCGGCACTATCCAAGACCGGAACAATACGCAATACATTTGCATAGGTAACACGCCCATCCAGTTGTACCGTAGTCTGTTTAATCGGTACTGCCCCATGCCGTACCGGTATCATCTCCAACGTAACGAAATCCCGGCTGGCATCATAGACCAAATCCGCATATTCATTGACCGGACATCCCCGATATAAGGTATGCGGTTTTCCGCCTATATCCTCCTTCTCAAAGGAAGTCCTGATGTATTCTATCCCTGTGCTGGTATTCGTTACCAGCTCCATACCATTTGACTTATTAGCAAAGAAATCATGTACCGCAGCTATCCCGACCACATTTTTTCTTTCCGCCATCTCCATCAATGCGTCCGGCAATCTCCTTTTTTTTGTAATACTCACTATCCGGCAAATCATATTTCACATTCCTGATACCGATATTCACTTCTTCCTCCTCGTCTTCCGTTTCCTCGACGTATTCGTCCTTCACAGAAGACAAATAGGCTACCGGCGGAGCTACGTAATAATTTGCGGAAAGCATTATCCTGACGCTCTTTTTCCGGCTATCTATAATAAAGAGGATACCATACAGTTTTTCAACTTCTTCCAAAAACTCCTTCACAGTCCAACCGGGAAACATCTTGGCGTATTCCGTTGTCTGTTGGGCATGGATAATCAACTGGTATTTCCAGGGTGTATCAGTAAACTGGTTCTCTACAATCTGATAGCCAAGTGCCTGTATCATCTTCTCCATGACAGTAGCCATATAGGGCATCGGAATATATATACCGTCTGCAACCTCTTTAAAAGAGAGTTCTGTATACACCCCTGCCTTTTCCCCGGATTTTTGTTCTGTAAGATAATATTCGAGTTCGAACGGATTAATCATGGTTTCTCCGGCCAACACGGGCGGAAGATTATATTCCACCTCCGGATACATCTTATCCAGTAGCCTATTCTTACGTCCGGCAGACGGCATGGGAGCACTACCCATATCCAAAGAAGAAACCAGCTTGTCAGAACCGATAAAATAGTTGAGTTCCGAGTTCCCCGATGCTATCTGTATGGAAACGCTCTTCTCCGTCCATCCCGTAATCACTTCAGTACCGTCACAGAACACACGGTTGTCCGCTATCAGTACAGCCCTCCGTTTGGTCTTTACTTCCTTTATGGAGTTAAGCCTATGCAAATGATTATACAACCGGGCATTAACGGCATTGGTTAAAGCCAGTTCTATATCATAGGTATATTCCCCATTCTTGGTAAAGAACGGATTTTCACGCTTCACCTGTATCTCAACAGCCGCGGGCAACACTACCGATATCCCATCTATAAACAACTCAGTCATATCAATCTACCAGTTTCAGGCCAATACTCAGCCCATTAAACCCACCAAAAACATCATACTCCCATTCGGTCAGCATTCCATCTGCCGGACTCAACTCGCCACATACGAAGTCCATTGCCTGCAATTCTTTCTTTACCAGCTCCATAATACGTTGCAACAGCGCATAATGCTGCAACTCTTCCTCATCCATTTCTTCCCCTGCAGGAACTTTCTCCAGCAGAAACAATAGTACCTGGTTGGATTCCTGATGGCAATCCATCCCGCCTTTCAATTCCGCATCCGGGAAATTACCACATAGCCAGATACCCTCCGCATCCTTCAGCTTCTTCTGCAAATGCCCTTCCCGTACTGCCAGTATAATCCCCTCAATCGGTTTTCCGACCTGGCATTGACACGCTGCCTGATTTCCAGCAGCATCTCCCTGTATCTTACAATATCAATCATAGCCTATCAAATTATTCTGCTCCGGATCAGCCAGCCGGAAGCTGAACTCCACTGTTTTCAAAACACTCTTGCGAAATTCCCGTTCAAACTTCTGTTTGGTTACCACAATTGGCAACCACTCATTATTAACAAGAATGCCCGCTTCCTGACAATTAAGCAGGTTATGCCACAGCTTATAATCGCTTTGGAAGAATATACGCCCGCTGTTAACCGTATATTCATCCGTAACCTTAACACCGAACTTTCGGTCTACCCCATACATGGCAGCCATATCACTTTCATTATTTCCTGCCATTTTCAGGCCACCGGTAGCAGTCAGTGTCTCCGGCATATCATATACATTTTTAAAGCGGAAGCACCATGCTTCAGCATAGCGTGTCCGGTCTATGACAAACAGCAGGGAACCGCCTGATACCTCCACTTTGTATTGAAGAATGTCCGGCTTCTCAAACAGAGAGGAAACGACATCCGGACTCGTATCGAACGTATAAACCCCATCATCGTTACTGCCGGCAGCTACGAAACGGGTTTCCTCTGTTCCGTCATCCCAATAGGCTGTCACATTCATCCCTTTCTTTCCGGACGCATCGACCGGGAAACCGCTTACATATTCCTTTGCTCCAGGATACGTCACTTTCCGGTTTACCTCACTCAAACAGCCCGGAGCTTCCGCATCTTTCCGGGTGACCAAACGGCTGAACATGACAAAACAAGTCATATCCTCCACTCCATTGATAAGAAACGTGAAGTCTCCTGCCGCATCTGTCTGGGTCGTATTCTCCCCGGCACACCATACTCCCCACAAAGCGAGTTCACAGAACTTGCCCAATCCACGGGTACGCACCTTAAAATCGGCATCCGGGGAATATTCCTCTTCTAAAACAGTCTTCCCGCCATACCTCACGGAAAAGGTTATAGTACTGTCCGTATCAATAATGTACTCACGCATGGTCGCGCAGAACTCCCTTGGCTTAGGTCTCTGTATCACATTCATAACCGGCAGTATTTATTCCGTTCATCATTTTTAGGAAGCAGGTCATATACCGGAATTATCCCGTCACGTACCCGCTTCATTTCATCCAACCAAACAGCAGCATCGTCCTCCATCCATTCCGCTACCCGTACAATATCATCCGTATCGGCTATCCGGCTGTCCGCCATTCCGTTTTTTGCCATATAGCCGCGTATCACCCCACTGGGAAATATACGGAGCGGAAGGCGACGTAAAGCTGCCGCCATAGCAAACAGTGCAACAGCCATACATGCCGCATAATGTACATCACTCTCCGGAACCGTTTTTTCTGCCAGCAGTTCATCCCATCCGTCACCATAGGCACGTTCCACCTTCAACCGCTGAGCTTCACGAATGAACGGTACAAGCACGAGAAACGTGCGCTCGCTCTTCTCTATCGGAAAATACATATCAAAGGAGTTTCCATTACGAATAATAAGCCGTTGAGTGAGCTTATAGGTATCCGTCTGCATCCATTCCTGAAGCCCGGTTTTGTTCAGATACCGGATGAGCGCATCCACGGAACGATAATATTCCTCCAGATGTAACGCGTCGTCACGGTCAAGCTGCCATTCCCAGGGAAGCTTTTCACTGTTATCCGTTGCCATCTTGAACTTACGGCCATCATCTTCATGACTGAGGTCGTTCTTCTGGTACATCCGGAGCGTTGCCATTATGGCAATCGGTCGCTGGACTTTCCTTACCAGTTCATTATCCTCTCCGTTCTGATAATATTTTTCAGCCAATTGCATAACCGGTTCACCAATCAATACGGTGAGTTCTTCAGTCGCAACTTCTATGTCTCCGGAAATCTTGGAAAAGGAGTTATTGGCATAATAGCTGCCTGTGAGTTCCCGCAGTTCCTTAGCACCATTTTTGTTCTTATTGAATATCATATAACTATTGTTTAAGATTCCTTATCATTTCATCCGCCCGCTGTTTATCGTCCAGCAGCTTCATCATAACCCGTAGCAGTAATGTATCGTCAGTCGCATCCGCATTGCCGAAGATTCCGCTTTCGGCAACTGAATAAAGTACACTGTTCATACCCAGACTTTGAGCGGTTCCCGGCTGTACATCCGAACTTTTCCTGCTCCGTTCAAATACCGGAGCGAAGCAGAGTTCCAACCCGTCGATGATAAAAACTCCGGAAAACAAATATTCACAAAAATAAGCGAACCAGGCGTAAACGCCCCATTGCACCCATTCAGGCATATCACGCACCAACCCCATATAACGGGACATATACTGCATACGGAACGGTTCACGTAGGATACACCCCTTATCCTTGACCGGTTTCCGGTAGAGAATGGCGCACAATGCACGAAGGTCGGCAGCATCCCGGCCTGCATTGTACTTGTTCATCACGGCCACCGCCTGACGAAATTCCCCAAAAGTCAGGTCAGCTCCATGGCTGGCCGGACCACGAAGATACCGCCACACCGGAAGAAGATTCTCCGTACTGTCATAAGTCAGTTCAACGGCATCTTCTCCAACCTTCCACATCCAACCCAACGTAGCCGCCAATTTATCAACCAACAGCATATCCTCCACTTTCGATTTAAAACGATACCCTCTATTCTTCAGAACATAGGCACACCACTCACGTTTCACATCAAGTAAAGCCACTCCCGGCTGTTTCATCAGCCTGCTGCGTATCTTGAGCAAGTGAAGCCACTCCAACGGCTTCACTTCTTCCCAACAATCCGGAAAATCAATATCCTTCTGTTTCATAATTCCTATACCTGATTAGTCGGTCTGTCCGGGGCCGACACGTTATCTTCCTTATTTATCACTTTCCGATAGATACCGAGGAAAATCCCTTTCTTATGCGGGAAGTTTATCCGTATGGCATCATTGATAGCCTCCAGTGCAATTTCTTCCGGTATCTGTGTATCCGCACCGTAGAATATCTTGAGGGCATACAACATCTGGCTTCCGCTGTCACTCTTACCGTCAATAATGATATTAGCCAATGCAGGGGAAAGCCCAAAACCGCTGGTCGTAGAACTATCTGCAATCCGGGAAATCTTCGCCTGTGCCTCGATGTATTTGTCGATATTCATTTCAATCGGTTCTATCTTCCAACTCTGCGTATGTCCTAAATCATCCATGAAATCCACGCAGCTAAAGAACTTACCGGCATTCTTCTTGCCCGCCATGACATCCGCAATAGCTTCAGTCAGTTCGTCCTTCAATCTTTCCATTTCCTTCTGAATCTTCGCTTCATCCCAATCCTCGTGCATGGTCATAATCAGTTCACGCTTCTGATTCCAGTACTCTTGAGGACTGTGTACCACATAGGCAGCGGCAATCATATTCTCATTCAAATGACGAATGATTTCCGGCAGATTATTCGCATTCTCAAGCCAGGGAACTGAACCATAAAAACAGGAAATGGCATACATGCTCCTACCGAAACTACGCATGCAGTGATATTTGATAGCCGTCTCATATTTGGTCGGATTCCATTTGTCAAACTTCGGATATTTACGGAAAGTCCGGCTCCGGAAAGATTCAAAATCGCCTGTGAGAAACTCTTTCACGTTTTCCAGCCGTCGGCTGTCATCATCCGGCCAAACCAAACGGGCCTCCCCACTGTGCAGGGATTCCAGCCGCTGCACCCATGGCCGGCCGATACGCACTCCCTTGCCCATATAGTACTTGGTAAAATGCCCGTTCATGTGCGTATATTCCACCAGATTATTACGAATATATTCCTTATAATCCCAGCTATCCAGCCACTGTTGAATTTCATCATCCTCCAGCCATTCCTGGATACGTTCATTATTCTCAATCCTCACCCGGTAGAGCATCGGCCCCTGACCGTACAGCAGTCCTGTCTTACGGTCCAGAATGCCAGGTCCCAGATTATTTTTCTCCAGCAAATCACGGATCGCATTCGGCATGTTATTATCCGGGCCCCAGGGAACTACCCGAACCCCGGCCACCGTCACAGGCTCACCGTCCCAATCCTGCGTCCCTGCATCAAAGAACTGGCTCATGCTCTGACTCCAGTTCATATTAATGGCATATTGCCCGGCAGCAGTATCCACAAAGCTGAAATTACCTATCTTCTTTTTTATATCACTCATAACTATGTATTAATATATATTCTCGTTGTATTCACAAGCAGGGTCCCGCAGTACTTCTTCACAATCTCCACCAGTTCCGGAATATGCTGTTCAATAACAGGATTAAACCAGGGCTTCGGTTCTCTCTTCCACTCATTATCCGTCGTTTTGGTGAGAATGCGCGTACCATTCTCCATATTGTACCCCTTACCGACACCCAAATGTACATACACGCCTTCAGCTTTAAAACCAAACCCGATACTGGTTATCTCCTGCCCGTCCATAGGTGTCTTACCATAGTGACGATAATTCTGCTTCAATGACTTGGAAAGCTTCTTATCCGTATCAATCCAGCGTGCTACGGATAACCGCAGCGCATCGTCAACCTTTTTCCCCCATGCTTTCACATTCGCATTAAATTCAGCAACCGCCTCTTTATTCTGCTGACGCTCGAACTGCTGCGTATAACCGGCATCTCCCTCGATAACGACATCAAGCGGATAACGGTTACCGAAGAAGTTGCTTTTGCTCCGCCAGCTTCCACGGTTCTGCCCCTGCATCATTCTTTCTGCGTGTGCTCCCATTGCTATAC
>ENA-OQKC01000688-OQKC01000688.1-human-gut-metagenome-genome-assembly--contig:-NODE-688-length-13635-cov-3.830619_pt1 | contig 13635 bp, 16 predicted proteins | sample MGYA00242774_ERZ504790 | MGnify/ENA primary metagenome ERZ504790 (study PRJEB26092, sample SAMD00036419) | human gut metagenome | host: Homo sapiens | study: EMG produced TPA metagenomics assembly of...
TTTATGAAAGTCACTTTGCTATGATTCACCTTGTCGCTTTTCGGGAACGTCTTGTCCCATTCCTGTGTCAGATTTAACTGTTCCATATTTTTGCGAGTGTTTTGTGCCGGGCTTTCCGTCAGGCTGATTCTGAATATGATGAAAATGGTATTCTAGTTAAAAAGTATGATAATATCAGTATAATGGAAAAAGACATATTGATTGAACCATCAAGATAAAAGTTCTTTGCTTCAAATAAAATGTTCCGTTAGATGATATTCAATAACGGAGCATTTTTTTATTCTCAAAACCATAAACTTTACTAATATTGTACTTTAATATAAAATAATTTATGAAAAACAGAATTATCGGCTTGTTTTGTTTTATGGCTGTTCATTTAGCCGCTTCTGCACAGACTCATGTGCAATTGAATTTGAATGTAAAACATAAGCTTGGGGATGTAACAGAGTTTAACCGTCCTAAGTTTATAAATTTCCATGCTACAATAAATGAGAATTATTGGGATAGTGCAAATAAGATTGCTGATTTACGTGATGACCTTATAAGAAAATATGATGTGTATGTGGGGCGTGAAACAGGTATGATCAAGACTGTGCTTCGCAATGTTAAGGAGGATCCCGAAAGACCAGGTTTTGCCGACCCAGATGATTTGGCTAGACTATGTAGCCAGAATAAGAAACGGTATGTTCAGAACACAAAGGTACATCCTTACGAGAAATACAGTAATCTGATTCTTTGTAATCAGTTCTCTCCTTTTTATCCTGACGGAACTAAAACGCTGAAAGGATGGGCTTTATCGCAGAAGGATACTGAAGATGAGCCTTTCGGAACAGCTTCGGGTGAATTTTATGGCAGGTATATTAAGGAGTATTTGGTGAAGGAGGAGAAAGTGGTGAACCTAAGCCTGGGTTCTGTGAGGTAATTAATGAGCCTTTGTGGGATATTTATGATAAGCCGAAAGCTCCAAAGTCAAGTATAACCAAATTATTTGAATTCCACTCTACTATTGCCGCACAGGTGAAAAAGTTTAATCCTGATATAAAAGTGGGAGGTTATTGCACTGCCTTCCCTGATTTTGAACTCCAGAATTTCGGAAGATGGAATGCCAGATGGAAACAGTTTATTGATATTGCCGGAAAGGATATGGATTTCTTTACTATTCATTTATACGATTTTCCATGTAAAGATGGTAAACAGATGTACAGAAAAGGCAGTAACATGGAGGCCACAATGGATATGATTGAGCAGTACAGTATGATAAAGCTTGGTGAGGTTAAACCTCTTATGATTTCGGAATACAGTGCGCAGACGCATGATTACAACAGGAAGCCATGGTCGCCATATCGCGACTGGCTGCGACTGAAATCGACCAACTCGATGCTTATGCAGTTTATGGAAAGGACCGATAATATATGTTATGCCATGCCTTTTGCCATGCTCAAATCTGAGTGGGGATATAATCCCAAAACGGGTCTTGCACATACAGCGAGAATGCTGAGAAGAGAAAACGAGCCTGAAAGCTTTACCGGAGAATATGTTTACTCTGAACTTATAAAGTTTTATCAGCTCTGGAAGGATGTGAAGGGTACAAGGGTTGAAACAAACTGTGATAATCCTGACATTATGTGTGATGCATATGTAGACGGGAAGAATGTGTATTTCATTATAAACAATCTGGATTTCAAACCAGTAGATTTGAATCTTTCTGTAAACGGAACATCTAAGGATGCAAAAAGTATAGAAGTCAGACATCTGTACCTTAAAGGTGGGAAAGACGGAGTACCTATGCTTGATGTATACGATGCAAAGAGTCTTGACCACTTTACTTTAGAAACTGAGGCAACATGCGTCATTTGCTATAATTTCGACAGAAAAGTGAAAATAAACGAAACGATGGAGGAGGTGAAATATTATGCAACGGATTACCTTAAAGAGATTGCTGCTGGCAAAGAACTGGTTTTCAATATAAATAATGTCAAGAAGACCGAATATGGTGAGGCCGTTATCCGTCTTGGACTTGGCAGAAATCATGGTTTGTCGTTGCTGCCTGAACTTTTAGTAAACGGTAAGAAAGTTGATATCCCGGATAATTTCAGGGGTGACGTTCAGAAAGACCGTGCTTCTTTCTTCGGTGTTATTGAAGTGCCTGTGGACTACAGCATTCTTAAGGGAAATAATACTATCTCGTTAAAGTTCCCAGATAATGGCGGTCACGTAAGTACAGTTACTATGCAGATTTTTAATTTTTCAAATAATATTAGAGGTATATGATGAAGACCTTACTATCATTTTTGTCGCTGATGTTTTCAGCAAATTTTGTTTGTAATGCGCAAAACCTTCCGGAGGTTCCGGAAGGTTTTAAATGGGAAAAGGTGGAAAGCCTTTCGGATGAGTTTGATTACTGGGATGCTACAAAATGGCACAGGTCATTATGGAATTATGACGTACCGGTACAGATGGTTGCCGAGAACTCGGGAGTAGATAACGGTTTGCTTTGGATCAAGGCTACACTTGACGATGGCAAGGAAAGGTGGTTTAAGACTTCTAGGGTTATGTCGAATACGAGAATTTCATATCCGATGTACACAGAATGTTATATGCGTACCGCACATATTTCGGCTTTCAGTACTTTCTGGATGAATAATGGCAACAGTAATGACAGGGATGAGATAGACATGTGTGAGCATAACTCAAAACCTTCTATTAAGGCACAGGAGAATACACGTCCTTATACTATGTATTCGCAATACTTTGTTGTCAAGAATGGTGTTACAGAAAGAAATAACGGTAACTTCGATAACAGGAAACTCTCTGACGGAAATCCGGCAAAAGGAGTGAAATGGAATGAAAAGTTCCAAAGAATTGGAGTGTGGTGGAAAGATGCCAACAATATTCAATTTTACTTGAATGGTGAACCTACAGGAAATGTGGTATCAAAACAGGATTTTACTCTAGAACTGAATATCATATGGGATTTGTGGACTGCTGATGAGACCTGGACCGGCGGATTGTGTGAAAAGAATGATCTTCTTGATGATAGTATCAATACTATGTATGTAGACTGAATACTTCTAGTCTAAGATAAAGAGAAAAAAATCTTTAATTTTAAAATACATACTATCTACTTTAAATTTACCTATGTTAGGTTTGGTAATTTATCAATATATTCGTAATTGAGTTTTTTTATTAATATTTTTATAGTATGAGAGTAAAGCTTTTAGTATCAGTATTGATAGGAGTTTCTGCAGACTTGTTTGCACAGAATCCATTCCCTTATGTTATGCCTAAAGAAAAGCCAACTTTCAAGATGAGTTGCGCTATGAACAGAGTGTATGATAATTACGGAGCTGCAACTCCACAGTTGAATGAATTATACACGAACTTCAAGTACTCACCGCTTACAGGCTTTGACTATCATAATGATGATGGGACAGTAACACGAAGAGACCCTTCAAGAATTATTAAGGTAAACGGTAAATACTATATGTGGTACACCAAGCGTTGCACTCCAACAACCTTTGTAGGGACAAAGCTTGCTAATGATACTATTCCGTCTGTGGATTGGGACTTGTGTGATATTGCATATGCCACAAGTAAAGATGGTTTTCATTGGGAAGAACAGGGGATAGCTGTACATCGCCCGAAGAAACCGGAACTTTGGGTGGAGGTCGGTTGCAACTCCGGATGTATTGGTCTGGAAAGGCAAGTATTATTTATATTATCAGGCCTTTTCTGTAATGAGCGGTAAGTACCGGTCGTGATGACTGCCCAGTTGCAATGTCGTATGCCGATTCGCCTGACGGACCATGGACTCCCGTAAATGAAATCATTATTCCAAACGGTGAACCCGGTGATTGGGATCAATTTTCTATTCATGACCCTCAACCATTGGTTTATAAAGGGAAAATATATCTATATTATAAATCGGATTATAACGGAAAGGATAATGGCGGTTTAATCCGCTCTCAGGGTCTTGCCATAGCTGATAATCCTATGGGACCATTCAAAAAATATGAATTGAACCCGATTATCAGTTCCGGACATGAGACTCAGTTTTTCCGTTTCAAGCAGGGGATAGCCTCGATTATGGCTAAAGACGGGCATGAAAATAATACTATTCAATATTCAGAGGATGGCAAGAATTTCAAGGTTGCAAGTATTTGTGCCATGATGCCAATTGCTTCAGGACTTTATGACCCGGATGCCTTTACGGATGTACCGTTTGCTAATGGCATAACATGGGGTATTTCCCATTATAATTTGTGGGGTCGAAACAGAAGAAGTATTTTATTGCGGTTCGACTGTGATTTGAGTATTGATTTCAATGATCCGGAAATGAAAAAGAATGATGTTCCTTTTTCTTTGGAAGAGTTATATCGAAGGGGATTGACTAAAAAGCAGAAGGAGATTATCTTAAAAAGGGATAGAATAAAATAAAAATACCCCCTAATTTCGAAAGAAATATCTACGACTAGTCTGGTAGGTTAATTATATTTTTGTGTTCATATAAAAACTTAAAACTAATTATGAATAAACTTTATTTTTCTACCAATTTATTTTTCGTGTTCGGAGAAATCGTCTGAATATGAAGATATTAATATTCCTTTCGAAAATAGGACTTGTTTTGTAGATGATAGCATTCGTACCATTGTTGATTCTGTCTATAATTTATTATCTCCTGATGAACCTACTGCGCAAATTCATGGTATAAGACCTATATTAATTGTTGAGAATGGTAAGTTAAGCTTAGAAAAGTGCCGTAAGCTGATACCTTATGGCATCGGGCATATTTCGCAGTTTGCATGTATGAAGGACTTAAAGGTAAATGTATTACGTTGGAGATAGAACTGTTACAGAAAACAGAAGAGTTATATTTTTGGAGGTTACAGTTAATGATGATGAAACGAATTTATAAACCTATATAGAAAAAACATATGAGAACTGATTTAGTTTTTTTATCCGGCAATTGCCGCAGCAGTGCTGTCTTCATGCGGAGGGAAAAAAGACGCTGCAGAAGTGAATAAGAAACCTAATGTATTGTTTATTTATGCCGACGATATCGGTTACGGTGATTTGAGCTGTTATGGCGGAAAATCGATTATTACTCCAAATGTGGAGAAACTGGCATCTGAGGGTATAATGTTTACAAATGCCCACTGTGGTGCATCTACAAGTACACCATCAAGATATGGAATGCTCACTGGTGAGTATCCGTGGAGAAAGAAAGGTACCGGGATAGCGGCAGGTGATGCAGCTATGATTATCAAGCCAAACATATATACTATGGCTGATATGTTTGTTGATGCAGGATATTCGACAGGTGTCATCGGTAAGTGGCATCTTGGTCTTGGTGATAAGGCTGGTCAGCAGGACTGGAATGGATTGGTTTCTCCAAATCCAAGCGATATCGGGTTTGAATTCTCGCATATAATGGCTGCGACAGCTGACCGTGTTCCTTGTATTTGGATTGAAAACGGAAGAGCTTTAGGATTATCACCAGATGATCCCGTAGAGGTTAGTTATACCAAGAATTTCCCTGGCGAGCCTACCGGAAAAGACAATCCAGAGTTGCTAAGACTTCATCCTTCTCACGGACATGATATGAGTATCGTAAACGGTATTTCACGTATTGGATATATGAGAGGAGGTAAATCTGCATTATGGAGAGATCAGGATATTCAGGACAGTATCATTGCCAATGCCGTAAGATTTATTGAAGAAAAGTCGGCTTCGGATAAACCTTGGTTCCTGTATCTGGCTACAAATGATATTCATGTACCTCGTGATCCGCATGAAAGATTTGTCGGAAAAAGCGGACACGGTCTCCGCGGTGATGCTTTGTTGTCTTTTGACTGGGGTGTAGGCGAAGTTATGAAGACTCTGGAAAGATTAGGTATTGACGAGAATACAATTGTCGTCCTTTCAAGTGATAACGGTCCGGTGATAGATGATGGTTATAAGGATCAGGCTGTGGAATTACTTGGCGACCATAAGCCTGCAGGCGACTTGAGAGGTGGCAAGTACAGTAACTATGAGGCTGGCACACGTGTTCCATGTATCTTGAGATGGAAAAATCACGTTAAACCAGGTGTTAACGATTTGCTTATGTCTCAATTGGACTGGTTTGCTTCATTTGCTGCAATGACTGGTGTAACTTTACCTGATGGTGCAGCGCCTGACAGTGAGAATCTTCTTGATGCATGGTTGGGTAAATCGGAAAAGGGTAAAGAATATTTTGTAACACAGAATATTCAGAACTTCCTTGGCATAACAGATGGCGAATGGAAGTTTATTCCTAGAAATAATGCTCCTGCTTTGAATGTACAGACTAATACAGAGTTGGGGAATAGTCCAAAGGATCAGTTATTTAAGTTGAATGGCGACAGGAGTGAATCAGTGAATGTGATTGACAAGAATCCTGAGGTGGCTGCTAAACTTAAAAAAGAGCTTGAAAGAATAGTCGACAATAGATATTTACAAAATATGAATTGATGATTTTTTGGGGGTTATATATTCCGTATATGGTTCTATAGGACCTATACGGGATTTTTTTATGAAGAACACAGGTCTATGAAACTGAAATTTTACTTTATCCTGATAATCTCTGTTACTATATCAATACATGCTTTTGCCTCCTTAAATAGAGTAAAGAGTTCAAAGTATATTGAAATTAAAAAATATGAAGTAGTTGATATAGTTTTCAAATCTACAAAATCCTCTTGTCCTTTTGATGTAGAGTTCAGCGTACTGTTTACCTCAAGGAATCGAATAATACTATTCAAAGTCCTAAATTACAGCACTTTAATATCTTTGGAAAAATCCCCGAACCACTGAATCAGCCATATGCCAAATTCACTAATTTTCGATAGATTCTCGTTACTCATCCTTTGACTTTACAAAGGTAAGTGTTCGGTTCTATTCCTCCAAATATTTATATAATTATTTAGGGGTAGCTACAAGCTATTTTATAAAGTTTATCTTTTGATTATTAATGTTTTAAGAGATATTATTCAAATGCCAATACTTTGTTTCTTTCCAATATTTCTATAATATCCTGTTCCTTATACAGAATCTTTCCTCCTATTCTGTAATAGGGCAATTTACCATTCATTCTATATTCAATGAGTGTTCTTTTTGTAATTTTGAGAACTTTAGATAACTCCTGTTCTGTAATATAGCGGTTCCCGTCTAATATAGGTCTGTAGATTAAGGAGTTTGCATCCAACATTCAGAAAGCCATCTCTTCCAGACCTTTGTAATCTGTCCAGTAAAATATAGGCGAAAAAACTCTTTGGTAAGATGGTTGTCAGGGAGTTTTCCAACAGGAGTTACACCGTTTTCTTCAATAAAGACATCCACATCAATATTATATTTTTCAACTAGTTCAAATTTATTTTCCATATAAGCTAATTTGTGTGGTTTGGGTACAAAATAGTAAATTTTGATTATGTCACAAAATCAAAATTAAATAATTTGAACGTATGTGTTATAAATTATTGTAAAAAAAGACTTGCTATTCATCAGAATCAAGCAAGCCTACAGCATGAGCGCACAATGAATCAGTCTTTCAGAGAGTATGTCTTCACTGTCTTCTTACCTACTTTTTCTGTAGAGAAGGAAAGTTTGTCTTCCTTAGACAACCATCCGATAGCAGCCCAGAACTCAGATTCTGAGAGCTTGGACTCCCTCTTAAAAAGAGATACTTCTACACCATTTTTACCTTCGAGCAGATGCCAGATAATGCCGGCATTCTGGCCAATTAATACCTGTTCCATAATGAAATTGATTAAATGATTAATGAAAAGTGAATAAATGAGGAAACATCTATCACAGCCTGGAGAGGGTGCGATAGATAGGCTGCAGATGCAGCTATAAACTTAAATTATAATGTGCTTTGATTTACTACTGTCAAGAATTGAAGAAATGAATGAGAATGACAGTGTAAGAAGTTATTTATGTCTTATGACAAAGCAAAGATACAGAAATTTTCTATTAACAAAGAAAATTTGAAAAGAAAAAGCGGTTAAGTTACCCTAACCGCCCATAGCCATGCACGTCTTCCGTAATAGGCTATTACCAGAACCTCTGCCTGAATTTATAAAATTACGAAGAATATCTGATAAAAGCAAATAAAATATATATTACCCCAAACATTATTGGACAAAAAGAAATAATAGCCCGTGAAGAGAACCAACAATAGGGAAATAGTATAATATTCCAGGTTCCAGATATCAACCAGGCACCGCAGAGAAAGAAGCAGCTGGAAGAAGAACTCGACCAGCCCAGGAAAAGAAGCCGGGGTTTTGGAATGGGTATGTGATTTTACATATACATGCTTGCGTTAGGGATACCTTGCCCCCTGTATTTTTGATACAGGGGTATTAGGCTCCCCAAAGGCTTTTATAAAGTTATAAGCAGGGGAAAGGACTACACACAATACAATTCACAGGGTTTGCCCGTTGATTGGTGATTGATATTGATTAATATTTTCAACTGAACTTCCTTTTGATTGCCAATGCATGATAAATCAACATTTTCTATTACATGGCAGCCATTAGCTTCACAAATCTTGTCAAATTCTATATGTCTCTTTCCTTTCTCCGCTATACCATGAGAATCGATGATAATAAAAAGCGGTTTCTTCTCCAAAATAGTATGAAGGACTTCCTCACTCAGAAAGGTTTCTGTGGAGAAATACATATCCGTTCCGTATTCGTTTCTCTCCAAATTGGCTGTATGTAACAGTAAAGCCATATTTTCAAGGGTGGTAAGACTTTTAATATCTTCCTCTTTGGGCATTTCATTCTGACAATCAAGAACCATTGCTGTGATATTGTATTCAGGCTTCTCTGGTACTGTTGTATAACAATCCAAGTGAGTACCGACATGTCCTCTTGCCCCTATTCTGTCAGCTTGTGTATTAGCCCATTTAATAGCAGGTGAATTCTCTTCTAATGTTATGTGTAACTGATTCATAATTCTGTATTTACTTTTATTTTCCCGAATGTTTTCTGTTCATCACGTACCCGGCTAAGTTCCCGATGTGCTTTTTCCTTATACTCCTGAAGAACTTTGATTTCGTTACGAAATAAAAATTCAACAAGGATATCATTGTTTTTATACAAACTATACAAATGTAGATATTAAAATTGACTTATAGCTGTAATTATGAAATAAATAAGCTACATTCAGCACCATATTTTACTTCACGAGAATGACATCATTGAGGTTGGTGGTGTACTGCTTGCTGATGTGTTCGCATTTGAGGTGCCATGACTTATCTGTAGTGCCCTGGACAGCTACCTTTATGGTGTTGTGGCCATTCTTTCGGTTGATAGCATCTATGGCGGCGGCCAGGCGTGATTGCTTGTCACGGTCAATGGTGTCAAAAAGGTTGGTTTGGATGGCAGAATCAGGAACTATGTTCCAGACAATGACACCGGCTTTTTTGTACTGATAACCGCCCTCTTTGCGGAAATCCATGCGGAGTGCCCGAACTGCAGTGCTTACAAGTTCCTGAAGGTCGTTGGTCGGTACCTGCAGGTGGATGGTGCGGTTGATGCAGTACTGCGGAAGATCCATACGGAAACGGCTGGTATAGGCGAATACTGTTATCTCTGTGCAGCAGCTGTGCTGCATACGGAGCTTACGGACACATTCGGAAGAAAAGTTGGCGACAGCTTCCTCTAAGCTGGAGAGTTCGGACAGACCGGAGTCAGGGAAACTTCGGCTGGTACAGATACTCTTCTTCTGTGGCAGTTCCTCGACATCGATGCAGGATTCACCACGAAGCTCCTTCCAAGTACGTACACCGGTAATTGTAAGTTATTTTCGCACAAACTCTCGCTTTTCTGAGTGAAATCCCAGGCGGTATTTAAACCGTAATAGTGCAGCTTATCCAAGCTTCGATGGCCGATACCCCAGACATCGCCAATTTCGAAGCCCTGCAGCGCCTTGATGCGCTTTTCCTCAGAATCAATCATGCATACACCCTGATATCCCTTGTACTTCTTTCCGTAACGGCTTGCCACCTTCGCCAGAGTCTTTGTCGGAGCAATACCCATCGTAACCGGGATGCCGGTACCCTTTCCGATGGTCTTCACAATCCTGTGACCGTAGGAAACCAACTTCTCCCCTTCTCCGAAGCCGGAGAGATCCAGGAACGCTTCATCAATTGAGTACTGGGTCAGTTCGGGCGTGAACTCGGACAGCAGCATCATTACCCGGCGACTCATGTCACCGTACAGGTTGTAGTTTGAGCTGAAGACAGCCACATTGTTTGCCTCAAGGACTTCACGAATCTGGTAGAGAGGTGTACCCATCTTGATACCCATTGCTTTAACTTCGTTGCTTCGGGCCACGACACAGCCGTCATTGTTACTCAGAACAACGACAGGTTTGTCACGGAGCAGCGGATTGAACACGCGCTCGCATGAACAGTAGAAGTTATTGCAATCGACAAGGGCTATCATCTTCCTTTTCTAAGCTGTCTCTTTATGTTATAAGTAAGAACACCCCATATCAGGTAGTTGTTCTCTTCAGTAATCTTTATGGGTGAATATTCCTCGTTGGCCGGTACGAGCCAGATACATTTCTCCTTATCGTCAAAGCGCACAGTCTTCAGCGTGAACTCTCCATCGATGAAAGCCACAACGATGTCACCGTCCTGAGGCTCCAAGGCCTTGTCTATAACCAACAGGTCGCCATCATCAATACCACAGTCCTTCATTGAATCTCCGGAAGCACGGGCATAGAATGTTGTGGCCGGATGACGTATGAGTTCCCGGTTCAGGTCTATGCTGTCAGTCATGTAGTCCTGGGCCGGTGAAGGAAATCCAGCTCTCACACCTTGATCTGCAAACGGCAATGACAGTTCACTGCTCAGGTCAGCAGAATACATGGTAAGTTTTATGTTCATCCCAGTAGACCTTTCTCCAGCATTTCCTTACGAAGAAGTTCTTTCTCAACCTCAGTCATATCAGCCAGTTTCAATCTGTGCGGATTCTGTATCTGATAAGCCTTGACATCATCAATCACATTCTGGAAGTCATACAGAAATTCGCGAGAAGCGCCATGCCTTCTGTAGATTTCAATGGCTGCTTCCAATACTTCTACTGTGCAGCTGTCATCGCCCTGAAATACGATAGCCGGTATATCATTTACGATGCATTTTCTTAATAAAGCAAGTTGATCTTTCATATTTTGATTATGTTACAAATTCAAAAATAACATAAAATAATTTAGTTGTGTAATTTTATCCTAATCATACACCATCTACAGATAGTTGTGATACAGATAAATGGATAGTTGTATAAAACCGTCAATATTAAATATTTTTCAATTTACTTATTGAAGCAACAAACTCTTTGGCAGGTTTGAAAGCAGGTATATCATGTTCCGGCACAATTAATGTAGTGTTTCTGCAAATATTGCGAGCGGTTTTCTCTGCTCTATGCTTCAGGATAAAGCTGCCGAAGCCTCTTAGAAAGACAGGTTCCTGATTTGCCAATGAAGATTTTACTTCAGACATGAATGCCTCTACTACTGTTAATGCTGTTGCGTAATCTATACCAGTAGAATAAGATATTTGTTTAACTAATTCAGATTTTGTCATATAGCTATTTATAAAGGTTGATAATAAATACATTAAAATAGGCACAAAGATAATAATTAGGAAGCATCAGATTTCAATAATGACAATTTTAAAGAGCCATCACACAACAAATCATAATATAAATAAAGCAACGGTTTTAAATAAGACCGGATAGCCGGAACCTGCAAATATATTTTCTTATTTACCATAACACACGAAAGCTTTTCATAACCGTTTGGTATATGCTTATTAAGCTGAGAGATAAAATTAATAAATCTTTTGAGGAGTAGGCCAGTTCAAGAACTGAATGGTCACATTCATATCATCATAACTAACAGATAATTTATAAGAAAGATCTTGTGAGGTAACGAGAGAAGAAATAAGAAGCAGAGCCTCTAAATAATTGCTACCAGCCATTACTATTATATCTCTATCACAAGATATTTTTGACAAAACATAATCAATCAGCAAAGTTGAAGATGAAGAAAGCAAATATCCTGTTGAGTCTGGATCACCGGATTTATCCAGACCAAAGAACAAGACAGGATCCCAGCAGATATATACAGAGCCAGACTTATCTGTGCGTATTGAAGCCAGGCACTGATTATCGTCAAACAAAAGTCTTGTATTTCCCTTAACTGGATCAAATTGAAAAAGATTGCGATAGGCATTCAGTCCAGATTTATCCTGATGTATAGATTTGAGCAAATAGCCATGCAGTCCAGATACATGTTTTAGTTTCACATATGTTTCTTTTGCCGAAACATCAAACAAATAATCTATTATTTGTTGTCTGCTGCAACGAACAGGCAGGGAAAACTCTTCGCAATCTTCCAATTCTTCTAAATTAACCTTCAGTAATTCAGCCAGCATAATAACCGAAATATCCGTAAAACCGTATAATTCCATACAGCAAATTACGTTATTTTCATTACAATAAATGAGATAACCCCTATTGTTGATTCTATAAAGGCGAAAAAATCACCATACTCTACTGGAGTATATTCTTTGAAAAGCGACTGGAAATTCATATTTGATATTTTTAAAGTGACAAATCATTATTTTTATGTTTCTTTTTCCGTTTCAAAGGCGGAAGATCATCTTCTCTATTTTTCCTGCTACCGCCAGTAATATCAATATCCGGTATAAAAGGAAGAGCAGAATGTGACATATACTCATTATCGCGTTCTAAAGACTCTCGCCACTCCCCTACCCTGTATATCGTGTTATCATGCAATAAAGGCTCTCTATCAAAATGGCTCTGTATATTAGCATAGGTAAATTTGCGAGATATATCGGAAGCCTTAAATTCAAATGGAATATACCTATCTTTGGCAACAAGAATCAGTTTGCCAGTGCTGCAAGTGTCAGCCCGGAACAGATAGGTAGAATAATAAAGTTGGAACGGGATTTTGGATATACATTAAAAAGAAATTTAAGATTGCCAGCTGGAGCGTTCGGAGAAAACTGTGGTGCTACTTAGTTAATTGCAGATATGGAAGTAAAGTATGGAGTTTATAAAGTTGTCGGTTCAAAATCTGAACTGGTTATAGCTTATGGAGAACCGCACGTACCAATGAGGACGAGACGAAAATATGCCGGCAAGAAAGCCAAAATTAAGGCTATAGAACAGCTTACCGGCAATGTAATGGATACTCATCTATCGACAAGTGAAATTAATGCTTATATTGGCCAATATATTTTTGGAACTTCTCAATGGGCAGAGTATCATCGATTATTTGAATATTTTGCCAGTGAACTGGAACAAGTTCCGGAACCAGTAGAACTGAAGTTTCTTGTGATAGTTGAGTTTGATGAAGCAATGTGTAGGCCTGATGATGATCGGCTTATTTACATGGTGAAACAAGCTTTGGAAAATAACTCTATAGACATATATAGGGGGCTTCAAAATCCAATCATAACTTCTCCATCCAGGCAATTGATAACAAATAGGGAGAAGCATGAGACGTCAAATCGAATGACAAACAAATCAATATATTATAATTTAACGTCTTTCTTTTCCTACTTTGTTACTTTCAACT
>ENA-OQKC01000689-OQKC01000689.1-human-gut-metagenome-genome-assembly--contig:-NODE-689-length-13634-cov-3.063967_pt1 | contig 13634 bp, 16 predicted proteins | sample MGYA00242774_ERZ504790 | MGnify/ENA primary metagenome ERZ504790 (study PRJEB26092, sample SAMD00036419) | human gut metagenome | host: Homo sapiens | study: EMG produced TPA metagenomics assembly of...
AAAATCTTGAGATCCTCACCGACGGCTGGTATAGCCTGTGGACCCAGCACACCCTGTTTTATTCCATGTTCTTCTTCCCTGCCATGGCAGCCACCTATGCTGCCTACTTGTGGCGGCTGGAACATCTGGGGCACAACTGGAACCTGATCATGGCAAGCCCCGTACCGCCGCTGGACCTGTTTGCAGCAAAGTTTGCTGTGGTGACAAAGCTGGCGCTTCTGACCCACGGTTTTGTGTTTGCGCTGTTCGTGTTCTGCGGCAAGGTATTTGCCCATCTGCCCGGGCTGCCGCCGGTCACCTTACCTCTGTTTTTACTGCGGGGACTGCTGGGTGCGTTGGCTGTCATTGCCGCACAGCTGGTGCTGGCCATGGTCATCCGCAGCTTTGCCGTGCCCATTTTTTTGGGGCTGCTGGGCGGCATTACCGGCATCTTTATCAGCTCCAAAGGCTTTGGAATCCTGTGGCCCTATTCCCTGATGCAGCTGGGTATGAACTCCAACAAAAGTGCGGATGCTCTGGCTGGCAGCTACGGGCTGTTTGCCTTCAGCTGCATCTTCTGGCTGGGGACGATGTTCCTTCTGGCATGGCTGCTTTTACGCCGGGAGGATGTGCGGGCATAAAATAGAAATCTGCGTATCTGCTCCTGTCAAGAGGGCTGGCACCGTCCAGCCCTCTCTCTTTTTGCAAAAGTTTCCCTCGCTTTTTCTTGCGCACTGCCGAAAGTGACGTGTTCTCAAACGTTCGCGTTTGCGAAGTGGAGCAATGAAAGCCCCAGTGGGGCTTTTAAGTGACCGAACGGTCTGCGTTAGCAGATGGAGGGGCCTCGCCCCGACAAGTTCCATTTTTATGCAAAGGAAGGCAGGCTGTGCAAGCCATACGCAGAAACACCCCCGATTCGGGCAAATGTGCAAACGGTGTGCAGAAAGTGTGCAGCCGCTTTTCCACATAAAGAAAGAGCGTCAAATCTTTCGATTTGACGTTCAATATCCGGTGCACCTCGCGCACTCATATCCGAACTTTTCTCCGCTTTCACGGCTTCCCCGAAAGCGACCGTTTCCGTACCTTCCTTATAATTAAAGGTAATGAGAACCTTATCATCGTAGAGATAGATGGCATTGATGAAGGTATCCACCAGTGCCTGCCGCTGCTCCGGCTGGGTCATATCCAGCTTGCGGAAGCGAAGCAGCCAAAACCGGACGAACTCTTCTTTCATCTTCGGCTTGGCAAGCCGTTCCTCTGCAATGCGGGCTTGCAGTTCCTTCCGCTGTTCTTCCAGCGCTTCCAGCCGTTCCTTTGTAGAGCTGGTCAGAATGCCCATCTGGATAGCGTTCAGCATATTGGTGATGCCGACTTCCGTTTCCTTCAACTGCTTTTCGTAGATGGGCAAATCCGTGCTTTCCTGATTTTGCAGCTTCATGACTTTGGCGATGATGGCATTCATGGAAGCGTCATCTTCCACCAGCTTCATGATTTCGGTCACAACCAGATCTTCCAGCCACTGTTTTCGCACAGCCTTTTTATCACAGGTCTTTTTCTTCTTGGCGGCAGCACACTTGTAATAGGTGTACATCTTCCCGGTGTGGCTGACACCGCTTTCGCCAAACATCAGTGCACCGCACTTGCCGCAGTACAGCTTGGTGGTGAGCAGATAGCTTTCCTCTGCCTTATGACGGGCAGGGGCCTTTTTATTTTTCGCCAGCTTTTCCTGTACTTTGTTGAACAAGTCCTCTGACACAAGAGCCGGGATCGCATTGGGCTGTACCACATCCCGCAAACGCAACTCGCCGATGTACCGTCGATTGCTCAGCATCCGCTGAATCGTGTTATAGGACATCTCCCCGCCCATCGAGTTCTTAATGTTGTGCGCCTTTAACCAATCCCGCAGGTCGGTCATAGTCGCGCCGTCTGCATACTTCTGGAACGTCTGCTCCACATACGGAGCCAGCAGCGGGTCGGGCTGGTAATGCCGGGTCTCATCGATCATGTAACCGAACGGAATCGTGCCGCCATTATAAATACCCTTGAGAGCATTTTCGGTCATGCCACGCACGACCTTTTCAGACAGGTCAGCAGAGTAATATTCGGCGTAGCCTTCCAGCACCGATTCCAGAATAATGCCCTCCGGGCCAGCCGAAATGACTTCCGTTTGCCGATACCAGTTTCACGCCGTTTCGCTTCAGCTGGGTCTTGTACCGGGCACTGTCGTAGCGGTTTCGGGCAAAGCGGTCGAGCTTCCAGACAATGATGATGTCAAAGATGCCACGCTCACTGTCCTTGATCATCTGCTGGAACTGCGGGCGGTTATCGGTCTTAGCGGAGATGGCACGGTCAATGTAATGCTTCACCACCGTGAAGCCGTTCTTTTCCGCATAGGCGGTGCATTCCCGGATCTGACCTTCAATGGATTCCTCGCGCTGGCTGTCAGTTGAATAACGAGCATAGATCACAGCAGTCATGGCAGGCACCTCCCATTTACACATCATTGAACGGTGGAGTGTTCTTTTAAAGCAGTGTTTCGTATAATCTATATATCACATTTTGCAGAAGATTGCAAGCTTTTTATACGCTTTTCACGAGATTCAGTAAAAAACATGAACTCCTATGAAAGCAAAATATTCACATTCCATGGTTCTATGAAAGCACCCGGAGGAATTGTGTCATTTTGACACAATTCCTCCGCTCACCGTGCCCCCTCCACCGGCTTCAGCGCACTTTTGCGGTATTGCAGAGGGCTTTACCCGGTGGCTTTTGCAAAGCGGGTGGAAAAATTGCTGGCATCCCCAAAGCCTACCTTCTGTGCAATTTCGCTGACGCTGTGATCGGTGAGGACAAGCAGTTCCTTTGCCTGTGTGATGTGGAAGTTGACCAGATAATTATACGGTGTCGTGCCCATATACCGCCGGAACAGCCGCAGAAAATAGCTTTTGCTCATGTGCGCCTCTGCCAGCAGGTCGGCAAGGCAAAGTTCCTGCTGGTAATTTTTGCGCAGGGTCTCCGCTGCCTGCAAAATGACCTGCCGTGCGCTGGTGGTTTCAGCCTGTGCAAGAATGCTCTGCGCACACAGCGCCAGCATCTCGTGGAGAGCCAATCCGGTGGTCACCATGCTGTCCACGGTGCTGAGTACCACATGGCTTTCCCCCTGCTCGATGAGCCCCGCACCACGCAGGGTATAAAACAGAAGATATCAGGCTGCCATCTGGGCACAGCACGGTCTGTTTGCCTCCGGCCCGGACTTTGACATCACCTTTGGTCTGGTCCACACCATTGAAAAGAGCGCAGAAATTTACGTCAAGGTGCTCTCCATGGGCGGCGGCATCATCCGGCAGACCATCACCGACGACGACCTCCGTGCCATTGCCCACGACTTTGGCGTGACCCTGAACGAGAAGTTCCTCAACTGAGCCATTCTCCCCCATTTTTCTTCTTCATAGCAGAACAGGCATCCTGTCCGATACCGCCAAACGGTAACGCAGGATGCCTGTTCTGCTTTATGTTTCCCGGAACTCCATGGGCGTTTTTCCGGTGACTTGCTGAAAGACCGCGCTGAAATAATTGCGGGTGGCAAAGCCAAGCTGCTCGGAGATTTCCCGGACGCTGAGCGGTGTGCTTTTCAGCAGAACTTTCGCACGTTCGACCTTTGCAAACTTCACATAGTTCGTGACGCTCAGACCCGTTTCTTCCTTGAATTTGTGGGTGAGGTAATATTCCGTGTAGCCCACCAGGGCAGCAAGATCTTCTGCTACGATCTTTTTGTCCAGATTCATCTCGATATAATCCACACATTTCTGGATCTGCATACTGAGGTTCGGGTTCGTCCGGTGCTTGTGGACACGCCGGATGAAATCATCGTACATCATCATTGCAAGCGGGTGCAGCTCATCCAACGATTTTGCCGCTTCTGCCGTCTGAATGTAGCTGTCCCCCAGCGAGTACGCCTCCTCCGGGGAAAGACCGCCCTCAATGGCGGCACGGCACACCAGCGAGGTGAACACGATGACGGAAGTCTTACTCTGGCGCAGAACATCGCTGCTCTGCACCGGCACGCCTGCACTCATGCTCATACTGTTGGAAAGCGCCTGCTTGTAATTCAGGTCTCCGGTGCGGACCATTTGCAGCATTCCCTGCTCCGCCATCCAGATCTTATGCCGGTCATGGGGAATCGCATCGCTTTTCAGCCGTTCGTCCTGTGCTGCACTGCTGTTCACATCGCTCAACTCCAGCCGCTGCCCGGTCAGGCAGTAGTGCATCATCAGCAGATAGCGGTTCATAATGGTGTTTTGCAGGGTAGGAACTTCTTCAAGGGCTTTGTAAAGTTGGATCGTCCATGCCACACTGATCTCCAGCTTGCTGTAATATTTCAGCCCTTCCTCGATCCCGCGCATTGTCACATCCCGATGGAACACCGGCCCGATGACCCAGACACGCTTCAGTTTTCCCTCTTCCTTTTCAAAGGCTGTGCCCCACAAAAGACCCAATGCCGTCCCCAAGGTAACGGGTACATCGTTCCGATTCCCATGCTCCAGCATCCGCTGTTTGCAGCCGAACAATTCAAACGCACTGGCAAGAAATGCTTCGTCCGGGCAGTTGCTCCGCAAGAGCTTCCCCTGTGCATCATAGCACCATGTATATACATTTCCGCCGCACTGGACAAGCTCGGAAAACAGCATCATATTCTGGAGAACATTCATGCGTAATCCCTCCGGCTCATTGATAGAAACAGTATATCATACTTCCGCCGTTTTTTCTACCGATGCCCGGAGCCCCCTCTCAAGCCCCGCAATATCCCCCAGCACCGCAAGGCTGGGCTTTGCGGTCCGCTCCATGGTTTCACGGTTCACGGCGATCAGGCCGAACTGCATGGCATAGCCCTTCTGCCACTCAAAGTTGTCCATCAGGCTCCAATGGAAGTAGCCCTTCACCGGGATGCCGTCGGCGATGCAGTGCTGCACGCCATCCAGTGCCTGCCGGATAAATGCCACACGGCGGGCATCATCGGCAGTGGCAATGCCGTTTTCGGTCACGATCAGGTCGCCCTTGAACTCCTCTGCCACCTTGCGAATGACGTGTTCCAGTGCCTGCGGATAGAACTCATACTCCATCTGGGTCAGTTCTGCGCCCTCCGATGCCGACAGCTGCCCCTGCGGGCCATAAAGGGTGCGGGTATAGTTCTGCACACCCAGGAAGTCGTCCTCTTTGATGTAAGGCAGATAATGGGTGAACTCCTCCTGCCATGCGGCCTGGGCAAAAGCTTCGCCGCCGGGCTGTGCCTGCAAGTCGTGTAGTGAGAGGGTCAGGCCCACCTTGACCTGTGGGCAGATGGCTTTGATGGCATCCCGTGCGGCTGCATGGGCACGCCGCACCAGCAGATCGCCCTCCGGGGTGCGCTCGCTGACAAAGATCTGCGGCTGGGGCGTGCCGAACACCTGTGCATTCTCCATGGCGGCAAACTTCATGTTTTCCATCATCTTCTGGAAATTCATGCCCACCTGCACCGTACCCTCGGCAGACTTTCCGGCCGATGCGGCATTTTGGGCTGCCTGTTCGGCCATCAGGCGGAACCGCTTGGAAATAGTGGCCAGCTGCAAGCCCATGTTGGCTTCGTTGATGGTGCAGACATAGCGCAGCTCGCTGCCCAGCTGCTCCATGACATAGACTACATAGTTCTTAAAGTCCTCTACGGTGGACTCCGCTTCCCAGCCGCCCTTGCAGATGAGCCACTTGGGGCTGGTAAAGTGCAACAGGGTGACGATGGGTTCTGTGCCGTGCGCTTTGCAGCAGGCGATCACCTTGCGGTAATGCTCGACGGCTTCCGGGTCGAACTTTCCTTCCTCCGGCTCCACCCGTGCCCACTCGATGGAAAAGCGGTAAGCGTTCAGCCCGGCATCGGCCAGGAGCTTGATATCTTCTTCGTACCGATGATAATGGTCGCAGGCAATGCCACTGGGCTCCGTAAAGCTGGAATGGGGCAGTTGCTCCTGTGCCCAGTAGTCACTATTTATATTGTTGCCCTCCACCTGATGGGCTGCTGTTGCAGCTCCGATGAAAAAGCCTTTTTCAAATTTCTGCATGATGGTTCTCCCCTCCTGCGTGTTACTTGTTAAGACTATTGTAGCAGACCTGTTTTGCCCCTATGGGGTAATAAATCGTGAAGTCGGGCGTAAATTCACGAATCACAAATTATTGCACGAATTTTTATCCTTAATTCCAATTTTTTGTCTGGCAGTACCTATTGCATTCTGTTATTCTGGTGTCAGAAAAAGCAGAACTCAGTTCACACAAAAAGGAGGAAAAACATTATGTTCCAAAAGAAACCCAGTGCCAGTGAGGTAGACGACGTCCAGTACCGCCGCGCCAAAACATGGCAGATCATCTGCTACGCCTGCAACGCCTTTGTGGGCATGAGCGTCTACTCCCTGATCGGTATGGCAAGTTATTCTGCCAGCATCGGCTACGGCATCACCACTGCAACCGTTGGCATCATCCTGATGCTGGCCCGCATTCTGGACGCCTTCACCGATCCGATGCTGGCATTCGTCTACGACCGCGTCAACACCCGTTTCGGCAAGCTGCGCGTTCTGCTGATCAGCGGCTACCTGATCGAAGCGGTGGGCCTGCTGTGTATGTTCAACCTGTGTTCCAGCAAGGGCTTCGGCCTGCCGGTGTTCGTTTTGACCTACATTATTTACATCATCGGCTATACCGTCAGCAACATGACCATCCAGACCCTGCCGGCTATTATGACCAACGATTCCCCGCCAGCGTCCCACCATCGGTGTCTGGACCACTGCGCTGAACTACTTCGTGCCCATGGGCATGAGCATGCTGGTCTACACCGTCATCCTGCCCAAGTGCGGCGGCACCTTCAATCAGGGCTTCCTCAGCACGGTCTGCACCATCGTCCTGATCATTGCCGGCATCGGCACCCTGATCGTCTGCGCCGGCATCTCCGCCTACGATAAGCCCGAAAACTTTGAGGGCATCAGCAAAAATCACGAACCGCTGAAGGTTGCGGATATTCTTGAGGTGTTCAAACACAACAAGCCCCTGCAGTGCTATGTTGCCTCCCACGCTTCCGATAAGCTGGCACAGCAGGTAGGCAGCCAGGCCATCATCAACACGATGCTGAACGGCATCCTCATCGGCAACATGGGTCTTGCTACCACCCTTAGCATGATCAGCATGGTGCCTTCCATCTTCTTTGCGGCCTTCGGTGCAAAGTATGTAGGCAAAAAAGGCAGCAAGAAGGGCATCGTGACCTGGACCTGCGTCAGCATGGCCATCACCTCTGTGCTGATCCTGTTCTTCATCTTTACCGATACTCGTCAGATCGGTGTGATCGGCAGCTGGAACATGATCGTTTACGTCCTGCTGACCCTGCTGCAGAACGGCTCCAACATGTGCATCACCACCTCCAACAACTCTTACATGGCTGATACCATCGACTACGAGCTGGACCGCAGCGGCCGTTATATCCCGGCGGTTGTCTCCGGCACTTACAGCCTGATCGACAAGCTCATCACCTCGGTGGCTGCTGTCATCGCCACCGGTGCCGTGGCCATTCTGGGTTACACCACCACCATGCCCCAGCCCACGGATGCCTACACCTCCGGCATCTTCTGGATGACCCTTGCCATCAAGTACGGTCTGCCGATGCTGGGCTGGGTCATCACCCTGATCGCCATGCCGGGCTGCCCGCTGACCAAGGAAGAAATGGTCAACGTCCAGAAGCGCATCGCTGATAAGAAAGACGCCCTTCGTCATGAAGTAATTGCAGAACATATGCAGTAACACCCTGCAAAAACCGAAAGGGCTCATACTCTCTTTCGGTTTTTGCTGATTTGATCTATCTTTCACAAAGGAGTTTTTACCATGAGCAAGACCATCCTGCTGAATCATAGCAACTGGCATTTTACCAAGGAGAACACCGGCATCCCCACCGCCATTATGGGTGAGGCCATCACCCTGCCCCACACCTGGAATGCGGTGGACGGTCAGGACGGCGGCAACGATTACTACCGCGGCACCTGCTGGTATACACTGGCCCTGACAAAGCCCGCCATCCCGGCAGGCGGCAAGGCTGTTTTGCAACTGGACGGCGCAGCCATGACCGCCGCCGTTTACCTGAACGGGGAAAAGCTGGCCGAGCACAAGGGCGGCTACTCCACCTTCCGGGTGGACCTGACCGACCACCTCAAAGAGGAAAATCTGCTGGCAATTTCCGTGGACAACCGCGACAACGGCACCGTGTACCCCCAGAAAGCGGACTTTACTTTCTACGGCGGCATTTACCGGGATGTGACCCTACACATCGTCCCGGCAGAGCACTTTGCCCTGCCCGCTAATGGCGCACCGGCACTGAAGGTGACCCCCATCGTCACCGACCTTTCCGCCAAGACCTCCGAGGTCACCGTGGAAGCCGCCGTGGTGGGCGCACAGACCGTGACCTTTGCACTGGAGGGTCAGACCCTCACCGCCCCGGTGGAAAAGGGCACCGCAAAGGTTGTTTTCACACTGAACAACGCCCATCTGTGGGATGGCGTGGACGATCCCTTCCTCTACACCGTATCTGCCAAGCTGGACAATGGCGAGGAGACCTCTGCCCGGTTCGGCTGCCGCAAGTTTGAGATCGACCCCCAGAAGGGATTTCATCTGAATGGACGCAGTTACCCGCTGCGTGGTGTTTCCCGCCACCAGGACCGTAAGGGTATGGGCAATGCCCTGACCAAAGAAATGATGGAGGAGGATATCTCCATCATTCTGGAAATGGGCGCTAACACCATCCGGCTGGCACACTATCAGCACGCACCGTATTTCTACGACCTGTGTGATGAAAAGGGTCTTGTCATCTGGGCAGAGATCCCCTACATCACCATGCACATGACCAACGGCCGTGCCAACACCCTGACCCAGATGGAAGAGCTGATCGTCCAGAACTACAACCACCCCTGCATTGCCGTGTGGGGCCTTTCTAACGAAATCACCGCTGCTTCTGCTGTCAACGAGGATCTGCTGGAAAACCACCGTCTGCTGAACGAGCTGGCGCACAAGCTGGACCCCACCCGCAAGACCACCATGGCAAACGTGTTTATGCTGGAGACCACCAGTCCTATTCTGGAAATTCCCGATGTGAACAGCTACAACCTCTACTTCGGCTGGTATCTGGGCGAATTGGAGCAGAACGACGAGTTCTTTGACAAATACCATGCCGATTTTCCGGACCGCTGCATCGGCTTTTCGGAGTATGGCGCAGATGCCAACCCCCAGTACCAGAGCAGCCACCCGGAAAAAGGCGACTACACCGAGAGCTACCAGTGCGTTTACCACGAGCACATTGCAAAGATGATTGCCGACCGTCCTTGGCTGTGGGCGACCCATGTGTGGAACATGTTCGACTTTGCCGCCGATGGACGCGATGAGGGCGGCAAGCATGGCGAGAACCAGAAGGGACTTGTCACCTTTGACCGCAAGATCAAAAAAGACCCCTTCTATCTCTACAAGGCCTATTGGAGCAAGGAGCCGTTCGTGCACCTGTGTGGCAGCCGCTATGTGGACCGCGCCGAGGATGTGACCGAGATCAAGGTCTACTCCAATCTGCCGGAGGTCTCGCTGTACAAGGACGGTCAGCTGGTGGAGACCAAGCAGGGCGACAAGGTGTTCACCTTCCAGCTGCCCATTACCGGCAAGCACAGCATTGAGGCACGCTCCGGTGAGCACAGCAGCGTGATCCTGGTGAACAAGGTGGACGCCCCCAACCCGGATTACGCCATGGACAACCGCAAGAACGTGACCAACTGGTTTGACGGCGAGCTGGACGAAAGCTGCTGGTCGGTGAAGGACAACATGGCTGCCGCCATGGCAGACCCGAAAGCCGGTCCCATCCTGAAGCAGATCCGGGAAAAGGCCGCTGCTTCCCGCGGAGACGTTGCTGCCGCCGTGAAGGACAATCCGGCTCTGGTGGCCATGATGGAGCGTGCCATGCAGCGGATGACCATTCAATCCATGCTGATGCAGGCGGGCACTTCGGAAGAGGACATCAAGCAGCTGAACCGTGTATTTGCAGGGCATTTCCAAGATTGATTCGATAAACGAACCTATTGTAAGAACTTCCAGCTCAGTGCAAAGTATCTAGCACAAAAATTCTGATCTGCCATTTCCTCATCATTTTTCTTCCTCATTGTACCCCCATAAAACACAACGCCCCGCATCGGTTACTCCTTCCGGTGCGGGCGTTATGTTTTGCGGGGAATATTTTTGCGTTACAGGGTATAGGTTCCCGGCTGCAAGGTCAGGTTTCTGCCATCCGGGAGGACAACTTCTGCGGTCAGATTACAGGGCACGGTGATAGTGTAGGTCACGGCATCGCCTGCATACTGCCAACCGCTTTCAATACGCCCCACCGGGGAATCGTACACCGCTTTTGCCCAACCCAGTGCAGGGTTCGGGGTTGGGGCGATGGTCAGGGTCTGACCTGCCAGATGGATGCCGCACACGCCGCCGAACAACCAGCCGCAGATGGCACCGTAGGAGTAATGGTTCAGGGATTTGCTGGGGTGACCATTGGTGTCAATGCCCGTCCATGTCTCCCAGACGGTGGTAGCACCCTGTTTGACCTCATAGAGCCAGCTGGGGGCGGTATCCTGCAGCAGCAGCTTGTAAGCGGTGTCCGCATGGCCATACTTTGCCAGCACCTCACAGAGGAAGGGCGTGGAAAGGAAGCCGGTGTTCAGGTGATAGCCGTTTTCCGCCACTATCCGGTTCAGCGTATCCGCAGCAGCCTGGCTCTCCTCCTGGCCCAGCAGCGCAAAGGCAATGGCACGGACGTATTCACACTGCCGGTCGGATGTGATTTTCCCGTTATCCGTAAAGGCTGCACGATAGGCAAGGCGGGCTTTTTCTGCCGTGTCACGGTACTGCACTGCGTCCTCTGCCTTGCCCAGAGCCTGTGCAATTTCTGCCAGAAGCCGCCCGGAATAAGCCAGATACGCCGTACCCACGCTTTTGCGGGGGTTCATCATCGCCTGCATGGGGGTAATGCCCGCTCACACCATTCGCCGTAGTCCAGACCGTTCAGCACCGTATGCAGAAAGCGGCACTTACCAGATCTGTGTTGGTGCATCCAGCCGGAATCTGCGCCTGACCGGTTGGATGGAATGGCAGGCAGCTCAGCCGCTGCCGGTACACTTTACCACAGCCTCCACCCTGAAGCAGGTCATGACCCACCCGGTCGGTGCTGCGATCATCGGACCGATCCTGCAGCGCATGGCCTCCGCCGCAGGCGGCGCGACCGGGAAAAAGGACGATGACGCTTCCTCGCTGTCCATGATGATGGGAATCCAGCTGAACACGCTAATCGATTTCCACGTTCTGACCGAAGAGCAGCTGAACGGCATCCTGGGCCAGATCAATCAGGCGTAAGGCAGGGATTGCACGATAAAATAAGTCCTACTCTCTCCACTTCACTGGCATAAATCTCTCAAAATCCTCTTGACGCATTCTACATACTGTGGTATTTTTCTTTTAAATCCCACCGTTCTTGTGGATTGGTTTGAAACCATCCACAAGATGTGGTCGTGTTCATTTTGAACACAGGCACAGAAAGTGGTTGGTTATCACCGTGAGACCCACCACTTCAGTGAGGAAAAGTCCACGAAAGAATTTACCGCCCCGCAACACACCCGATTCATTTTGCCGCCGATTCACCCGACAAAATCATCGCTGCGCTGCGTGGGCGGTATTTTTCTTTTTCACAAATAAAATCTTATGTAGTTGTTCAATCTTCCAAAATTTGTTTTTAGTTGTTGACCGCACAACTTCAAAGTGTTATTCTTGTGTTTGAAAGAAGCAGAACGTAGTGTCCGCACTGCGCCCGGCTTTCTTCATACTGTACCTTGAATCCTACATAAGCCGTCTGAACGTGATACCGTGCCACGACCTCACATTTTCTGTGAGCGAGCCGGACAACGCCGCTGCAAAACAGGGGCAGGAACTTCGTTCGGAGCAAACGGTGATTCCCTTACATGAGCAGGGATCTTTTACTTATTTTTTGCGCCTTAACAATTCGGAAACAATTACCCAGAAACGGTTTTGAGCGTAGCGGTAGAGGGCAAGAACCGTCCCGTGGCCACAAATTTTCAATTCTTGAAAATTTTCTGTCCATCCGGGACTTCACTTCTCAAACTCTTGCGAGTTTTCCAAGTGATCTTGTTGGGGCGTGCCTGCCCCAAACCCTGCTCATGGTTCGCACCTGACGGTGCGAACAGCAACGGCGTGTCGTGCTTTACATAACTTCACCGAGGAGTTATCGAACAGACAGGAGGTACAATGACCAAAACGAATGTTCAACCGACCCCTAGCAATTCCCAGCACCACGACACGCCGAACAACAAAACAAATAGAGAGCAGACTGTTCTTCTTTCACACACCCATTATATAATTTTCCTGAATCTGCTTGACGAATATTACGGTTAGTGATATATTTATTACAGTAACCGTAATAAGGAGGCAAACCATGCGCGATAATGCAAAAGGTGGTGCGCTTACAGAAGTCACCTTTTATATTTTGCTTTCTCTTTATACGCCAAAACATGGATACGCTGTTATGCAGTTTATTGAAGAAAAAACAGACGGACGGCTTTCCCTAGGCGCAGGCACTTTATATGGAGCATTAAACTCTTTGCAGGACAAGAAGTGGATTGAACCTTATGGCGATAGTGAGGGAAGAAAAAAAGAATACCACATTACAGCACAGGGAAAAGAAATTGCAGAAAAAGAGCTTGCAAGACTAAACGAACTTGTAAGCATTGCAAGTGAAATTATTGGAGGTGCAGTATGAGTAAAAAATGTTATCGCTTCTTTGGTGGATTGCTAAATGCACAGGCAAAATGGTTAAACAAAATGTCCGAAAAAGGCTATCGACTTGTCCGGACAGGGAGGGTGCTCTATGAATTTGAAGAATGCAGTCCTGATGAAGTGACCTATTGTGTAGAGTTTATCGGAGAAAAATCAAAAGAGAATGCAACGGACTACGCTGATTTTTTGGAGGATATGGGCTACAAGGTATTTTTCAAAAATATCAATCTAAACTATTCTGTCGGAAAAGTTCGATTGCGTCCATGGGCGGAAATGGGCGGTTGTATTGCAACAAACGCAACAACTTTTAACAGGGAACTATTGATTGTAGAAAAATCAAACGACGGAAAGCCTTTTGAACTTCATACTTCTTATGCCGATAAAGAAAATACTACCGCAATTTGCGTAACCCATGGCTATTCCTGCTGCTCCTATTTGCACTGTTTGCCATTATCAAGCATTCTATTGTCTTGGGTATTTTTTCATTGGTTTCTGCAATTCCCAGCATTCTATACCAGCTCCAAATTATAAATGTCCGACAAAAAGCCAAAACGTGGGAACAATAAATAATAATCAAGAGGGCGACAACAGAAGCTGTCGCCCTCTTGATTATTATTTATAGAAATACCAAAAAGATTGCTCCGCAGCCTTTGAAGAACAGCACCGTGCAGAGCTGACAGCGTACCGGGCGGCAGCAGCCTATTTCAAGGCAAACAGCATCACAAAGCTGCCCAGCCCGAAAAAGCTGGAAGCCGAGTATGCGCAGCTGGCATCCGAAAAGGCAA
>ENA-OQKC01000691-OQKC01000691.1-human-gut-metagenome-genome-assembly--contig:-NODE-691-length-13613-cov-2.853848_pt1 | contig 13613 bp, 15 predicted proteins | sample MGYA00242774_ERZ504790 | MGnify/ENA primary metagenome ERZ504790 (study PRJEB26092, sample SAMD00036419) | human gut metagenome | host: Homo sapiens | study: EMG produced TPA metagenomics assembly of...
ATATGATTTGACGATACGCGTACTGCGAATGCAGACAGTTTAGATACATTTCGGTGTGAGAACGACAAAGCGGGACTGATGTCACGAAAATGCATACATACCGGTAATTATATAGTAAAAACGTTTGTTTTGCAACAAAACGCTTCTTGTGTTATTCTATAAAGGTGTCAAAAGGTCGATTTTCAAAAGGAAATAAAATCGGGAGGGCTGAGTATGAAATTAAGCAAATTATTAGAACGGTTAGAATATGAGGTTGTTCAAGGCAGTGTCGAAACAGAAGTGACAACGCTTGCCAATGACTCGAGAAAAGTAGAAAGCGGATCTGTTTTTGTCTGTATCAGCGGAGCGGTTTTTGACGGGCATCAATATGTTTCGGATGTGGCAAAAAAAGGCGCGGCGGCGATTATAGCAGAACGGGATATCGAGGCGCCGAAAGGGGTGACGGTGATCAAAGCGGAAAATACGAGATATGCGCTGGCGCTGATGTCTGCGGCGTATTTCGGATATCCGGCAGAGAAGCTGAAAGTGATCGGAATTACCGGAACGAAAGGAAAGACGACGACAACATATCTGATCCGGTCTATCTTAGAAGGTGTCGGACATAAAGTAGGACTTATCGGTACGATCGAAGCGATCATCGGAGATCGGAAGATCCCTGCGGCAAATACGACGCCGGAATCGTTTACGATCCAGCAGTACTTTGCACAGATGGTTGAAGAAGGCTGCGACAGTGTTGTTATGGAAGTCTCCTCTCAGGGACTTATGCTTCACAGAACGGCGGGAATTCCGTTTGAGATCGGTATTTTTACGAATCTCGGAAAAGATCATATCGGTCCGAATGAACATAAAGACTTTGAAGATTATAAACGGTGCAAAGCAATGCTGTTTCAACAGTGCAAACTTGGCATTGCCAATATAGACGATCCTTATTATGAAGATATTTTCCGCGGCGCGACATGTAAAGTGGAAACTTTCGGTTTTTCTCCGAAAGCGGATCTGAGAGCGGAGAATGTAAATCTCGTATCGAAGCCGGGATATTTAGGCGTTTCGTATCATGTGGCGGGGAAGGCTGATTTTGATGTGGAGATCGATATCCCCGGAAAATTCAGCGTGTATAATTCGCTGACTGCGATCGCGGTGTGCCGTCATTTCGGTGTTCCGTCTGAGAAAATAACAGAAGCGCTTAAAACAGCGCATGTCAAAGGGCGTATTGAGATGATAAAAGTATCGGATGATTTTACGCTGATGATCGATTATGCACATAATGCGATGAGTCTGGAGAGCCTGCTGACAACACTGAAAGAATATGAACCGAAACGTCTTGTATGTGTGTTCGGATGTGGCGGAAACCGTTCAAAAGACAGAAGATATGAGATGGGCGAAGTGTCGGGACGTCTGGCGGATCTTACGATCATTACTTCGGATAATCCGCGTTTTGAAGAACCACAGGAGATTATCAATGATATCAAAGTCGGAATCGCAAAGACTGACGGGGCATATGTGGAGATCTGCGACAGAAAAGAAGCGATCAAATATGCCATCGAACATGGTCAGTCGGGAGATGTGATCGTATTGGCCGGAAAAGGTCATGAAGATTATCAGGAGATCAAAGGAGTCAAATACCCGATGGATGAAAGAACGCTGATCGCAGAGGTACTTGAGGAAATCAGGGAAAATTAGGAAAGACAAGGGGACAGAGATTGTTTGCGGATGTAATCATAGATATTCAACATGAAAAACTGGATAAGATCTTTCAATACCGGATCCCCGAGCGGCTGGAACATGAAGTGGAAGCGGGGATGGCGGTGGTCGTACCTTTCGGAAAAGGAAACCGTAAGACAAAAGGATATGTAACCGCATTGTCAAAGACATGTGATTATGATATTTCAAAAGTGAAAGAGATCGCTGATATATCGCGAAGCGGCGTGGAAATCGAGACGAAGCTGATCGCGCTGGCGGCATGGATGAAGTCGAATTATGGCGGAACGATGCTGCAGTCTTTGAAAACGGTTCTTCCTATCAAAGAAAAGAAAATATAAGGTAAAAAAGCGGCTCAGACTGCTGATCGACCGGGAGACGGGGGAAAAACAGCTTCATTATTATCTGGAAAAGAATCAGAAAGCGAGGGCGCGTCTGATGGCGGCGCTTCTTGACGATCCGCTTTTAGATTATGAACTTGTCAGAAAGAAGCTTAATATTACTGCCACGGTGATACGCGCGTTGGAAGAACAGCATGTTCTCGCCGTAGAATCAGAGCAGGTGTATCGTAATCCGGTTCATGCGGAAAATATTCAAAAGAAGGAGATTATTTATACGCAGGAGCAGAAACGTGCGATTATGCGTTTCTGTAAGGATTATGAAAACGGAATCCGAAAAACATATTTGCTCCATGGAGTTACGGGCAGCGGAAAAACAGAAGTTTATATGGAAATGATACAGTCTGTTGTAGATAAGGGGAAGCAGGCAATCGTTCTGATTCCCGAGATCGCGTTAACTTACCAGACTGTGATGAGATTTTACAGAAGATTTAAAGACCGGGTATCTGTTATGAATTCCCGGCTGTCCGCAGGAGAACGATACGATCAGATGATGAGGGCGAAAGCCGGGGAAGTGGATGTGATGATCGGACCGAGATCGGCGCTTTTTACTCCTTTTCCGAATCTGGGACTGATCGTGATCGATGAAGAACATGAGCCGACTTATAAAAGTGAACAGACGCCGAGGTATCACGCGCGGGAAACGGCGCTAAGAAGAGCGCAGACAGAAGGCGCGAGCGTTGTTCTGGGAAGCGCGACTCCGTCGATGGAAGCCATGTATCGGGCAAAAAACGGCGAGTATGTTCTGATGGAAATGAAGAACCGTTCTAAAATGCAGGATCCGGCAGAGGTTTATACGGTGGATATGCGGAAAGAATTGAAGAACGGAAATCGTTCGATACTCAGCGAACAACTGCAAAGACTGATGAAAGAGCGGCTTGAAAAGAAAGAACAGACGATGCTTTTTTTGAACCGGAGAGGGTATTCCGGGTTTGTTTCGTGCCGGGAATGCGGGCATGTTATAAAGTGTCCGCATTGCGATGTGTCGCTTTCGGTCCATCGGGACGGAAAGATGAGATGTCATTACTGCGGATACGAACAGACGCGTGTGAAAATATGTCCTGAATGCGGCTCGGACCATATCGGAGAATTCAGGGCGGGAACACAGCAGATCGAAGAGATTGTGAAGACGGTATTTCCGCAGGCAAGAGTGCTGCGGATGGATATGGATACGACACGACAGAAAGATTCCCATGAGAAAATACTGTCTGCATTTGCAAATGAAGAGGCGGACGTACTTGTCGGTACGCAGATGATCGTAAAAGGTCATGATTTCCCAAATGTAACATTAGTCGGGATTCTGGCTGCGGATATGTCGTTGTATACAGATGATTACAGATCGGGCGAGAGAACGTTCCAGCTTTTGACTCAGGCGGTCGGAAGAGCGGGGCGCGGAGATAAAAAAGGAGAAGCGGTGATTCAGACATACAGTCCCGATCATTATGCGATCGCAACGTCTGCGGCGCAGGATTATGAGGCGTTCTATGAGGAAGAGATCCGATACAGAACGATGATGGGGTATCCCCCGGCAGAAAATCTTCTGGCAGTGTTTATATCAAGCGCCGATGAGGCGTTATTGGAAACAGGCTGCCGTTATTTGAAAGAATATATGATAAAAGCGAAGAAGGATATCGAAGCGTCCGTGATCGGCCCGGCAAGTCCGGGGATCGAAAAGATCAACGATGTTTATCGGAAAGTGATCTATGTAAAAACCGCGGACTATCATGATCTTGTCGTGCTGAAAGACCGGACGGAAAAATATATTGAGATTAATTCGGGATTTGATAAAATGAGAATACAATTTGATTTTAATCCGATGTAGCGGATAGAAAGAAGGAGAAAAATGGCAATCAGAGTAATTAGAGAAATAGGAGACGATATATTAGAAAAACAGTGTAAAGCAGTGCCGAAGATGACGCTTCGCACGAAAATACTGATCGGAGATATGCTTGAGACAATGTATGAAAGCAACGGTGTCGGTCTTGCGGCTCCGCAGGTCGGCGTTTTGAAAAGAATCGTAGTGATCGATGTAGGGGAAGGTCCGATTGTTTTGATCAATCCGCAGATCATCGAATCTTCAGGCGAACAGACAGGAGAAGAAGGATGTCTAAGCGTACCGGGAAAATTCGGAATCGTTACAAGACCGGACCGTGTAAAAGTGCGGGCGTTTGATGAAAATATGAACGAGTTCGAAATGGAAGGCGAAGGCTTGCTTGCAAGGGCGTTTTGCCATGAACTTGATCATTTGGACGGAAAACTGTATGTTGAACTGGCAGAAGACGGACTTCATGAAGTGTCTTATGATGAAGAAGATCAAGACGATGCGCAAGGAGGGGAAGAATGAGAATCATATTTATGGGAACACCCGATTTTTCGGTCGGAACACTGGAAGCGCTTGTGGAAGCGGGGCATGATGTGTGTCTCGCCGTCACACAGCCTGATAAGCCAAAAGGCAGAGGAAAAGAAATGCAGTTTACGCCTGTAAAGGAAGCGGCGGTTAAGCATGGGATTTTGGTGTATCAGCCGAAAAGAGTGCGCGATCCTGAGTGTGTGGAAGAATTGAGAAAATACAATGCCGACGTGATGGTCGTTGTTGCTTTCGGTCAGATCCTTCCGAAGGAGATTCTTGAGATGACGCCTTACGGATGTATTAATGTCCATGCATCTCTTCTTCCGAAATATCGTGGGGCTGCACCGATCCAGTGGGCGATCATAGAAGGAGAGAGCGTGACGGGCGTTACAACGATGCAGATGGATGAAGGACTTGATACAGGAGATATGATTTTAAAGACCGAGATCCCGATCGCAGAAGACGAGACAGGAGAGTCGCTTCATGACAAACTGGCAGAAGCAGGCGCCGCTCTCTGCGTAAAAACATTGCATGCAATAGAAAATAAAACAGCAGTGTTTGAAAAGCAGCCGGAAAGCCCGACTGCTTATGCGAAAATGCTCACGAAAGATCTTGGCAATATCGACTGGGCGAAATCGGCAGTGCAGATCGAGCGTCTCGTGCGTGGATTGAATTCATGGCCAAGCGCATATACACACCGGGACGGAAAAGTGATGAAGATATGGAAAGCGTTGGCAAAGCCACAGGAAGAATGTGCAGAGCAAACCGAACTGGGAAGCGAGGAACATACAGCGCAGAAAACCGGGAAGAACGCCATGCCGGGAACGGTAGTGTCCGTAGCAAAAGATTCGTTTTGCATACAGACGGGAGACGGCGTGCTTCGTATTTTAGAAGTACAGATGCCCGGCAAGAAACGAATGGATACAGGCTCGTTTCTGCGCGGATATAAAGTGGAAGAAGGAATGGTGTTTGGGAGAGAATAATGGCAAAGGCGATCAATGAAAGAGAAATCGTAGCCGCAATCCTTATGGAAGTAACGGAAAACGGCAGATACAGTCATATTGTATTAAGAGAAGTTTTGACAAAATATCAATATCTTGAGAAAAGGGAAAGAGCATTTATCACCCGCGTTACGGAAGGAACGCTGGAACATATGACAGAGATCGATTATATTCTGGATTGTTTCTCCAAAGTAAAAGTAAAAAAGATGAAGCCGTTAATTCGGGCAATTTTAAGAAGCGCGGTCTATCAGATAAAATATATGGACAGTATTCCCGATCATGCAGTTTGCAGTGAATCGGTAAAACTGGCAGTGAAGAAAGGGTTTTCCGGTCTGAGAGGCTATGTCAACGGCGTGCTGAGAAGTGTTGTCAAAGGAATCGATGAGGTGGAGTATCCGTCAGATCCGATCAAACGGCTTTCGGTACGATATTCCTGTCCGGAATGGATCATCCGATTATGGAAAGAACGTATGATCTTTCTTTGATCGTAAACGATGCTGAAAGATTTCCAGACAGAAAAGCCGACAACGATCAGACGCTGCAGAAGACCGGATTACGACGGAGCAGCTGAAAAAGCGGCTTGAGGAAGAACATGTTTAGTGGAAAATCATCCGTATTTAAAGGATGCGCTTCTCATTTCAAAATTATGATTATTTAGAGTCTCTGGAAACATTTCGGGAAGGTCTGTTCGTCGTGCAGGATATCAGTTCGATGCTTGTAGGAGAACTGGCGCATGTGCAGGCGGGAGCGCAGGTGATCGATCTGTGTGCGGCGCCGGGCGGAAAGGCGCTTGATGTGGCGGAACGCATTTTGATGGAAGGTCAAGCCGGATGTTCCGGTCATGTGGAAGCCCGTGATCTGACAGAATATAAAGTGTCTTTGATCGAGGAAAATATAGAACGTATGGGACTTGGCAATGTAACCGCGGTTTGTCAGGATGCGTCTGTGTATGATGAAAAATCAGCGGGTAAAGCGGATATTGTGATCGCCGATCTGCCTTGTTCCGGTCTGGGAGTGCTTGGGAAGAAAACAGATCTGAAATATAAAGCGTCGCCGGAAGGAATCGTAAGTCTCGTAAAGCTTCAGCGAAAAATCCTTTCCTGCGCGGCTTCTTATGTGAAGCCGGGAGGAGAACTTCTGTACAGTACGTGTACTGTGAACCCGAAAGAAAATATCGAAAACGTACATTGGTTTTTGAAAGAATTTCCTGAATTTTACGCAGACGATATAAGGGAAGATCTTTGCCTTGAATTGAGGGAAAGCGTGACAGAGAACGGCTGTATCCAGCTTCTTCCGGGAGTTCATAAAAGCGACGGATTTTTTATTGCGCGATTGCGGAAAAAAGAAGTCTGAAAATGCCGGAACGCCGAAAAAGGATGAAATGGCAGGACGCGCAAAAGGGTGAAATGGCAGGATACGAAAAATGAAAAAGGAAAGTATGAGAATGAAGAAAGATATTCGGGCATATGAATATGAAGAATTACAAAAAGAGCTGGAACGTCTCGGAGAAAAACCGTTTCGGGCAAAACAGATATATGAATGGCTGCATGTGAAGCTTGCAGATCGTTTCGACGAGATGACGAACCTGTCTGTGAAACTTCGGGAAAAGCTTGCGGAAGAATATGATATCTTTCCGGTACAGATGGCAGAGCGGCAGCAGTCGAAACTGGACGGAACGAACAAGTTTTTGTTCCGTCTGTATGACGGAAACATGGTGGAAAGCGTTCTTATGCGGTATAAGCACGGTAATTCGGTATGTATTTCCTCGCAGGCGGGATGCCGCATGGGATGTGTATTCTGCGCTTCGACGATCGGGGGATTAAAACGGAATCTGTCTGCATCCGAAATGCTCGGTCAGATCTACCAGATCCAGAAAATTATCGGAGAGAGGGTTTCCAACGTCGTTATCATGGGAACAGGAGAGCCGCTTGATAATTATAATAATTTTCTGAAATTCATTCACATACTGACAGATGAACACGGACTGAATATCAGTCAGCGGAACGTGACTGTTTCTACATGCGGGATCGTACCGAAAATACTGGAACTGGCAGAGGAACGTCTGCAGATCACACTGGCGCTTTCTCTTCACGGATCTACGCAGGAAAAGAGAAGGAAACTGATGCCTGTCGCAAATAAGTACGAATTAGGCGAGGTACTTTCCGCCTGCGATACTTATTTTAAAAAGACAGGACGCAGAGTGACGTTTGAGTATAGTCTTGTACATGAGGTGAACGATACGGACGAGGATGCAAAGGAGCTTTCCGAGCTTCTCGCGCCGCGTAACTGTCATCTGAACCTGATTCCGGTAAATCCGGTAAAGGAGCGTTCTTTTCAGCGTCCAAGCCGCAAAAGTGCTTTGAATTTCAAAAATAAACTTGAAAAAAGCGGAATTAATGTTACTATAAGAAGAGAAATGGGCTCGGATATCGACGGGGCGTGCGGTCAGCTTAGACGGCGCTACGAGGAAGAGACAATGAATGAGAATTAAGGAGAAGCATATGAGAACATTTTCGATAACAGATGTAGGAATGGTAAGACAAGTAAATCAGGATTATGTTTATGTGACTGACAGACCTCTCGGAATTCTTCAGAACCTCTTTGTGGTGGCAGACGGTATGGGAGGTCACCAGGCGGGAGATTATGCTTCCAAGTATACGGTTGAAGTGCTCAACAGGGAATTGGCGCTAAGCGAAGGCGAAGATATTGAAAGATGTCTTGTAGGCGCTATAAAAACGGCAAACAGGGAGATCATAAAAGAAGCTTCAAGAGACGAACATCTCAAAGGAATGGGAACGACGGTTGTTGCGGCGACGATCTCAAATCAGATGATGTATTTCGCGAATGTAGGAGACAGCCGTTTGTATTTGATCAATCAGGGCATTCAGCAGCTTACGAAAGATCATTCCCTGGTAGAAGAGATGGTAAGGCTTGGCGGGATAAAACCGGAAGAAGCAAAACATCATCCGGATAAAAATATTATTACGAGAGCGATCGGCGCGAAAGCGGATGTAGAGGTAGACTTTTACGAGCACCGTCTGAAAAGGGGAGACATCATATTGATGTGTACGGACGGTTTGAGCAATATGGTAGAAGATGAGGAACTTTTTCATATTGTTCAGGGAGGAAGAGATATCGTAGAGTCCGGTCAGGCTCTTATAGAAGCGGCAAAAGAAAACGGCGGTACAGATAATATAGGGGTTGTCCTTATAGAACCGTTTGCAGATGAGGTGAGTGTATTATGATTAAAGAGGGAGTTTGCTTAGGAAAAAGATATGAGATACTCGGACGGATCGGATCGGGTGGTATGGCGGATGTTTACAAGGGAAAGGATCGTAAATTAAACCGCTATGTCGCGATCAAAGTATTAAAAAGCGATTATCGTTCGGATCAGGTATTTATAAAGAAATTTTTGAGTGAGGCGCAGGCAGCGGCAGGACTGATGCATCCGAATGTTGTCAACGTGTATGACGTCGGTCAGGACAGAGGTCTGTATTATATGGTAATGGAGCTTGTCGAAGGGATCACTCTGAAAGATTATATAAAGAAAAAGGGAAGACTTTCGGCAAAAGAGACGATCAGTATTTCCATTCAGATGGTGACAGGGCTTCAGGCGGCGCACAATCATCATATTATCCACAGAGATATTAAGCCTCAGAATATTATCATTTCAAAAGACGGAAAAGTAAAAGTGACGGATTTCGGCATTGCCCGTGCGACCACGTCTACACAGACGATCAGCACAAGCGTTATGGGATCGGTTCATTACACATCTCCGGAGCAGGCGAGGGGCGGAGTCGTAGATCAGAAGAGCGATCTTTATTCCATCGGTATTACGATGTACGAGATGATCACCGGGCACGTACCGTTCGACGGAGATTCCACGGTGTCGGTCGCGTTGAAGCATCTTCAGGAAGAGATTACGTCTCCGGCAGAAGAAGTTCCGAATATCCCGTACAGTCTTGAGTGCATTATCATGAAGTGTACACAGAAAAATCCGGGACGCCGTTATCCGGACTGTGCGTCTCTTCTTATGGATCTGAAAAGATCGCTTGTAGAGCCGGACGGCGATTTTGTTGTTTTGGGAGCGGGAACAGGAGCGGAGACAGACCGCACGATGGTTATGTCGACAGAAGAACTGGAACGGATTCAGGGCAGTCGTTATGATGATGATGAGTACGATGACGATGATGAGTACGATGATGACGACGATAATGATTATGATAACAGAAGGCGCAGTCAAAAAGACAGGCGGAAGAAGAATGATGTAAATCCCGATACGAAGCGGATCATGAAAATACTGATGATCGTGTCGGGAGTCGTGATCGCGCTGCTGATTCTGTTTCTTGTCGGAAATGCGGCGGGATTTTTCAAAGGAGCCGGTCTTTCTTCAAAGACAGAAAAGATGGTAACAGTACCGGATGTGCGCGGAATGACATTTGAAGACGCACAGGCAGAACTTAAGAAAAAAGATCTCGGTATTAAAAAAGCGGATAAAGAAGAAGCTTCCAATGAATACGAAAAAGGCGAGATTAAGAGCCAGAATCCGGGAAAAGGAAAGAAAGTAAAGAAAAATTCTACGGTTACGGTTGTGATCAGCAGCGGAGAAGCTGCGAAAAAAGTAACTGTGCCGAATGTTGTGAACAGATCGGAGGCGGAAGCAGAGAGAATGCTTCAGGATGCCGGTCTGAAAGTGACAAAAGGCGAGGCAGTTTATGATGATACGATCGAGATGGGAAATGTAGTCAGCTCTACTCCGGGTTCGGGAGAGCAGGTAGACGAGGGCACAAGCGTTCAGCTTATTATCAGTAAAGGAAAAGATCCCGAAAAAGATAAAGTAGAAGTGCCGTCGCTTCTGAATATGACGGCGGATCAGGCTGCCGCCGCCTTAGAAGAACTTGGACTGAAAGGAAGTCCTAAGGAAGAATATGCCGGCGGAACGGCAGGAACGGTTGTCACACAGGAAACAGAAGCGGGAACTAAAGTAAAGAAAGGCACAACAATAAAATATACGGTAACGCTTGGATCAAAAACAGAATGGTCTACTATTCCGAGTGATGTGATCGGAATGGAGAAAAACACGGCGGTTAAAGTGCTGACTGAGGCAGGGTTTGTTCCGGTATACGGCGGTGAAGACTACAGTGATACTCCGGTCGGAACGATTTACAGTGTGACTCCGTCGGCAGGTACAAAAGTGGAAAAAGGGACACAAGTATATTATTTTGTCAGCAAAGGATCATCGTCAGGACAGACCGATCCGGAAAACGGCGGAGACAATGAATAGGCGGTACCGACAGGGAATTTATAAAATATGCAAGGTAAAATTGTAAAAGGGATTGCCGGATTCTACTACGTTCATGTAGTAGAATCCGGTGTTTATGAATGTAAAGCAAAAGGGATCTTCCGAAAAGACGGTGTGAAGCCTCTTGTAGGAGATAATGTAGAGATAGAAGTTTTAGATGAAGAGGAAAAAAGGGAAATATCAGGGAAATCCTTACGAGAAAGAACGAACTGATCCGTCCGGCGGTGGCGAATATCGATCAGGCGCTCGTTGTATTTGCGGTGACGAAGCCTAAACCTCATTTTAATCTTCTTGATCGTTTTCTTGTGATGATGGAGCAAAAGAAGATCCCGGTAATCTTATGTTTTAACAAATCTGACATTGCAAAAGAAAGCGATATTTCCAAGATGGAAGAAATATACAGATCATGCGGGTATCCGGTCTTTTTTACGAGTGCGAAAGAAGGATGGAAGATCGAAGAAGTGAAAAAGATTCTGCACGGGAAAACGACTGTTCTTGCAGGCCCGTCGGGTGTAGGAAAGTCGTCGCTTATCAATCTTCTGCAGTCGGAAGTAATGATGGAAACAGGGAGTATCAGCAGGAAGATCGACAGAGGAAAGCATACGACGAGACATTCCGAACTTTTAGTTTTGGAAGAAGATGAAAAGGCGGAAGACTGCGGCTCATATATTGTAGATACTCCGGGATTTAGTTCCCTTTATGTCAATGATTTTGAAAAAGAACAATTAAAATATTATTTCCCGGAATTCGGTCCGTATGAAGGATTGTGCCGTTTTTCGGGGTGCGATCATGTGCATGAGCCGGACTGTGCGGTGAAGCAGGCGGCAGAAGAAGGAAAGATACATGAGATCCGGTACAACGATTATGTTGCGATGTACCGTGAATTACAGGAAAAAAGAGATATTGAAGATGGAAAATATTCTTGCCCCGTCGATTCTTTCGGCTGATTTTAAAATTCTGGGAGAACAGATCGAACAGACAGTAAAAAGCAGGCGCAAAATATATACATTTTGATGTGATGGACGGAATTTCGTACCGAGCATTTCGTTTGGCATGCCGGTATTGTCCGCGTTAAAAGGCGCGGTAAAACAGGCGCTTGACGTACATCTTATGGTGACTGAGCCGATCAGGTATGTGAAAGAGTTCGCAAAATGCGGAGCGGATATCATTACTGTTCACTTAGAGGCGTGTGAAGATGTAAAGGCGACAGTGGATGAAATAAAGGCAAGCGGAGTGAAAGCAGGCATCACGATCAAACCGGCAACTCCTGTGAAAGAATTGATCCCGTATCTGGTAGCTTGCGGTATATGTTTCTCATCATGAGCGTTGAGCCGGGATTCGGCGGACAGGCGTTCATTCCGGAATCGCTTGACAAGATAAAAGAACTTACGCACCCTGCTTGACGAGAGAGGTCGTTAAGACGGATAGTCGAAGTTGACGGCGGAATTTATTGTGAAAATGTGGAAGCGGTATTGGATGCGGGAGCGAATATTATTGTTTCCGGTTCGGAGTTTTCAAAGGCAATATTACAGAAAATACAAAGAGATTTATGGAGATATTGAAACGTCATGAGTAAGCAGACTGTGATCGTGAGCGGCGGGATGGTGGAAAAAGATTTTGCTCTCTCGATTTTAAAAAGCGAAGAAACTGAATTTGTTATCGGGGTAGACAGAGGTCTTGTGTTTTTGTATGACAACGAGATAAAACCCGATTATATCGTGGGAGATTTTGACAGCGTTCCGAGGAAGCTCGTTGAATATTACAGAGAAGAACTTGATGTGCCCGTGAGAGAATTTAATCCGGTAAAAGATGCATCAGACACAGAGATCGCTTTGCGCCTTTGCCTTGGTCTGAATCGCAAAAAGATCGTCATCCTGGGGGCAACCGGCAACCGGATCGATCACCTGTGGGCAAATGTGCAATGTTTACAAATTGCGCTGGAAGCAGGAGCGGACGCTTGCATTATGGACGCTCACAATAAGATACGGCTTCTCGATAAAACTGTTACATTGAAAAAAGAAGAGGCATTCGGACCGTACTTTTCATTGTTTCCATTAGAACAGCCTGTAGATGCGTTCAACATTACAGGGGCAAAATATCCGCTGACAAATCATTTCCTTAAGCCGAGCGACAGCCTGTGCGTAAGTAATGAATTTGTTGAAGATGAAGTGGAAATTTCATTCGTGTACGGTAAGGTGATCTTGATGGAGACGAGAGATTAGATTTCGATAAGTTTTTGAAAGATGGTTCACTTTGTGCCCCACTAATTCCCGGATGTTTTTCTCAAAGTCTCGGTATAGTAAATGAGAAAGCATATCAGGATTTTATGAGAAAAGAGAAAATTTTTTGTAAGGCGTTGAAAAAAGGTAACTTGCTGAGGCAGGTTACCTTTTAGTTATATTCTATGATACAGTTTAACAATACGTAGATATATGCTTTGCAGAAAATTCCGTAGAAATAAAAGCTTTTGTCTGATAGAATGATTATAATTATAGTATACTGAAAAAACACATTAGAATCTGTAAAGGAGATCGACTATGGGAGAAAATTATTTGGACATGGTTCCTGTTATAGTGATATTTTTTGCTCTCGGCATTTTATTATCAAGGCTGGGAGGAGTTGGAGGAATTGTTGTAAGAATTAAAAGAATGATTTGTAAGCTAATAGGACATAGAGATTGAGAGAAATTCAACTAGAATTTTGAGAGATGAAAACATTGAATTTTACAGATGAAAAATTTCGCTCTTATTTTCAATACATTTTAAGGGAAAGGAGAGGAGGTAATTAAAATGTCCAATAAAGCATGGCGCATTGTTGCATTGTTATTCATTGTTGTACCGATTATCATTTGTATCATAATAAGC
>ENA-OQKC01000693-OQKC01000693.1-human-gut-metagenome-genome-assembly--contig:-NODE-693-length-13581-cov-3.136911_pt1 | contig 13581 bp, 17 predicted proteins | sample MGYA00242774_ERZ504790 | MGnify/ENA primary metagenome ERZ504790 (study PRJEB26092, sample SAMD00036419) | human gut metagenome | host: Homo sapiens | study: EMG produced TPA metagenomics assembly of...
GAATGAAAGAGTCTGGAATCCTTTTCCGGCATGTACTGAAAAATGCCATGCTTCCTATGATCACAGTTCTCGGAATGAGCCTGCAGTCTCTGGTTTCCGGTGCCATTATCACCGAGCAGGGTTTTTGCATGGCCGGGAATCGGTCAGCTGGCAGTGACCGCTGTTATGCAGTATGATTATCCCCTGATCATGGGAATCACCATGTTTACCGCGCTTCTCGTGGTGCTCGGAAATCTTCTGGCAGATATCCTGTATGCTGTCTTTGATCCGAGGATCCGCAAAGCAGGATGTTAGGAGGTAAAGGGACATGAGAGAAAATATCTGGAAAAATATCAAACTTGGTTTTAAGACAAATAAACTTGCAGTGGCAGGTGCAGCAGCGATCATCCTGCTGGCACTGATCTCCATTTTTGCCTTTTTGTATCCGGTAGATCCCAATGCCATCAGCGCCACAGAGAGACTGAATGCTCCATCCATGGCACACCTTTTCGGTACGGATGATATGGGACGGGATTATCTGGCTCGCTGTATTTACGGAGGAAGAGCATCCCTTCTGGTTGGCTTCCTTTCCATGGTGCTTTCTACAGCCCTTGGTGTGATCATCGGTTCCATCAGCGGTTTTGTGGGAGGAACGGTGGATGCAGTGCTGATGCGTCTGGTGGATGCACTGATGAGCCTTCCGACATTCCTGATCATGATCGTTATGAATGCCTTCCTGAAACCGGGACTTCAGAACATTGTCCTGATTATCGGCTTTCTGACCTGGATGAACATTGCCAGGATCGTCCGTGGCGAGACCATTTCCCTGAACGAGAGAGAGTATGTCATCTATGCAAAGATCTCCGGACAGAAGAAATTCTCCACCATTGTACATCATATCCTGCCTAACATTATGCCTACCATTATCGTGGCTGCAACCATGAACATTGCCAATGCCATCCTAATGGAATCTGCACTGAGCTTTTTCGGCCTGGGTATCCAGCCGCCTACGGCTTCCTGGGGAAGTATGCTGAGCAATGCACAGCGCTATATCCAGCAGGCACCGTATCTGGCTATTTTTCCCGGAATCCTGATCCTGATCACGGTCGTCAGCTTCAATTATCTGGGAGAAGTATTAAGAAAAGTATTCGAGCCCAAGTAAGGAGGACATTTACATATGGAAAAATTACTGGAAGTAAAAGATCTGAAGGTGTCTTTCTTTACAGACCTTGGAGAGACACAGGCAGTAAAAGGTGCAGGCTTTGCCATCGGTGAGGGGGATTTTTTCGGGATCGTAGGAGAGTCCGGAAGCGGAAAAAGCGTGACCACCAAATCCATTCTCCGTCTCGGACCATCCAACTGTAAGATCATGGGTGGTGAGATCCTGTTCCGGGGAGAAGATATCCTGAAGAAAAATGAAGCAGAGCTCCGTGAGATTCGCGGTGGTGAGATCGCCATGATCTTTCAGGATTCTCTTTCCGCACTGAATCCGGTTTACACTGTTGGCAATAAGATGGTAGAGCTGATCCGGCGCCATACCAATATGAACAAAAAAGAAGCAAAGGCCCGGGTGCTGGAGCTTCTCACAGCCGTTGGCATCACAGACCCGGAAAAGGCTATGAACAGCTATCCCCACGAGCTTTCCGGCGGTATGCGCCAGCGTGTGATGATCGCCATGGCCATGAGCAGTGATCCGAAGATCCTGATCGCAGATGAGCCCACCACAGCCCTGGATGTTACGATCCAGGCGCAGATCCTTCATCTGCTTCTGGAACTTCAGAAAAAAACATATGAGCATCATCCTGATCACCCATGATCTGGGCGTTGTAGCGCAGACCTGTAAACGGGTAGCTGTCATGTGTGGTGGCTACGTGGTGGAAGAGGGAACTGTAGAAGAGATTTTTCTTCATCCGGGACATCCCTATACACAGGCACTGATCGCAAGCATGCCGCGGGTGGGAGGTACCTTTGAACAGTTTCTGGAGAGAGATCTTTCGGACGGAAACGGTGATCTGTGTCCCTTCCTGAATCGCTGTAAATATGCGGACAAAACCTGTGAAGCCTGTCTTCCGAAATATTATGAGGCTTCAGAGGGACACAGGATATTCTGTCACAGAAGGGAGGAGAAGAGATGAGCAAGCCCTTAATTGAAGTAAAAGATCTGAAAGTATATTTTAAACAGAAATCTCCGAAGCTTCTGTCCTTTAAGCCGGGCATACTGAAGGCTGTGGATCAGGTAAGCTTTTCGATTGAAAAGGGGAAAACTTTCGGTCTGGTAGGAGAATCCGGAAGCGGAAAATCTACCATCGGAAAGGCAATCCTACGTTATCATAAACCCACAGGCGGTGAGATTTTTTATGAAGGAACAGAGATCGGAGCCATGGGGGAAAAAGAACTGCTTCCATACCGCAAAAAAATGCAGTCCGTTTTTCAGGATCCCTATTCCTCTCTGGACCCAAGCCATACAGTGCAGGATATCATCTGTGAGCCTATGGCGATCCATAAAATGTACACTCCAAAGGAACGTAAGGAGCGTGCAAAAGAACTGATCCGCGTGGTTGGCCTCAAAGAACAGGATCTTTTGAAGTATCCTCATGAGTTCTCCGGCGGACAGCGTCAGAGGATTTCCATTGCAAGAGCACTTTCCGTACAGCCGGAATTTGTAGTCTGCGATGAGCCCATTTCTGCGCTGGATGTTTCCCTGCAGGCCCAGATCGTCCAGATGCTTCAGGATCTTCAGGAAAAATACGGGCTGACCTATCTGTTCATCAGCCATCAGCTGCAGGTGGTCCAGAAGATCTGTGATGAGATCGGGGTGCTTTATCTTGGAAATCTCATGGAGATCGCAGATGCAGATAAGCTCTATTCCAATCCGCTGCATCCTTATACAAAAATGCTGATCTCCTCGATTCCGGTTCCGGACCCGAGAGTCAAAACTCTGGATCAGATCGTTACGGATACCGGAGTACAGTCCAGATCTATCGGGGGCTGCCGCTTCCATAACCGCTGTCCGTGGTGTGAGGAACGCTGCAGACAGGAAACCCCGGCACTTCGTCAGGTGGAGCCGGGACATATGGTAGCATGTCATAAATATCAGGAAAAGAAATAATCATAAAATACGGGAAGGTAAATAAAAAAGTGGACAAAAATATATATAAAAACTATCTGGCGATCCTCCGTGAGGAGATGATCCCGGCTATGGGATGTACAGAACCGATCGCTCTGGCCTATGGTGCGGCAAGAGCAAGAGAGATCCTTGGGAAAGAGCCGGAGCGTATCGTAGCAAAATGTTCCGGAAATATCATCAAAAATGTGCGTTGTGTGATCATTCCCAATTCAGGAGGCTTAAAGGGGATTCCTGCAGGTGTGATCCTTGGGGCGGTGGCAGGAGATGCCTCACTGAATATGGAAGTTCTTTCCAAAGTCGATGAAAAGGGCAGGGCACGCTGCCGGGAACTTCTGGAGGCAGATATCTGTAAGGTGGAGCTTCTGGACACGCCGGTAGTCCTTCACATTATCATCGAAATGTATGCCGGTGAAGATGCCGTCAGCCTAGAGATCAAATACGATCATATTAACGTGACCAGGATCAGCAAAAACGGAGAGATCCTCCTTGATGCAGATAAAGCAGTGGAAGAAAAGGAAGAGACGGACCGCGGCCTGTTAAATCTGGAGGATATTCGGGAATTTGCAGATACCGTAGAGCTTTCCGATGTAAAGGAGCTTCTGGATGCGCAGATCAGAAGCAACATGGCCATTGCTCATGAGGGAATGACCGGAAAATACGGTCTGGGTATCGGGCGCGTGATCCGTGAAAATTATTCTCACGATATGCTCACCAGAATGAGAAGTCTTACTGCAGCGGCTTCTGAGGCACGGTATGGGTGGCTGTGATATGCCGGTTTGTCATCAATTCCGGAAGCGGAAATCAGGGAATTGCATGCTCTGTTCCGCTGATCGTCTATGCTAAGAGAGATGGAGCTGCCGGATTACAGCCTCTACAGGGCTCTGGTGTTTTCCAATCTCCTCACAGTTTATCAGAAGCAATATATAGGGAAGCTGTCTGCCTTCTGCGGTGCGGTATCGGCCTCCTGTGCAGCCGGAGCTGCCATTACCTATATGGTAGGCGGAGATATTTCCCTGATCAAAAAAACGATCGAGAATACCCTTGCCAATATTCCGGGAATCATCTGTGATGGGGCCAAGATTTCCTGTGCTGCCAAGATCGCAGCCTGTCTTGACGCAGCCTTTCTGGCGCATCATCTTGCCATGAACGGGCAGTCTTATGCACCTTATACAGGAATTCTCCAGGAAGAAACCGCAGAGACCATCAGCTGTGTGGGACAGATCGGAAAAGACGGTATGAAGGAAACAGACAGAGAGATCCTCAAGATCATGCTGGAGCATTGATCCGCATCGGAGACGGCACAGATTAAACAGAAAAGGTTGGATTTATGGACAACGAATTAAGAATTGCAATACTGATCGATGCAGATAATGTATCAGACAAATACATCAAGATCATCGTGGATGAAGTGGCAAACATCGGCATAGCCACCTACAAACGGATCTATGGAGACTGGACCAGTGCACGGCTTTCCTCCTGGAAAAAGGTTCTTCTGGAGGATTCCATCATTCCTATCCAGCAGTACAGCTATACCACTGGAAAAAACGCCACCGATTCGGCGATGATCATTGATGCCATGGATATTCTGTATTCCGGAAATGTGGATGGATATTGTATTGTTTCTTCGGACAGTGATTTCACCCGTCTGGCAGCAAGGCTCCGGGAATCCGGAATGCTGGTCCTGGGTATGGGTGAGGAGAAGACGCCGAAGCCGTTTATTTCCGCATGCAACCAGTTTAAATATCTGGATCTTCTCTACCGCAACCAGCAGGAGGAAGAGAAGAAGGAAGATCTGGCTACTGCAGCAGAAGCTAAAAAATCCGGAAACAGCAGTAAACAGAGCAGCTCCGGCTCCAGGAAGAACAAAGATCTCAAGCGGGTACGCAAGGCCATTAATGCCATCATCGAGAAATTTTCTGACGAAGAGGGATGGCTTTCCTCTGGACAGCTGGGCGATCAGCTTGGGAAACGACTTCCGGATTTTGATGTGCGTAATTACGGATATTCCAAGCTGACCCCCTTTATCAAATCTCTGGGAAATTATGAGACAGGCAGGATCCCCACAGGAAGCGGAGGGAGAAAGCAGATCTATTTCCGGATGAAGGAGGATAAACAATGAAGAATTATCTGGCACCTATGGAGGGCGTAACCAACTGGGTTTACCGGAATGCATATCATGACTGTTTTTATCCTATGGATAAATACTTTACGCCCTTCATCACTGCCAAGCCCAATAAACGTCTCAGCAGCAAGGAGATCAAAGAGGTATCACCGGAAACCAACGGAGATCTTCCGGTGATCCCCCAGATCCTGACCAACAATGCGGAGGATTTTGTGAAAACAGCCCATATCTTCCGGGATGAATACGGACACAGGGAAGTAAATCTCAATCTGGGATGCCCCTCGGGAACTGTCACAGCCAAGGGAAAAGGTGCCGGTTTCCTGGGCGAGCCGGATAAGCTGGAACGTTTTCTGGATGAGATCTTCGAAAAGACCGGGATGGAGATCTCCATAAAAACGAGAGTGGGAACGGATTATGAGGAAGACTGGGAACGGCTTCTTGAGATCTATGGCAGATATCCGCTGAAGGAGCTGATCATCCATCCACGCCTTCTGAAGGATCATTATAAGGGGGTTCCCAGATATGAACTGTATGAGGAGGCAAGGGAAAAGCTGAAGGTTCCCCTGGGATATAACGGGGATATTTTTTCAGTGGAGGCTTATCAGGAAATCCGGGAGAAATTTCCGGATGCAGACAGCGTCATGTACGGAAGAGGCCTGATCGCAAGGCCCTATCTTCTGGATGCCATTATGCAAAAAGAAGATGGAGAGGATCACCAGGAAGAATACCGGAAAAAAGCTGCGGCAGTTCCATGACCGTCTTTACCGGGATTATCAGGAATATCTTTCAGGAGACGAAATGTACTTTTCGCATGAAGAATTGTGAGTTATATGGCACCAGGCTTTACCGAATTATGCCAAATATCTGTAAAAAGATCAAAAAATCCCAGCATTTGGTGACTATGAGGCAGCAGTTATGAGCCTTTTTTAGGAGTAACAGGAGTATCTTTAAAGGTATGAACAGTATAAAAGAAAATTTTGATGAGTTTATTTCCCAGTATCCCATTTTTTGAGTATCGTGTGCTGGATACCGGGGATATTAAAGTACAGTCACGTGTGCGTACGATCTGTAAACAGGAATGTGAACGTTATGGGAGCACATGGGCCTGTCCTCCGGCAGTGGGAGAGCTGTCAGAATGCGAAAAGAAGATCCGGAGCTATCCGAAAGCAGTTTTCTTTTCCAGCGTTGCGGAGGTATCGGATATCATGAACATGAAGGAGATGCTTTCCACAAGAATGGAACACGAAGCGCTTACAGAGAAGGTACGTGATTTTCTGGAGGGAGAGGGCTATGAGACCTTTACGCTTTCCACGGAATCCTGTGACTTCTGTGAACGCTGTGCCTATCTGGACGGAAAACCATGCCGTTTTCCGGAGCATATGCATCCATGTCTGGAAAGCTATGGCGTGGTAGTCAGTGAGATCGTAGAAAAGGAAGCTATGGAATACAATCTGGGTGGAAATACCATTCTCTGGTTTTCCATGGTGTTGATCCGCAGATAAAAGACAAAAAGCAGATACAGCGAAAGATACATAAGAAGAAATCCTCCGGCATAAATTAATGATAAAAGCCGGAGGATTTTTTTAATGAGAAAAATGTCAGCTTTTCTGGAGCTTCCCGGGGAACCGGCATTTCGGGAGGTGCAGGTGATACTTACGGGAAAACGCCGGGCAGTGATCGAAAATTACCGGAATATCCAGAGCTATACAAGGGAGGAGATCCTGATACTGACACCTTCCGGCAGACTTGTGATCCGTGGGAAAAACCTTGTGATCCCCTGCTACACAACCCTTGAACTATGTATCCGCGGGCAGATCGAAAGCATTATGCTGGAGGAGGGAAATAAGTAATGGTCCCAGGTTTTGTGCGGGTTTCTATTAAGGGACAGCAATGCCAGCGGTTCGTGAACCTTTGCAGAGGCAGGGAAATGGATCTGAAAAGGATCATCCGTACCGGTGAGACGGAGCTTCAGCTGACCATGAGGGTAGCGGATTTTCTGCAGATCTCGCCACTGCGGAGAAAAACAGGGGTACATATCCACATCCTGAAAAAAAAAGGGGCCTTTGTTTTTTCTGCTTTTCTGTAAAAGAAGAAAAATGATCCCCGCGGGGTTTCTGGCAGTTTGCTGCCTCCTTTTTTTTCTGTCAGGCAGAGTGTGGAACGTTGAAATTCGGGGAAATATTTTAAATCCCACACCCCAGCTGATGAGCTTTCTGAAAGAGCAGGGGGTCTGTTTCGGAGTATCCAGAAAAAAGATCAGCTGCAGTGCACTTGCAGCTTCCCTGCGAAGAGAATTTCCAGAGATCACCTGGGTGTCTGCCGGATTTTCGGGAACGGGCCTGCGTTTTGAGATTCGGGAGGGAACTGCCGGAGAAAAAGCAGAGCCGGAAGAAAAATCCCTGCAATTTGTTTTCAACTCTGGACGGTGTGATCGATTCCATGGTCACACGGCAGGGAACTCCTCTTGTCAGGGCCGGGATGAAATAAAAAAGGCCAGGAACTGGTTTCCGGGATCGTGGACATCACCGATGACAGCCAGGAGGTCATCCGCTATGCATATGTTCAGGCAGATGCGGATATTTACATCCGACATACCATTGCCTATTACGATACCTTTCCGTTGGACATAGAGAAAAAGGTATGGTCCGATAAAAAGAAACAAGGCTTTTTTTTCAGCTGGGAAGCTGGTTTCTGGACTTTTCCTCTCCTCTGAAACAAAATGAGGAACGCCTCGTCAGCCGGGAACCTCTTTTCAGTATCGGGATTTTTCGTTCTCCTGTTACCCTGGGGATCGCTGCGATCAGGAAGTACGAAGTACAGAAAGAGCAGCTGACAGAGGATGCCGACAAAAAAACAGGCCATACAAAGGCTTTATGCCTATGAAGAAAAATTAATAGAAAAAGGGGTTCAAATATCTGAAAATAATGTTAAAATAGAAATAAATCACCAGGACTGCGTCAGCAGAGGCACTCTTACCGTCATTGAACGGACCGGAAGAGAAGCCCCCACAGAAAAAAAGACGCAGTCAAAAGAAAGGACACCAGAGGATGGCTAGCAGCATTATCGAATTATATGTGGATGTGCCGGCAGACCGCCAGGCGAATATTTTCGGACAGTTTGACGAGCATCTGAAGCTGATCGAACGTACTCTGAACGTAACCATGATCTTCCGTGACGGTTCTCTTAAGATCCTGGGAAGCCAGGAGGGAGCCACACAGGCCAGGGCAATCGTGGAGGAACTGAACACACTTGCGGGCAGAGGCAATACCATCACACAGCAGAATGTGAATTACGCACTTTCCCTTGCCATGGAGAAGATCGGCTCCGTGATGGAGGAGATCGACAAGGATTTTATCTGTAATACCATACAGGGCAGACCCATCAAGCCCAAGACTCTCGGACAGAAGGACTATGTGGAACAGATCCGTAAGAAGATGATCGTGTTCGGCGTGGGACCTGCCGGAACCGGCAAAACCTATCTTGCCATGGCTATGGCAGTAACTGCTTTTCGCAATGAGGAGGTTTCCAGGATCATTCTTACCAGACCGGCCATTGAGGCAGGCGAGAAGCTGGGATTCCTTCCTGGCGATCTCCAGAGCAAGGTCGATCCCTATCTGCGTCCTCTTTATGACGCATTGTATCAGATCATGGGCGCAGACAGCTTTGCCAAAAACATGGAGAAGGGGCTCATCGAGGTTGCCCCTCTTGCCTATATGAGGGGACGTACACTGGATAATGCCTTCATCATCCTGGATGAGGCACAGAATACCACACCTGCCCAGATGAAGATGTTCCTGACCAGGATCGGCTTCGGTTCCAAGGTGATCATCACAGGAGATGCATCCCAGAAGGACCTTCCCAGGGACGCCACGTCTGGTCTGGATGTAGCGATGAAGGTGCTGAAGAAGATCGATGATATCGGATTCTGTCAGCTGACCAGCAAGGATGTTGTACGTCATCCACTTGTACAGCAGATCGTACAGGCCTATGACGATTATGAAAAAAAACAGAAGCCTGTCAAATCCAGGAAGGATGACAGGTATGCTGTAAAAAATAAGGAGTACAGAAGATGACCATAAATATCGAATATGAGACAGATCAGGATCTGGGCATTGACTATGCTGCCCTTGCATCCCAGGTTGCGGACAAGGTTCTTGAAATGGAAAAATGTCCCTATGACGGACAGGTCAATCTTGTCCTGACAGACAACGAGGAGATCAAGAGGGTAAATACGGAATTCCGGAATATCCAGGCGCCTACGGATGTGCTGTCATTTCCTATGATCCCCTTTGAGACACCGGCGGATTATTCCGTTGTGGAAGAGGATGAGTCCTATTTTGATCTGGACAGTGATGAACTCCTTCTTGGAGATATCATGATCTCCGTGCCTAAGGTTTTTGCCCAGGCAGAGGAATACGGACACAGTGTGACAAGAGAATTCTGTTTTCTGGTTGCACACAGTATGCTGCATCTTCTGGGCTATGATCATATGACAGAGGATGAGGCAAAGGTCATGGAAGCCAAGCAGGCAGCGGCACTGAAGGCGCTGGGGATCAACCGCTAGCTCCGGAATGACTGCGGGCTGTCCCACGGAAAAGCTAAGCGGAAAACTCTTCCGCTTTAAGAAAGGAGGTAATATATGAGAATGAAAAAGACAGGTATCCTGGCAGGTATCACAGCTGCATGCATCTGCATTGCCCAGACTGTTCCCGCTTTTGGAGCAGGGCAGGATCTGGTAGGCTTTGTCCCCAATGAGGAAAAGCAGGAAGAAACCCAGGTAAAGAGCTATCTTACCGGCGAAAATGTTCCGGAGAGCATTGGACGGAGAAGACCGGTTGCCGTGATGATGGGCAACAACAGTGTCGGAGCTCCCCAGAGTGGTATCGGACATGCCGGTGTTGTTTACGAAGCGCCGGTGGAAGGTAATATTACCCGTCTTATGGGTATTCTCGAAGATTACGATGAGTTGGAACGAATCGGTTCCGTTCGCAGCTGCCGTGACTATTATCTCTTTTATGCCAACGAATTTAATGCGATCTATGCCCACTACGGACAGGCTGCCTATGCACTGCCTTATCTGGAGCAGCATGTGATCGATAACCTCAACGGGATCCAGATCGGCAAGCTGGCTTTTTTCCGCACAACAGACAGGAAGGCACCTCACAATGCCTATACAGATGCCAGCCACCTTCAGGCAGGCATAGATGCCATGGGATACAGCCAGGAATATAAAGAAGAATATACCGGACATTATCTTTTTGCAGAAGATGGTACAGAGACTGTACCGGATGGGATCACAGCCAGCCTTGTGAAGCTGGATAATTTTACTGACAATCATCCCTGGTATGAATACGATGAAGAGACAAAGGAATATAAGAGATTCCAGTTTGGCAAGGAACATGTGGATCAGCTGGATAATGAACCGCTTACCTGCGACAATATCATCCTTCAGTATTCATCCTGCCCGGCCTACGATGGAAACGGCTATCTGAATATTGATGCCATTTCCGGCGGAGAGGGCAAGTTTATTACCAGAGGCAGAGCCATTGATATCCGCTGGGAGAAGGATTCTCCATGGGGGATCACGCATTATTACGACGGAAATGAACAGGAGATCCGCCTGAATCCGGGTACTACCTGGGTGGAGATCGTACAGAATGACAGGATCGATTCCGTTACTTATCAGTAAGACTAATATACAGGTATCAGGAGAAACAAAAAACATGAACGCAAATTACAGGGAACGACTGAAAGACAAGAAACGCATTGTTATCAAGATCGGATCATCATCACTGATCCACGCAGAAACAGGAAGACTGGATTTCCGTAAGCTGGAGATCTTGGCCAGAGAGCTCAGCGACCTTCACAATCAGGGGAAAGACGTAGTGCTGGTATCCTCCGGAGCCATTGCGGTAGGTGCAGCTGCACTGGGGATGCAGGGAAAGCCGGCAGAGCTTGAGAAAAAGCAGGCCTGTGCAGCTGTGGGACAGGCCAGGCTGATGACCATTTATCAGAAGCTTTTCGGGGAATACAATCAGATGGTGGCGCAGATCCTGATGACTAAGAATACCATGGTCAACAATACCAACCGCAGGAATGCCCAGAATACCTTCCAGCAGCTTCTGGCAGAAAAGGTGATCCCTATTGTAAATGAGAACGACTCGGTATCCTCCTACGAATTCCAGAACCTGGTAAAATTCGGAGACAACGATACCCTTTCCTCTGTGGTTGCTGCACTGATCGATGCGGATCTTCTGATCCTCATGTCCGATATTGACGGTCTTTTTACAGACGATCCCAATTCCAATCCGGATGCACAGTTTATCGACATTGTAGAAAACATGGATGACAATATGCGTAAGCTTGGCAAATCCTCCACAGGAAGTAATGTAGGCACCGGCGGAATGGCGACCAAGCTTACCGCTGCGATCATCGCCACTGCGGCAGGAGCGGACATGGTTATTGCCAACGGAAATGACTTCCACAACATCCACAGGATCGTGGAAGGCAGGAGCTGCGGAACATTATTTGTAGGAAACAAGAAGGAAGAATTCTTCCTCATTGATTATATCGAAAAACTGCTTTAAGGAGAGTATCATTATGATGGACAATATCAAGATCGACAGGATCAACGCACTGGCACATAAACAGAAAAGTGTAGGTCTTACCGAGGAAGAAAAGGTGGAACAGGCGAAGCTTCGGAGAGAATATCTGGATGCAGTGAAGGGGAATCTCCGTGCGCATCTGAATAATATCGATATCAAAGAAAAGGATGGCAGCATCACCAATCTTGGAGAAAAATATGGAAGAAAAAAAGGAAATTAGAAAAAAGATCTTCAAAGCCAGAAAAGAACATACCGATGCCTGGATCCGGGAAAACAGTCTCCGGATCACAGAGGCCCTGACACAGCTTCCGGAATACCGGAATGCAGAACGGATCATGGCATACGCAGATTATAACCATGAAGTGATCACACGCTACATCATCGAGCAGGCTTGGAAAGACGGCAAGGAAGTGGCAGTGCCAAAGGTTTTCGGAAAGGATATGGTATTTTACAGACTGACCGATTTCAGTCAGCTGGAATCCGGCTACTTCGGGATCCCTGAGCCAAAGGAAGACGGAGAAACGGTTTCTTGGGAAGAAGCCATGATGGTCATGCCCGGGGTGGCTTTTGACGTGAATTGCAACCGGGTAGGCTATGGCGGCGGTTTTTATGACCGTTTTCTGGAAAAACATCCGGAGGTCTGCCGCGTTGCAGTAGGATTTTCCTTCCAGATTCTTCCGGAGGTTCCCACAGAGCCTACGGATATCCGTCCGCAGGTCATTGTGACGGAAGAGAATATATACCGCGATGCACAGTAAGATATTGCTGTAAAGACAGAAAGAAAGGCAGGAATATTTGGAAATGAATGAAATGCTTGAAAAACTGGGACAGAATGCGAAAGATGCGGAGACAGTCCTTCGAAATCTTTCCACAAATGACAAAAATAAAACCCTGGAAGCTGTGGCAAAGGCTCTTGTCGCTCATACCGATGAGATCCTGAAGGCCAATGCCCTGGATGTGGAAAACGGCAAAAAGAATCAGATGCCGGAAGGACTGATCGACCGTCTGATGCTGACACCGGAGCGGATCGAAGGAATGGCAGACGGACTTCGTCAGCTTACCGGTCTTGAAGATCCTATCGGGGAAGTTACCGGTATGAAAAAACGTCCCAACGGACTTCTGATCGGACAGAAACGTGTTCCCTTAGGTGTGATCGGCATCATTTACGAAGCACGTCCCAATGTTACCTCAGATGCATTCGGTCTCTGCTTCAAAACCGGAAATGTCGTGATCCTGAAGGGTGGAAGCGACGCGATCCATTCCAATACTGCCATTGTCAACTGTATCCGTGAGGCATTGAAGGCCTGCGGCATTACCGAGGATGCTATCCAGCTGATCCAGGATACCTCCAGAGAAACTGCTGCGGAATTTATGAAACTGAACCGGTATGTGGATGTACTGATCCCACGTGGCGGAAGAGGACTGATCAAAGCAGTGGTAAACCAGAGTACGATCCCTGTCATCGAGACCGGAACCGGAAACTGCCATATCTATGTGGACGAGACTGCAGATCTTCAGATGGCAGCGGATATTGTGATCAATGCAAAGACCCAGCGTGTGGGTGTATGCAATGCATGCGAGTCCCTTCTTGTAAACCGTAAGGTGAAGGATGATTTTCTGCCGGTACTGGCCGGACGCCTTAAGGAGAAGCATGTGGAGGTCCGTGCAGATGAAGCGGCAAAGGCTCTGATGCCGGGAGCAGTTCCTGCAACAGAAGAGGACTGGGGAACAGAATATCTTGACTATAT